>Ga0268264_10005366_pt1 | contig 10858 bp, 13 predicted proteins | sample KBSSwiS32_FD_190357 | JGI IMG/M metagenome (GOLD analysis project Ga0268264, IMG submission 190357) | Switchgrass rhizosphere microbial communities from Kellogg Biological Station, Michigan, USA - KBS Switchgrass S3-2 (SPAdes) (version 2) | ecosystem: Host-associated > Plants > Roots >... | reverse complement strand
CGCTGTACGACGACTACCGCGCCCGCATGGCGCTGGTGGTGCGCGAACTCAACGGGCCGCTGGTCACGCTGACGCGGGAGGTCACGGAGATGGGTGGTGTGCGCGAATTGCTCGGAGGCAGCCCATCATGAGCGGGAGCGGGTTCGAGAACGAACTGCTGGATTTCGGCCAGCTGATGTTTCCCGGGACGTCGACGCCAGCCGGGACGTCGCCGTTCGCCGAACAGGATATCGGCTTCGGCGCGGGCAACACCTCGCCAGACGACCGCAGCTGGGGCCAGCAGCTCGGCGACTGGCTGGGCCGCGACAGCACCGCCAAGCAGCTCTCGGCCCTGAAGGGCGGGGTCAGCGATATCCAGAAACAGCTCGCCGCCCCGAATGCGCAGGCCGGCCAGCAGAGGGTGCAGCCGCTGCCCGGGATGCCGCAGCAGCAGAACACCGCGCCCTCGCTGCAGACGCTGCTGCAGACGCTGCTGCAGCGCCGCCAGGCGCTCGGCCAGCTGGGGCTGTCGGGCAAGCCGTGGGCGCCCCGCGGGCCCGGTGGCGGCTTGTTGGGGATGTGAGATGCCGGGACTGCTGGACCAGGGCGACGACGCCGACACGCTGAACGCCCAGCAGCTGCAGGCGCTGCTGGGGGATCCCCGGGCCGCCCAGCCGTTCCTGGGCGGCACCACGGCCGAGAGCGCCCCCGGCGGGGGTCGCGACGCCGCGCCACCAGCGGCCGCCCCAGAGGCCCCAGCGGCCGCGCCGGCGTCTCCTGAGGCCGAAGGCCCGGGCTTCTTCGACCGCGTCGGCGGCTGGCTCAGCAAGGGGGGTATGGTGCTGGCCGGCGGTGATCCGGCGCTGACCGAATTGTCGCCCGAGCAGTCGCGCGCCGCCGGCGCGAGGGCGTTGCTGAATTTCGGGTTGTCGATGCTCGCCAATTCGGGGCCGAGCTACACGCCGCGCAATTTCGGCCAGATCCTCGCCGGCGGCCTCGAGGCCGCCCAGAGGGTGCCGCTGTCGATGGAGGAGCTGGTCGCCGCCAACCAGCAACGGCAGGGCGAGCTCGCGCTGCGCAGGGGCCAGCTGCAGATCCAGGGGTTGACCGCCAAGGCCCGCCTCGAGCAGCTGCAGATGCTGCGCGACCGCATTGCCGGCGGCGCGAAGGCGGCCGCGGAGGCTGGCGGCGGCGGTGGCGGCGGCTCGCCGGCGCCGTCACTGACATCGCCCGCGGCGCCTGGCGGCAGCGATGCCGATTTCGTGGAAAAATTCGCGCCGATCGCCGCCCAGGTGGCGCAGGCGACCGGCCTGCCGGCGGAATTCGTCACCGCGCAGGCGGCGCTGGAAACCGCGTATGGCCGCTCGCCGGCGGCGCAGAAGAACAACTTTTTCGGGATCGCCGGTGCGGACGGCAAGCCGCTGGCGTTCGACACGCCGGAGGCCGGCGTCAAGGCGTACACCGATCTGGTGACCGGTGACCGCTACAAGGGCGTCACGCGGGCCGGCGATCACAAGGCGCTCGGCGACGCGCTCGCCGCGGCCGGCTACAACCCCAACGTGGCGGCCGCGGGCAAGGCGGACAGCTACGGCACCCGCATCGCCGCGGTCGGCCAGCGCATCGCCGGGCTGCGCACCGCGGCGCCGGGACGCACCCAGGTTGCCGGGCCCGGCGCGGGCGGCACGGCGACCGCCACGCCGCCCAGCCCGCCGCCGGCCGCTACACCCGCTCCGGCGCCCACGATGCCCGCAGCGCCCGGGCGGGAGGCGCCGCCCGATGCCAATCTGCCGCCCGCGCTGGTCAAGCCGCCGGATCTGCCGCCGATGGTGGCGCCGAGCATCGCCGCGCTGCAGCCGGAACGCGACGCGGCGTTGAAGGACTTCGAGGCGCGGCGCCGCGCGCTCGCCGCCAGCCCGAACATCGACACCGCCAAGCAGATCGCCGAGCTCGAGAAGGACCGCGACACGCGGCTGGCCGAGATCAACAAGGAAGCGCGCGACCGCCAGGTGGCGTTCGATGATCTGCGCCGCAAGAACGCGGTGGACTATCAGACCAAGCTGGCGGAGGAACAGCGGGCGTTTCAGCGCACGCAGGCGGAAAAGGATGCCGAGCTCGCGCGCAACAAAGAGCTCGAGCAACTAAAGGCGGCCAACGTCGCCAATCAGAGTTACGACACTGCGACTCTCAAGGTCGCAACCGACCGGCTGCAAAAGCTCGCCGCACAGAGCGATGCAGCAACCGCCAAGGCCCGCGATGTGCAAGCGCTCGCGCCAATCGCATTGCAGATGGGGCCGGCGAGCAAACTGATGGACAGCGACGTTGGCCGTTCACTGCGCGATCTTGCGGTGAGCTACAACATCGGCAGCGAAGACTCGCTGAAAAACATGGCGGCGCAACAGGCGTGGGACCGCGTGATCCACAGCTTGTTCCAAGATACTCACGTCATGGGTATCGGCTCACAGAGCGATCGCGAAGGCCAATGGCTGATGAGCCAATGGGGCGGCGTGTCGCAGACACCGGACGACCGACTGACGCAACTCGCCATCGTGCGCAAACTCGCCGAACAGCGGCAGATCGACAACGTGCTGGCGCAAAAACTATTTCTCGGACCCGAGCGGTCGCTAAAGGGATTCGATGAACAGCGGAACAAAATGTCTGTATTCGATCGACCGCCGGCCAGCGTCGTGGCGGATCAGCCCTGGATGGCGAGCGCTGATGCTGGCGAGAACAGCCGGATACAGAACTCTTACGCGCACAGTCACCCGCCGGGCGAGCCCTATCAACTCTGGATGAAAACCGGCAGTGGCAATCCGCAACTCTTTTGGGCGCGCAATCTGGTCAACGGCACCACACAGCGGATGTCCAAAGTGGTCGATGGGGCGCAATGATGGCGGGCGAGGCGTACGACTTCGATACCACGGTGGCGCCGGACAACGAGGCGCCGTTGGTGGCGCCGCAGCAGACGCCAGAAGGTATTTTTACCGACGCACCGAAGTCACCGCGAACGCCACAGCCGAGCTTCATGTCGCAGGCATGGCATTCGATTCGCGATATGTTGCCGAGTCTGACCGAAGGCGATGGAACGCCGGCGGCGTTGAGGGATGCGCCGATCGAATCACCATTCTTTTCTGGTTTAGCGCATGGCGCACGCACAGCGATCGACTATGGCGCGGAAAAACTCGCGCGCGGTGGCGAGGCATTGCTCGGCAAGGATACTGCCGCGGCACTGCCAGGCTATCAATCCGCCGAGGATATCCGCACCGATCGGGAGAAACGCCAGGCTGACTACGAGGCTGATCCAGGCAATGCTGCCGACTCAGTGCCTGCTATGCTCGGCCGTGCGACCGGCGCTGGACTGACGCTCGGGGGCGCCACTACCGCCGCCGGCCGGCTCGCCGCGCTAGGCTTGGCTCGCGCCGGAGCTACGCTGATTCCCGGGGTGGCGCGTGGATTAGAATATCTTAGCGGCGGTGCCGAGGCGGCTCCCGGCGCGGGATTGCCGACGCGGCTGGCCACCCGCGGCGCCTCACTGGCGGCGCAAGGCGGCGCGGCAGGGGGCACCATCGCCGGCGTGGAATCGGACACCGATAAGCCGATACTGCCGCAGATCGCCGAAGGCGCTGCATCTGGCGCGGTGGCTGGTCCGGTGCTTGGGGCTGGACTGGCGGCGGCGGGTTATCCGCTGCGCGCGGCGTTCGGCTTGGTGCCCAATATGGTGCAGCGCGGTGTGGTCGCGTTGGCGGACCGCTTCATCAATCAGCATCGGATCGATCTGGATCCGACGCAACTCACCCAAAACCCGACCTACCGGCTGATCGCTGACCAAGCGGGGAAGCTGCCATGGAGTGGCGCCGGCAACCGGATCGAACAGGCGCGACTGCAATGGCAGGGGGCGGTGGCGCGTGAAATGGGCGAGACGACGGATGCCGGCGTGACCCATGATGTGATGGACCGGGCGGCTACACGCATCGGTCAGACATTCGACGGCGTGGCGGCGCGCACCACGATCCCCGGCGGCGCGCCGTTACAGAGTGATCTGATCGGGATAGCGCAGGATATGCCGCGCTTTGGATTAACCGAACAGCAACTTACCCCGATCCGCGCGCAATTTCGCAATGTGTTGGGCGCGTTCCAGCAGGGCAATGGGCAAATCACCGGCGCGGCCTATCAGAATCTTACCCAGCGTGGCGGGCCGCTCGACTCGGTTATCAGCTCGACGGACCCGACGGTTTCGGCATTCGGTATGCGGATACGTGACGCGCTTGACAACGCCTTTCAGCGCGGTGCCTCGCCACAGGATCAAGACGCGCTCCGTCAAGCGCGCTACCAATATCGAGTGATGAAAACCGTCGAGCCGCTGGTGGCGCAGCGGGGTGCGACCGGGGATATCGAACCCAATGCGCTGTTACAGCGCGTGCGGGAGCAATCGAAGCGCTTCGATCCATCGACCGGCGGCATTGCCTACGGCACCGGCGGTACGCTCGGCGATCTCGCGTATGGCGGGCAAATCTTCTTCGGTCGGCCGGCCGACAGCGGCACGGCGGCGCGGCAATTCGTCATAGGCACGCTGTTGGGCGGCGGCGTGAAGGATATGGTTCGCCATCCAGTGGCCGCCGCCGGCACCGTCGCCGGTCTACTCGCCAATCGCGCGTTACAAAGCGCCGTGCGCAGTCCGGCGATCGGCGCTGCGATGGTCGCAAACACCGCGCGCCCGCCCGGCCCATGGGTCCAGCGTGCGACGCCTTATGCGCTGTCCGGCCTTCTCGGGCCTTAATCGGCGATATTCAGCACGATCATCAACACAACCGGCACAACAACGGCGCCAATGAAAAGTTCCCAAAGCATAACCCAATCCTCAATCTGATGGCGATCATCCAGAAGCATGAGCACCCACCGGGTCTACGGGACAAGTTGCTTGATATGGGATACGGCGACAAGGGGATCCCGCTGTCGCGCAACGCCTATCTGATCGGCACCTGGGGCGCTGAGATGCCGGATCCCTGGACCTACGAGCACGAGGCCGAGGTGCCCGAGTGTTTCCGCGATCCGAGCGCGGTGACGCCGCGGGCGCAGCCGCCAACATGAGCGAGTCGCCATCCAGCAGCATGGTGGTGACGGTCAGCGAGAAGCTGCTGCGCGTGTTGCCGCCGGCGTTCATCGCTCTGCTGCTGGTTAATGTGATGTTCATTGGGGTGATCGCGTGGATCTTTGACCACGCGGCGGAAAACAGAAACGCGCTGCTGACGAAAATCATCGAGGGGTGCCTGGTGGCTGCGCGGCCCTAAGGCCAATCGGACGTTTGCAGAGGTGGCCGATGACTGAAATTTCGGACCCGTTTCGTATCGACGGCCCGGCCATCGTCAGCTTCAGTGGCGGCCGGACCTCTGGCTACATGCTGTGGCGCATCCTTCAGGCACACGACGGTACGCTGCCAGAGGGCGTGGCCGTATGCTTCGCCAACACCGGCCGCGAGATGCCGGCCACGCTCGACTTCGTGCGGGACTGCGCGGCGCAATGGAGTGTGCCGATCCGCTGGCTGGAATATCGATGGGAGCCGGGCCGGCATAGCTACGCCGAAGTTTCGCACAACAGCGCCAGCCGGGACGGCGAACCTTTCGAGCAACTGTTGGCGGCACGGTCGGCACTGCCCAACCCCGTGCAGCGGGCATGCACAGCCGAGCTAAAGATTAGAACCATGAAGCGGCTTGTGCAGGCCGAGTTCCACTGGGAGCACTGGACGAATATCGTCGGCCTCCGCGCCGACGAAGCTGGCCGGGTGTTCCGCGCCACGCGCGACACGAAGGACCGTTGGACCGTCATCTGTCCGCTGCATACCGCAGGCGTGGTGCATGATGACGTGATGCAGTTCTGGAAACTGCAACCCTTCGACCTTAGGTTGGCCGGTCCGTGGGAAGGCAACTGCGATGGCTGCTTCCTGAAAAGCCGGGGCGCTGTCACCCGCATGCTCGAAGATCACCCGGCCCGCATGGCGTGGTGGCGCCGCATGGAGGCGATGCCAAGGGGCGGCCCCGGCGTCAATCGGCTCTTCCGGTCTGACCGAGAAAGCTACGCGCAACTGACCGCGATCGTGGCGCGGCAAGGAAGGCTGCCGTTCAACGTGTTCGAACCCGAGCCGGGCTGCACGGAATGGGCTTGCACAGATTGATACGATGCACGCAAACCCTCGTTTGTAGGAGTGGCCGACCCGATGAAGCGCGCACGCAAGGCATGGAATGGCGGCAGCCGCGAGGCCGCACTTGCAGAATCCCGGCAGCGCACCGAGGACGCGATAGCGTCAGGTTGCGAGCGGTGCCCTACGTGCCACGGCGAGGGATTGGTGGAGGCCGATATATGCCCACGGTGCGGCGCAGCGGGTTTCTTGGTGCCGCCAGGCGGGATGCCTACCCTCGATAATCGTGCTTGTGAAAGGTAGCCCGATGGCTGAAATCCACGACGCGCTGAAATTGGCCGATCGAGTGCTCGACAATCCAAGCCTCGACCCTGACGCTGACCTAAGCATGCTGGCCCGTCAGTTGAAGCGCACGTATATGGCATACAAGAACCTGATGACCGACGAAATCCTGGCTGGTGCTAAGTTCTATGCGCGAGCGATGGCACAGAGGGCAGTAAATGGCATAATCCCAAAGTGGGACGATGCTGCCGACGATAAGAACTGGTCTAGGACGAGGCCAGATATTCACGACGGCTGCTTGGATATGGTGAGGGGGATTGTCGCTGCCTGCGAGTATAAGCGGCGTGAGTTCGCTGCCGGCGAACATGCTGTCGCCATTCTTGACCGACCTACCACCGACAAGACCCGTTGTCGGGCGTAGGGTTGGCCCGCGCCGGCGTCAGCGCCTCCAGCGCAGGCGTTCGGCGCCTCCAGCGCAGGCGTTCGGTGTCTCCAGCGCAGGCGTTCGGTGTCTCGCACACCAGCTTGCGGCCACCTTGATGCGGGCGTTCGTCGCCGGCCTGCCCACGGACGGCTACAGCATGTTCGGCCCTAGCCTCGACAAGCCCAGTTAGCGAGGGTAGCCCGATGGAGGACGCATCAGCAGCCGCAGTCGTCGCTACACTCTGGCAGTCGTGGCGAGAGAACAGCCGGCGCGGCGCACGCAATGACCGGGAGCGCGCCTTTTGGGAAGGTTACGCGCTCGGCCGCCGACAAGCCGCCCGGCAACTGGCCTATGCGATCGGCGAACCGGACCCTGCGAAGGCCGACCCTACCTTCGACAACCGACCTTGTCATAGGTAGTCCAGATGGCTGACGAGACGCCGCACAGCCTGCGCCGGCAAGCATGGCTCGAGCAGAAATACCGTGCTGCCAATCGGCGCATACCGTTCCTACTGACGTATGAAGAATGGCTGGGATGGTGGCAGACCGAATTGGCCAAGCGCGGCCCTGGTGCCAGGCGAGGCCGAGGGTTTCTGCTCATGTGCCGGATCGGCGACAAAGGCCCCTACGCGCTTGGCAACATCTACTGCGGAACCTACAAGGACAACGCGGCCGACGCCGACATGACGGCGACCAGGGCCGCCTCTCGTGCATACTTTGCCGAGCATGGCTCCTGGCTGAAAGGCACGACCGGCGCCGATCACCCTCAGTCTCGGGCGATCAGCACGCCGGACGGCGACTTCCCGTCACGCACTGCCGCTGCCGCGCACTACGGCATTTCGCGCACCGAGCTACGGCGACGGATAGCGAGTGGCCGAGTGTAACCCCCACTGTAACGTCCAATAGCGCACCTTAGCGGACGTGATTCCCCACCTGGCAAAACTACCAGGTCAGCCCAGCGATCTGCTTACCGCGCCTTTGTCGGGGTCGCCTTAATCCTGGCCGGTGGCTCTAGGGATACATCATCATGCACACGATCGGCTCGGAATAGCCTGCGTTATGTGCCATCTGCACCAATGATCGCCACTGCCGAAAGGAGATGCGTAGCCGCGGCCCGGCAACATCGGCGGCTTCTTTCATGCCATCCAGAAAGGACATTTCCCACTCGCTGAGTGGGCCTGACGCTGCCATTGCCCAGAGCCACCGTTGAACGGTGTCGGTAGCCAGATAGCACCACAGATCGCTAACAACCCAGTTCATGTCGCTCGCCCGCCGAGGACGCTTCCCAGCCGCGACAGCGCCATTTCGAGAGCCATGCTTGCTGGCTTACTTACTTTCACACTGACTGCCGGCCGCTGATCAGACTCTGTGCGCGGCACCGGCTGCACCGCGATCAGGCGATAGATATTCCGCCACTGGCGGGACGCCACGCCGAGTGACCACGCGACGCGCAGGCGGGTCTTGCGCTTGGTCATCACGCCGAGCGCGACCAGCTTGGCCACCGCGGCCACGACGGTCGAGTAGGCGACGCGGGCCAGCTTGGCGAGCTGGCGGTAGCCGATCTGGCTCTCGTCGCGGCCGGGGGCCCGGCAGGACCAGAGCAGGGTGTCGGCCACGGCATACTCGGCATGGGTCAGGCGGCCAGCCCGGTGTAGGCTGCGGAGGCGCTTGGCGACGGGAGATGGGTCGAACGGCATCTGGTTTCCCCTCCGGAAACCCGGGCCTCCCGTCCCTCTGTAGCGTCGCGCCCAAGACAAAAACGACAAAGTGCTCCCAGCCCCTTCGAGAGGGGTTGCGAAACGGCCCGCAAAGTTCGATGGTGGGTTAGCAGTCGTCCACCAAAGTTTGTCTCGTCTTTGTCTTCGGGCGCGCCGGCCTACCTCGGGGGAGGTAAAGCCGGCGTTTCCTATTGCGGCATGCTCATGCCTTCGCGGTTACGGAATGTTCACGCTACGCCTGCGAATCGGCGGCTAGCAAGTGGCGATTGTGAAGCTAATCAATCGATTGCCGTCGTTGATTTCAGCGGCGCGGTAGCGTGCGCTACCGGCGATGGTTATGGCCCTACTCCCACGCCAGCCGCGCACGCGGGCGGAAGAAATCCTACGCGCCCGCGGGCTGACGCAGGCGGATTTCGCGCGGCTTGCCGGCTGGCAGCTGCAGATGGCCAACCGCATCATCATCGGCCGCACCGGCCTGACCTCGTATAACCGCAGCATCCTGGCGCGGGTGCTCGATTGCCCTGAGTCGGCGCTCTATCAGCCGCTCGGTGCGCCGATCCCGCCGCCTGGTGGTATGGATCGCCTGATGGAGACGTTCAGCCAGCGGCTGGCAGCGTTGCTGTCAGTCGCCGATGTCGGCGAGCTCACCGGCGTGGTGCAATTCCTCGCCACCGGGGACTATGGCGGGCTCACCCCCGAGGGCGCGCGCCGGCTGCGCGAGGCGCTGGAACGGCTGCGTCCGGGCGGACGATGAGCGTTGCCGCGGCGCCGGCGGCACTACGCCGATCGCCGAGGCCAACTTGCGGTACATCGCCGCGGTCAGCCATTGCGGCGGGCTGGAGCCGGCCTCGGACATGGTCGGCAGCAGCTTAGCCCAGGCCAGACACCGATCGAGCTCGGCGTCGGCGCCGCGATCCGGCGCCGGCTCGCTGACAATCTCGCCGGGGCCGGCGTGCTCGCGGGCGATCTTCTCGCGGATCGCCAGGGTCAGCCACTCAGCGACGGTCTGGTCGGCGCGGCGGGCAGCCTTCACGGCCTCGGCCGTGTCGGCCTCGTCCATGCTTCTCACTTCCCAGGTTCTTGCCATCGTCGGGACGCTCCGTAGGGGCGCCTACGTGACAGTGTCCCACCGCGTCGGGGCAACCCCTGACGCCCCGACGCCAGCAAAAAGCGTCGGGACGTGGCGTCGGGGCAACACGACAGAGCCGCCTGATTTACGGCTTGGCGCCGATCCGCATCGCCTCGCCGATCGCCGCGGCGGCGTTGCCCTCGTCGGTCACAAGTGCATGAGCATAAAATTTCAGGGTGGTCTGCACCGCGCCGTGGCCGAGCCGGCGGCGCACTGCCTCGGGTGAGATCCGCTCGCCCAGCAACACCGAGGCGTGGCTGTGGCGCAGCGCGTGCAGGCTGGTCGGCATGCCGCTCCGGTGCAGCGCGCGGCGTGCCGACTGGCTGGCGGTGGCGGGCGACCACCAGCCGCCGTTGTCGCCCGCCAGCACCGGCATGTCGGCCAGGCGGCGGCCGAACGACAGCGCCTGCTCGGCGGCCGCGGCGCGGGCGGTGCGCAGCTCGGCGAGCATCGCCGCCGGCAGGGTGACCACGCGGCGGCCGGCGCGGCTCTTCGGCTCGCGCACGGTGAATTCGCCATTGTGCTCATAGAGCGTGCCGGCGATGTCGAGGGTGCCGGCGTCGAGGTCGACGCGCGCCCAGGTCAGCGCCAGCAGCTCACCACGGCGCGCCCCTGAGGCGAGTGCCAGCCGCAGCAGCAGCCCGGTGCGCCCGTCGGCGGCGTGCTGCACCTCGGTCAGCTCGCGCTGCCCGCTGGGCGCACGGATATGCGCCGGGCGTGGCGTGACCCGCTGCAGCCCCTTCCACGGGTTCACCTTCAGCGTGCGCAGCGTCACGGCATAGTCGAGTGCCTTGATGCACAGCCGCATCGCCTCGCTGATCGAGCGGGCGCCGCCGTGGCCGGTGCCGGCGAACCGCTCGACGAGGTGGTGCTGCAGATCGGCGCCGTCCTGGGCGGTGATGCGCCCGATCGGCTTGCGGCCGATGTTGAATGCGTAGTCGGCGCCGCCCCAGGTGGCGCGGTCCTCGGCGCTGACCGGTGGGGCCGGGTCGATGTAGAGGCGGATGATGCGGTCGTAGTACTCGACCGTGCCGGGGGCGAGGTTGGCCAGCGCGAGCTGGCCGCGGATCACGCTGACCAGGCTGGCCGAGCGGTCGATGGCGGGGGCGCCGTGCGCCTCGAGCTCGTCGCGCCAGACCGCGGCGGCGGCCTCGGCGTCGGCCTGGGTGCCGTAGACGGTGAGGTAGCGTTGGCGCT
>Ga0268264_10005360_pt1 | contig 10871 bp, 9 predicted proteins | sample KBSSwiS32_FD_190357 | JGI IMG/M metagenome (GOLD analysis project Ga0268264, IMG submission 190357) | Switchgrass rhizosphere microbial communities from Kellogg Biological Station, Michigan, USA - KBS Switchgrass S3-2 (SPAdes) (version 2) | ecosystem: Host-associated > Plants > Roots >... | reverse complement strand
CGGTACGAACCAGCTTCAGTTTCTCGTAACAACGAACGATAACAACATCCTCGGACAGTCAGTTTTTGGTCTCAACGCGGTTACCAATGTGCCGACTGCGGCCCAGCTTGGAACGTTTGCGCCACTGGCCAGCATTCCATATCGGATCGATGGTGACATTCGCTCGCCTTATTCGGTTCAGGCAGCCGTTAGCGTGGAGCGCCAACTGCCGTTCAAAAGTGTCTTGAGCGCGACATTTACGATGTCTAAGTCAGAGCACGTTCTGCGGCAGCGAAACATCAATGCACCTGTGTGTCCGAGCATCGCGGTCTGTCCTGCGCTTTTGACGCCCGCACAAGTTCAGACTTTCCGTCCAGACCCGACTAGCGGAAATATTTATGAGATCGAATCGAGCGGCTACGCGAATTCTCAACTTCTTGCAGTCGGAATTCGTTCTAATTTCAGCCCGAAGGTTTCTATTAACGGGGGTTACACGCTGAATTTTGCCAAAGGTGATACCGATAGTTTCAGTAGTCCGCGTGCGACTGTGAACGCTGTGGGTTTCCCGGCCTATAACTATGATTTTAGCAATGAGTATGCCCCGTCCATCTTTGTGCCGAGGCATTCGGTATTCATTGTTACGTCGTTTACGCTTCCCTGGAGGATCCGTCTGAATCCTATGGTGATCGCCAGCAGCGGAAGACCGTTCAACATAACCTCGGGCTCCGATACCAACTATGACTCGATCTTTGCTGAACGCCCGACTTTTTCGCAGTTGGCCACAAAGTGTGGCGAACTTCATTTGACCTATTCGTTCTGCGACATCAGCGGCATCGCGAATCCCGATACTACGATCATTCCACGAAACTACGGCATGGGCCCGGCTACTTTCATAACCAATCTTAATCTGAGCAAGACGTTTGGTTTTGGAAGTTCGAAGGCTGCGCCCGTTGCCGCCAATGGTCAGGGAACTGACAGTGGCAACCGAGGTGGACGTGGTGGCCGAGGAGGTGCAGGTGGCGGTGGACGTGGCGGCGCGGGCGGTGGCGGCGGTGGACGTGGTGGTGCCGGCGGCCCGGTTATGATGGGTGGCGGTGGAGGAGGTTTCTTCGGTGGCGGAGAGACGCCCAAACCCTACAATCTGACATTTGGTATTAATATTCAGAACGTTTTTAACACCGTGAATTTGAATTCGCCTGTGGGACAGCTGACTTCGCCGTCCTTCGGGCAGTCGCGGTCCACCGCAGGGGGCTTTGGATTCTTCGGCGGCGGTGGTGGTGGTTCGGCAAATCGACGCGTCGATCTCTCAGTTCGTTTTAGCTGGTAACCGACGGATCGGTCTTGACCTGGAAAAAAAAAGAGGCTGCCTGAGAAGTAAGTTCTTAGGCGGCCTTTCACATGTGGGTTAACAAATTCTGTTCGTTTTCTGTACCTACGATCTTTGAATTCTTCTCTACACCTTCCTAACTTTCGAGTAGTTCATTTATCTCTTGACGGTGCCGGTCCTTTTCGAACCGTCCCGAAACCATTTTTTGCATTCCCGAGATCATTTAGCAGTTGTCGAAATGGTTTTGGCGGTTGCGAAACTCCCTTCCCCTGTTGCCGAAATGGCTTCGGCAGTTGCGGAAATAGTTTTGCCCGTTGCCCAGATCGCTTTGGCCCTTGCCGAGATCGTTTTGGCCCACGCCCAGATCGCTTTGGCCCTTGCCCAGATCGTTTTGGCCCACGCCCAGATCGCTTTGGCCCTTGCCCAGATCGTTTTGGCCCACGCCCAGATCGCTTTGGCCCTTGCCCAGATCACTCTGGCCCACGCCCAGATCACTCTGGCCCTTGCCCAGATCACTCTGGCCCTTGCCCAGATCGCTTTGGCCCCTGCGGAAATCGCTTTGGCCGTTACCGGGATGGAGGATGAAAATAATTTTGTGTAAATGGTTAGGTTACAGGCGGCGAAAGGGGTTTATTCGGCGGCGGAGGACCGTATGATCAAGAACATGACAGGCCAGGAGTGAGCCGAACGATGATTCGGCGTTTCACGTCGGACAGCCGCTCTTTTGTTTTGAACAAATACGGTTATACTGCGTAAAAGAAACCGTATGAAAAAGATGATCTTGTCCTTTGCCATTTGTATCGTGCTTTCGACAATTACGTTTGCACAGGGAACGACACTTGAAAAAGGACAGCCGTCTGGTAGCGGAGCAGCAAAGTCGGCCGCAGGTCCTGTGGATCTTGCAAAGGCGACTCTGAACGCACACGGCGGGGAAAAGCTGCGGGTGATCAAAACGCTCGTTATTCGCGGTTCGGTTGATGTAACCAGTTCGGCGATCAATCAGCCGCTCGCCGGTGGATTTGCAATGATATTTTCGGGCGATAAATATAGATTGGACCTGACCACGCCTGTCCAGTCATTGAGTCAGGCATTCGACGGCGTTAACACGCAAACAAGTGTGCAAGGCGGATTTGAGCTTCCGCCGATCAACCGGATCGGCTTCATAATGTTGGCAAAGGTCGGCGATGTGAATTTTCCGATCTCCGCTCTTCCCGATGCCAAAAAGAAAAACGGCTTTCGCATTACGTCGCCCGAGGGGTTCTATACGGATTACCTGGTCGATGAAAAAACCGGACAATTGAAGGGGTATGAGTCGAGCTACGACTTCAACGGACGTGTTGCGACAACATCTGTAGAAATAGACAAATGCCGGTTGGTCGAAGGCGTTCTGATTCCGGAAAAGTTTTCGCAGCGATTCGATCTGGGCCCGCTTACGGCATATGCTAACTTCAAGGCAAAGGATATTCAGGTAAATGCTGAGATCTCGAACGACGTTTTTACGCTTCGTAAACAGTAGGATTATTTTGCAAAGCGGCTTGATCGCCACCAATCGATTGTTCGTTTCAGGCCTTCTTCAAGTCCGACAAGGTTTTCGTATCCAAGCCATTCGACCGCTCGTCCGTTGTCAGCCTGCGAGTGTTTGACATCGCCTTTCCTTTCCGGCTGATAGTCAACGGCGGCATCCGTTTTCCCGACGAGAATTCTCAAGACATCAAATAGTTCATTCAGACTGATACGATCTCCGTTTGCTACATTCATGACCTCGCCCACACCCTTTTCGGAGCGGAGAGCCGCGATGTTGGCCGAGACGACATTAGAAATGTAGGTAAAATCGCGTGACTGTTCGCCGTCACCGTAGATCACCGGCTGGGTATCCGAAAGAAGGGCATCGATGAATCTCGAGATAACACCAGAATACATTGACGACGGATTTTGCCTCGGCCCGAAGACGTTGAAGTATCTGAGAGAAAATGTCTCAAGGCCGTATACCTCGTAAAAGACCTTACAGTAATATTCGCCGGTAAGCTTTGCCGCAGCATAAGGTGATAGCGGATCCGGACGCATCGTTTCGGTCTTCGGCAGGGTTGGCTGATCGCCGTAAGCGGAACTTGACGCCGCGTATATGAAACGGCGAACACCGGCCTTTCTTGAAGCGTCAAGCAGGGAAAACGTGCCGTTTACACAAGCCTGGTGGGTTTCCAAGGGATTTTCGACCGATCGCGGAACACTCGGAAGAGCAGCTTGATGGAACACTGCTTCAACGCCGTTGAGGATCCCATCAAGCAGTTTAGAGTCGTTCAGATCCCCTTCGACGAAATCAAAGTCGCCCTTGATCTCGTCAAGGTTTTCGCGAAAACCTGTAGCAAAATTGTCGAGGATCGAAACTTTTGCGCCCTGCCTGATCAGTTCTTCCGCAAGATTCGATCCGATAAATCCTGCCCCGCCAGTTACGAGGCATTTCGTGGTCAAAGACATTATTTTCCCGTAAAAAGTTACCTGCCAACGCCAACGTATTCAAAACCTAATTCCCGCATGTCAGCCGGTTCGTAAATATTTCTGAGGTCGGCGACCTTCGGGGCCTTTAACAGAGATTTGACCCTGTCCATATCGAGCGCTCGAAACTGATTCCATTCGGTAACAATCACCAACGCGTCGGCGCCGGTGATCGCATCATACTCGTCATGGGCGTACTCGATGTTCGGTAGTACGTGTTTTGCCTCTTCCATAGCAACCGGATCGAAGGCAATGACAGATGCCCCGCGTTCGACCAGCGTATTTATTATGTCGATCGCGGGTGACTCTCGCATATCATCAGTTTCCGGCTTGAATGAGAGACCCAGGACGCCGATGCGCTTGCCGGAAAGATTCCCAACCAGCTTCTCGATCTTTGGTATCATCGCATCGCGCTGGCGTTCGTTCGCGTCGATCACCGCATCAACGATCCTGGTTTCGACGCCGAACTGGTCCGCAACGGTAGTTAGTGCACGAGTATCTTTGGGGAAACACGATCCGCCGTAGCCTGGACCCGGGTGCAGGAATTTACGGCCGATGCGGTTGTCCATTCCAATGCCGCGGGCAACATCGTGAACGTCGCAACCGATAGCATCACAAAGATTCGCGATCTCGTTGATGAACGTGATCTTTGTCGCCAAAAACGCATTTGCCGCGTATTTTATTAATTCGGCCGCCTCGAGCGACGTAATAACGATCGGCGTTTCGATAAGATAAAGGGGACGGTACAGCTCCTTCATCACTTCGATCGCTTCGGCTTCGTTGCTGCCGATCACGACGCGGTCGGGTCTCATGAAATCCTGGATCGCTGCTCCCTCGCGGAGAAATTCCGGATTGGAGGCGACACCGAAATTCGTGTCGGTTTTTAGATTTTCAGAAACAAATTGACGAAGCCATTTTCCGGTGCCGACCGGAACCGTCGATTTGGTGACCAGCACCTTGTACCCATTTATCGACTCCGCTATGTCTTTTGCCGCCTGCTGATAATAACTCATATCAGGCGAACCATCTTCCTTCGGCGGGGTACCTACCGCGAGGAAAACTACCAGGGCCTCTTTTACCGCGGATGCGATGTCCGTTGTAAAGTGAAGCCGGCCGTCAGCGGCATTTTTTTCAACTATCTTATCGAGTCCCGGTTCATAGATCGGTATGATGCCATTCTTTAGCCGCTCGATCTTGGACTCGTCTACATCGACGCACGTTACTTCAACGCCGAACTCCGCAAAACACGCACCGGTCACCAAACCAACATAACCGGTTCCTATTACTGCAATATGCATAAAATAAACTAAGACCCTTTAGAAAATAATGGTAAATAATTTATAACGTAGGACAAAATTATGCGGGTCATATTATTAAAATATGACCCGCGTTATTAAATAAACTTTCGGTCCGTTATGACTTAGCGAACGGGACTAACAACGATCGTGCAGCAACCCGGCGTCGGGTCATCATGCGATGTGCCGATAAGAACAGCAAGGCCGGCTGCCCCGACAAGAACCAACCACCACGGAAACGCTGTTCGAATTGGCGGAGCCGAATTCGGACGCATGCAAGGCTTACAACCGGTCTGCGAAAGGTTACCAGCAACGGCTGTTGTTCCTGCGACTACCTGCTTATCATTCGTGCCTTCTCGCATCGTGACAATACCGGTCGAAGCGTCAACGTGGGTGTGCGAACATTCAACCTCGACCAGGAAAGTGTCGGCCTGTCCGGCATCCGCGATCACCGTCGCATCCTTAGTAGTGAAGGTTGTAGCAACGCCGGCGGAATTCGCCACGCGAACCTTTCCTTGGGCGACAATGCCCACAATACTGTTGTCACTGAATCGGAGGGATAAACTCGAATCTTCCAGAATCTCGATCCGGCCGGTTTTCCCCAAGCTGACCGTCGCGCTCGAGCCCGCACCCGTAACGATCGTACTGCCCGAAAGTATCGTTGAATTGGAAACAGCAGCCTGACCATTCACCGAAACCTGACCCGAAACCGTGATCTCGCCCGCGGATTCGTTCGGCACAGCCAATGCCACCATTGAATAAACGGTCCACACCGTGATGGCAGTGGTAAGTGTCACGAATTTTCGAAAATAATTTTTGCCGAGCATTTGTTTATGTCTCCTCCTATATCATTCCTCAAATTTTAAATGATTAAATGGCCTTCTTTCGGGATAATCCAACATCAGACGGCCAGCAAGTCATGTAATTCGCCCGAATCAACGAGAATCGTTTCCACTCGCTTCAAGGCATCGGGCTTTATTACAGATCAATTTGTCAATTACCTCGGAAAATAACGGACATAATGAGCGAACCGGAACGTAGAGAAATCGCAAGCCGAATTTCTTCCCGAATTCGGGCTGTTCTAACGGACTCACTATCAAATAACAAACTCAAAAAATCAAACCTATCAATCTTTTACACGAAATACGGGCCGATGTCAATATTAACAACCTTCGTGTCGCCAACTCAAAAAGCCTCAAAATCCAGGGGCAAAAATCCGATAAGCCTTAATTTAGTAACTACTTATAGCATAACTCTGTCTCAATGCAAAGGTTATTCCGCTAAAATCCGCCGAATATGCAGGCTTTTTTCCATGGCTCCGTTGGATTTGACTTGATGGAGGGGGCCGTGACACTTCTTTCCCGGGCCGCCTTGGACGACAGACCGAGGCTAAGTTGGTGACGTTGTTGCCCATTGAGGGATTTTCTGGTTTAATTTGTGCAGTCTGCTTTAGTCTCCGGGAGATCTTTTCATGAAATTAAGAGTGCTTCTTTTTATCGTCGTATCGATGACGGCTGTCGCGTGCTCGAATGGTCCATCAGGACCCCGCAAAATCAAGATCGGGTTCGCAATGGATACGCTCAAAGAAGAGCGTTGGGTCCGGGATCACGATGCCTTTGTTGACCACTGCAAGAGAATCGGCGTCGAATGCGTGATAACCGTTGCGGATAACAAGGCAGACAAGCAGGCCAATGATGTCGACAATCTGTTGACTCAGGGAATCGATGTTTTGGTGATCGCTCCGCATGACGCAGTTCAGGCAGCCTCAATGGTTGAAAAGGCCAAGGCACAAGGAGTTCCGGTTATCAGTTACGATCGACTAATTAATTCGGACAAGATCGATCTGTATATTTCCCATCAGGTTCCGGTCATCGGGCAGAAAATAGCTGAGTACGCCCTTAAGAAGGTTTCTAAGGGAAATTACGTAATGGTTTACGGCGCGTCGACGGACAATAACGCAGTCATAATGAAGAAGGCGGAGCTTGCAGTTCTCCAGCCTGCTATCGATCGAAAGGACATAAAGCTTGTTGCTGATGACTTTATGACCGACTGGAAGCCGGAACTGGCGTTGAATTTCGCCGAAAATGCCCTGACCCAAAACGGTGATAATATCCAGGCGTTCGTTGTGTCCAACGATGGAATGGCCGGTGGTGTTATATCGGCTTTGGAGAAAAAAGGTCTGGCTGGAAAGATCCTTGTAACCGGACAAGATGCTGCTCTTGATGCATTGCAGCATATCGCTGAGGGCAAGCAAACTATGACCGTTTATAAGCCGATCATTCCGCTGGCAAGCGGGGCGGTAGATGCAGCTGTAAAGCTGGCCAAGCGGGAGCCATTGGCGACGATACCTTTTCGAAATGAGTCGCTTAATCCTGCCAGGGACATTCCGGCGATCTTGCTTGAGGTGGTAGTCGTTGACAAGACTAATCTGATGGACACGGTCATCAGGGACGGCTACGTCAAATACGAGGACGTTTACAAAAACGTGCCGGAGATAGATAGGCCGAAACGAAATTGACGCTGATCGGTCTTTCCAATGATTGACACAGTTATCGCTGCTGATCTGGGCGGCACGAATCTTCGCATGGCGGTCGTTACACGCGACGGTGAGTTGTTGTACCGTTCGCGGCGTGATACGCGGCGCGAGGGCAGCGACCAACTACTCGAAGAAATTGTCGAGCAAGCCCGTGACTGCCTGGCCGCCGTGCCTGACCGATCTGTTGGAGCTCTTGGGATAGCGGTTCCGGCAACGATAGATTTTTCCACTGGTATTCTAAAGGAGTCCCCGAATCTTCCTTCTCTCAACGGGCTTCATCTGCCACGACTCCTCTCCGAACGGCTTGATCTCCCATCGTTTCTCGATAATGACGGGACCGCCGCCACCGTTGGCGAGCATTGGATCGGGGCGACACAAGGGGCCCTGAATTCCATCGGAATAACTCTCGGAACGGGGGTCGGGGGAGGCCTTATTTTTGATGGTACGCCTTACCGTGGAATTGATGGGACCGCGGGAGAGATCGGGCATATTTGTGTCGAGAGGGACGGGCATCCTTGCGGCTGCGGCAGCCGGGGCTGCGTCGAACAATACGCCTCTGCCGGGGCCGTGGTACGGCTTGCGAACGAACTTAAGGCGTTTTTTCCGGGATCGACTTTGACAGCGTCTACCGGGATTACGGCGGCGGACATCTACAGCGCGGGAATGTCCTCGGATCCGCTCGCCCTCGAAGTCTTTGGGGTCATGGGGTCATATCTTGGAATAGCTCTCGCGGACCTTGTCAACATTCTCAATCCGGAAATGATCGTTATTGGCGGTGGCGTCGCGGGTGCATGGGACCTATTTATTGGCAAAACACGGGAAGAAATTGATAAAAGGTCGTTTCGCGAACCCGCTGAACGTGTTAAGCTTGTTCCCGCAAAACTCGGCGATGACGCCGGGATTTTGGGTGCTGCGCGTTTGGCCTTCTCAGCCACAAAATAACGGTTTCCGGCTTTTTCTTTCCTAAAAAGACTATGGATGTTTACCAGAAAGTGCTTGTAAAAATTCAGGAGATCACCGGCGGCAGGGATAATGTGGATGTAGACATGTCGGACCTCCTCAAAAAGGAAGGTTTCTTGTCGAGTATCAATGACATACTCGAAAAACTGACCGCCGAGGGTTGGGTCACCGAAGCCCGCCCGAAGACCGTCCGAATCACGCACTGGGGCGTTATGGCCGCCCGCAAGATCAAGAATAAGACTCCCGATTCGGCAAATATCCTTGACAAACAGGCGGCCCGGCTGCAGACCGAGGTCAAAGAATTCGTAATTCTCGTCGAAGAATTCAATGGAAAGGCAACGGCCGACAATTTTGGCCGCATTGAGAAGAAGCTAACTGAAATAAGCTCTATCGCGTCCAAGATCAAGGAGCAGCTCTAGTCCTGCTTGCCAAGGGGCGAGATATTCGGCTATAATAATCGTTTGGCGCGATGCGTGAGTGACGTATCTAGTGGGTTTCGCACCCACTTTTTATTTTGGCTTGGAACCGGATGCAGGACTCTTCGATCAAAGATCGCGTAAGCGAGATCGCCGCTGCGGCGGCCACCCGCAATGGCGTGGAATTTGTTCAGTCGGAGATCATCGGTTCTAAACGAAATCCGACCGTACGAGTTTTTATTGACAGGCCCGAAGGAGTTACCCTCGACGATTGTTCGGCCGTCTCACAGGCAATCGAGGCTGTTTTGGATTCGGACGATATTATCTCTCAGTCGTACACGCTGGAGGTGTCGTCACCGGGTCTTGAGCGCGAATTATATAGTTTAAGCGATTTTGTGCGGTTCATTGGTCATAAAGCCAAGGTTAAATTGGCCGTGGCAAATGACGGCCGAAAGAGTTATAGCGGAAGGATCATCGGTGTCGAAGACGACAGAATTATGTTTGACGATCGAACCGTTGGGCCCGTTCAATTCCCGTTCGAGTCGGTGCTGAGGGCGAATTTGAGGGTTGATCTCGAAGACGAGTTTAAGCGGCGGCGTTGAATACGCCGAACGGCAATGTGAGATAAACCGGCGATCTGATTCGGCTGGTTAAAACAAGTAGTTAGTTATGACATCAACTATCGGACAAAGTATTGAGATGCTCTGCAGCGAGCAGGGGCTGGATCGCGAGATGGTCATCGAGGCGATGAAGGACGCGGTTCGTGCTGCAGCGCGTAAGCAGTTCAAGGCTCACGACAAGACCGGCGAAAGTATTCAGGTCGATTGGAATAATGAAGAAGGCATGATCGAGATTTCCGCTCAAAAGACGGTGGTGGAAGAGGTCGAAAATCCTTCAGCCGAATTGTCGTTGACCGAGGCTCAAGAGCTTGCAGGCGATGAGATCGAGATAGGCGACATGCTGTTGCTGCCGCTTCCAACCGAGGAGCTTGGACGAATCGCTGCGCAAACGGCTAAACAAATTCTGGTCCAGAAGGTTCGAGAAGCGATCCGGGAAAAGGTCTACGAGGAGTACGTTGACAAAAAAGGTGAGTTGATCAACGGAACTGTGAAACGTTTCGAGCGTGGGGACATGATCATCGATCTGGGCAACAACCTCGAGGCGATCCTGCCGAAGCGAGAACAATCTCGTGGAGAGATGTGGAACCAGGGCGAACGCATCCGTGTTGTTATCGTTGACGTGACCAAAGATCAGAAAGGTCAACAGATCAGAGCGTCGCGGTCATCCGAGGAGTTGCTTAAACGTCTTTTTGAAATGGAGGTTCCCGAGATATACGACGACACGGTCGTGATCAAATCCGCGGTTCGCGAACCGGGTGACCGGGCCAAGATCGCCGTTTCATCGAACGAAAAGGATGTCGATCCGGTCGGGGCTTGCGTCGGAATGAAGGGTTCACGCGTTCAGTCCATTATCAAGGAATTACGCGGCGAGAAGATCGATATCATCGAATGGTCAGATGAGCCTTCGGTTTTTGCTGCCAATGCTCTCTCACCGGCCAAGGTGTCACAGGTTCGCATCACGGACATCAATAATCGGCAAATGGAAGTAATTGTTGGTGAGGATCAGTTGAGTCTGGCAATTGGCAAGAAGGGGCAGAACGTTCGCCTTGCGACCCGTCTGGTCGGCTGGGACATAAGCATCGTTAGCGAAGAGATCCTTAAGAAGGAGATCGCTAAACAGATGGGCAAGATGATGGCAGAGGGCGAGGCTGTTCCAATTACTGCTCTCGAAGGTGTTACTGCTACGCAGGCAGAAGCTCTTGCCGAAAAAGGCATCGCCGACGTAGAAACACTTGCAACTACCTC
>Ga0268264_10005355_pt1 | contig 10876 bp, 9 predicted proteins | sample KBSSwiS32_FD_190357 | JGI IMG/M metagenome (GOLD analysis project Ga0268264, IMG submission 190357) | Switchgrass rhizosphere microbial communities from Kellogg Biological Station, Michigan, USA - KBS Switchgrass S3-2 (SPAdes) (version 2) | ecosystem: Host-associated > Plants > Roots >... | reverse complement strand
CCGTACTGTTCCTTTTTATAATTTTAAAATATCTATTATTTAATTTATTTTACCGTGATTTTTAAACTTCAAATCTACTCTCCATGACAGTATTGCCGACAAAGAAATATATTATTATAATGATCGTAACGGCGGTGTTACTTTCCCTTATTGCAATTATTGCACTGCATTCGTGGCTTTAATTTAATATATATAGTACGGGAAAATTTTTCAGGTATCTCGCAAAATCCGGGTGCAGTATCCAGGCGATTTTCGTGACTCACTTTCGCTCAGTTATTTTTACTTATTTCATCTCCTGTAGCTGATGCCGGAGGCAATATTCCTTAATGAATTTGTTTAATTTTAATGATTAAACAGGTCCCATTCCGAATACCTGAAGAGTCCGGAACCGAATAAAATTTTTACAACACCGAAAAACAAGTATGATACCGCAGGAAACCATACAACAAATCATAAGCAGAATTGATATCATCGAAATCATCAGCTCATTTATCAGGCTTAAAAAAAGAGGGGTAAATTATATCGGCTTGTGTCCTTTTCATAACGAGAAATCTCCTTCATTTACTGTGTCCCCCTCTAAAGAGATTTACAAATGCTTTGGATGCGGGCGCAGTGGAAATACCATTAGCTTTTTAATGGAGCACGAGAAGTATAGCTATGTCGAGGCCCTCAAATGGCTGGCGGCAAAATACAATGTTGAAATTGAAGAAACAGCAACTACCCCTGAGTTTAAAGAACAACAACAGGTTGCAGATAGTCTTTACATCATCAACAATTTTGCGAAGCAATTCTTCAGCAGGATATTATTCAATACGGATGAAGGAATAAACGTCGGGCTTAGCTATCTGAAAGAAAGAGGTTTTAGAGAAGAAATAATAAAAAAGTTTGAAGTAGGATACAATCCCGAGGCAAGGGACACATTAGCTAAAGCAGCAATGGCAGCACAATTCAACCCGGAGCTATTGCAAAAAACCGGGCTTGTGGTAGCGAGAGATAGCGGTTTGCAGGATAACTACAGGGGAAGGATCATTTTTCCTGTTCACAACCATACCGGGAAAATTTCCGGGTTTGGTGCAAGGCTTATCAGGAATAATGATAAAGCGCCAAAATATATTAATACCCCGGAAAATGAGATCTACATAAAAAGTAAAATCTTATATGGTTCTCATTTTGCCCGCCAGGCTATTGATAAAGCAGATGAATGCCTGCTTGTTGAAGGATATACTGACGTGCTCTCACTTCACCAGGCGGGAATTGAAAATGTAGTTGCCAGTGGTGGTACTTCATTAACACCAGACCAGTTGAGACTGATAAAAAAATATACTCATAATCTTACCATTTTATATGATGGCGATCCTGCAGGTATAAAAGCGGCATTACGGGGCCTTGATCTTGCATTGGAAGAAGGCCTCAATGTGAAGCTGGTATTGTTGCCTAACCAGGAAGACCCGGACAGTTACATCAATAAAAACGGCGCAGGTTCTTTTGTTTCTTTCATCAGGGAGCATAAAAAAGATTTTATTCTTTTCCAGCTTGAGTATGCCTTACAGGATGCCGGCGATGATACCAATAAACGCTCGCAGGTCGTGAACCAGATTGCAGAATCAATTTCGAAAATCAACAAGGCCGAAGATTTTACAAAACAGCAGGATTATATTCATAAAACTGCAGAGTTGTTAAAAATTGATGAAACGGGTTTGCATACTTTGGTAAATAAATTCATAAGAGAAAAACTTACAAAAGACGAAAAGCGGTTTGTTACTGATGAGAAATATTTCCGGCAACCTGGTGATACAACAAAAGAATTTCCCGAGGGTGATAATGATGCCCTCGAATTATTGAACCGGGATGAATCAAGTGAAAGGGCGGTTGTACGGTGCCTTATTGAATTTGGGCTTATGGAGTGGCAAAACGGCAAAACAGTTGCTGATTATCTTTTGTATGAATGTATTGATGATGAAGTAATCACAAACCCCTCACTATTAAAAATCATTAACACCTACAGGATTTGGTACGAGGAAAAACTTGAACCTACAGCAAAGAATTTCCTATACAGCGAGAACCTTGAAATGAGCAGGCTGGTTGTTTCTATTATTGATTTTCCTTACGAGGTAAGCCCGGGGTGGCAAAAAAATTATGAAATGCCTGTGCCATCAAGAGAAGATAATTTTAAACAGGAAATTATATCTACATTAAGTTACCTGGAGCTAAGAAAGATAAAAAAACTCATTGGATTAAATCAAAAGGAACTTGAAGAAACAACATCGCCGGAAAGGCAGCTCCTGCTAATACAAACTCATGTGCGACTGAAAGATTTAGAAACCAAAATAACGAAGGGGATGGGGGCTGTTATTGTAAAATAAAAAAGGATGATCCATGTATTATCAAAGAATCATCCCGTACGGATAAAAATTTTTGCTCTAATAACTCACAGCTTCAAGCAGTTTTCTTTTTGCCGGGCTTTTATATTTTTGAATATTTGATGGTTCCATGTTTACGTATTCACAAGCTTCGTTCTTAGCAAAGCGCTGGGCACTCCATACATAGTCAAGCACTACAATGTCCCCCGGTTCAAAACCCTGGTTAACAAGGCAGCTCCAGGAACAATCACGGTTTAAATCACTTGTAATTTTTGAGGTTGCTTTTGGATATGCAACCCACAATTTTCCAGACGGGTGCAGAGCCGGGCAAACCTCAGAAAGAATTTTATGCAATTGATTTAGATTCAAAGCAAATACAAGAGCAAAATCAATTTTACGGCTTTTTAAAAGAGGGGTTACATTTTTTGAGAATGAAAGCTTGGAAAACTGTTTTTCGATTGTTGATGGAAGGCCTTGTATTAACAGATTTTTTTCATCCTCTAATTGCAATTTTTCAAACAATGTTTGAGACATAAATGAAGCAATATTTTACGATTAAAAAATATGTCTAAAAACCCCGCACTCCCTTGCAAATTATTAGGGTAGGAAATTGTAAAAAAGCAAGTGCAGAAAAGACAGCTGCAAAATTACGTAAAATTTTGCTTAAATAATAAAAAACCTTGCCGTAAGTGACAAGGTTTTAATATTTTGATCAAATAATTATTTTGAATTGACTGGTTTATAATACTTTAACGCTTCGCCCATGTAACTTTTCAATTTATCAATCCTTTTGGAATCCAATGGGTGATCGCTTAGAATTTCGGGTCCTTTTGCCCCAGAATTTAGATTTGCCATCCTTGTCCAGAAAGGAATTGCCTCATTAGGGTTATAACCTGCCATGGCGGCGAAAATGAGCCCGTAATGGTCTGCTTCGTATTCCTGGTTCCTGGAATTAGGTAATAAAACCCCTATTTGTGCACCCGGCGCATAAATACTTTTGAAAATATTATTTGCGTTAGCGTTGCCTGAGGTAAACACATCTCCTGTAATTCCTATTCCCTGTGCAAGCAGTGCCTGGCTCATTCTTTCCTGGCCATGATGGGCAACAGCATGAGTAATTTCATGACCCATTACAATAGCCAGCGCTGCCTCATTTTGAGCAACCGGCAAAAGACCAGTGTATACAACAACTTTGCCCCCGGGCATACACCAGGCATTTACTTCTTTGTTATCTATAAGATTAAATTCCCAATTGTATCCTGAAAGCTCGGCAGATAACCCTTTCTCACCGTAAAATTTAGTAATGGCTGCAGCAATCCTGCTCCCTACCCGTTTAACCATTTCAGCATCTTTACTGGCAGCAGTAGTCACTACGTGATTTTGTGAAAGGAAAGATTTGTATTGAGAAACTGCCTCCTGCTGGAGCGAGGCTTCGGAAACGAGAGACAATTGTTTACGCCCGGTTATTGTATTGGTGGTGCATGCAGTAATAAATATTGATGAAGCTGCAAAAAACAGTAATAAATTTTTCATCGTGAACATTTTATTTAAGATAAACAATTGACGTACCAACTTTATAATAGACTCATACATTCCATTAAAGTTGTATCGGCAAATTCTAAAAAAAATTAAAATGGAGTTAAAGATTACAAATCTTTTCTTCGCAATTTTTTGCGGTCACGATATTTCAGGATAGGAACACGGCTTTCATTCCCTTTAAGAAGCCGGCTTATATTTTTTTGATGAGTTAATACAATGAGCGCCGCAACTGCAACGGCAAAGACCCTGTAAAAAACTTCCTTCTCATTGTAAATCCATAATACGCAGATTGGCAAGGCAACACCCGCGAGGATAGAGCTTAGTGAAACATACCTTGTTAAAAATAATACCAATAAAAAGACACCCACGCAGCTAACCGCCACTATGGGTTGAATGGCCAGCAACATTCCAAATAAAGTTGCTACGCCCTTTCCGCCCCTGAATTGTGCCCAAATCGGGTATATATGTCCCGCAACAGCAGCCATTCCAAGACCTACCATTAAATTAGTACGGTCAAGTTCATTAGTAAGATAATAGGGCAAAAGGTTATAAAGCGCCACTGCAAGAATTCCCTTGAGCATATCCCCCGCCATTACAATAGTCCCATATTTTGGCCCAAGTACTCTGAAAGTATTTGTAGCTCCCATATTGCCACTTCCATACTCACGTATATCAATATCAAATATAGATTTACTGATAATTAATGCAGTTGGTATAGAACCAATGAGGTACGCTGTTATGATTAAGAGAAGTTCTTTCATAATTTATTACAAAGTAACAGAGTAGACAAATATACCATTTAATTTATGCCCCGGACTTATAATTTTTTTTGCTATTTAACACTTTTCCAATACCAAAGAAACCCACTCATTTTTCTGTTCCCTGGCGATTGTAACGAAATGATTTTTAACAAAAATTCCAACAATAGATTCTTCATCTTTTAACAAAAATCCACTTATCACCAATAAAGAATTTGATTCTAAAAGGGCTGACAGGTTTTTTGCATTTTGAGTGAGTACGTTAAAATTTATATTCGCCAGTAAAATATTAACGCAGGAAAGGCCTTCAATATTATCTCTTTTTTCAAGATAAATATGTTTACAATGGTTCACCTCAGTATTTTCTGCGGCATTGTTTATACTCCATTCGTCATGATCTATTGCTAAAATTGACGCCGCGCCCAGCTTTTCAGCCAGAATTGCCAAAATACCCGTACCCGTACCAAAATCAAGGACTGTTTTATTTTTGAAATTAATTTTTCCCATTTGTTCCACCATGAGGCATGTAGTTTCGTGATGGCCAGTGCCAAAACTCATTTTGGGGGTAATAACTATTTCATGCTCAACCCCTTCCAAAGCTTCATGAAAGGATGCTCTTATTCCCACAAAATTTTTAATAGTTACCGGGTGAAACTGGCTTTCCCAATCTTCATTCCAGTTCCTGCCTGCAATAACTGAGCATTCATAACCTATACTTTGTGGCAAGAGAGATTTTAATTTTTCTTCATCAAAGTCTTCCTCTTTTATATAGGCCATCAAAACATCTTCGTTTTGCTCAAAAGCATAAAAATCATTTTCGGCTAAATCCGCAATTAAGATTTCGGATTCGGCAGCAGATCCTGCATCCATTGCTATTTTGATAAAATTTCTCATAGAAAAAGCCTGCAGAATTCTACAAGCTTTGCAATAAAATTTTAAGAGTCTTAATTATTATCTGACCGTTGCTGAGGCGATGGATTGTTTTGTGGCTTGGGTATCAGTGCTTTTCGACTGAGCTTGAATTTCCCGGTTTTAGGGTCAACACCTACCAGTTTAACTTTTACTTTATCCCCTTCATTCAGTACACCGTCCATGCTTTCGAGACGTTTCCACATAATTTCAGAAATATGAAGAAGTCCCTGCTTGCCAGGAAGGAATTCGACAAATGCACCAAACTCCTTTATTCCCTTTACCGTCCCTTCATAAACATCCCCCACTTCAGGAACAGATACGATGCTTTTGACCCAGGCTACTGCCTGGTCAAGGCTTTCTTTATTCGCAGAAAATATGCTTACTTCTCCTGTTTTACCTACCTCAGTGATATTAATGGTTGCACCCGTTGTCTTTTGAATTTCCTGGATGATTTTTCCGCCCGGGCCAATAACAGCGCCTATGAATTCTGAATCAATTATTAATTTTTCCATCCTTGGTGCATGTGGCTTCACATCACTTCTATGCTCAGGAAGGCAGGCATACATTGCATCAAGGATAAATAGTCTGCCTCTTTTTGCCTGGTCAAGTGCCTGCCGCATAATATCCATGCTTAAGCCATCTACTTTTATATCCATTTGTACCCCACAAATTCCATCCCTGGTTCCGGTCACTTTAAAATCCATATCCCCCAAATGATCTTCATCACCCAGTATGTCGGTAAGAACCGCAAATTTTCCTTCTTTTGAAATTAATCCCATCGCAACTCCACTTACGTGTTTCTTAAAAGGTACTCCTGCATCCATAAGAGCAAGAGAACCTGCGCAAACTGTAGCCATCGATGACGAGCCATTACTTTCAAGAATGTCACTTACTACCCTAACCGTATAGGGATATTCACCTCCCGGAAGAATTTGTTTCAGAGAGCGCATAGCAAGATTACCATGCCCTACTTCCCGGCGACCCACACCTCTCATCATCTTCACTTCACCGGTTGAGAATGGCGGGAAATTATAATGCAAAATAAATTTGGAATAATCGCTGCTGGCTGCACTTTCAACAAGTAACTCATCCAGCGGGGTACCCAGAGTAACGGTAGTTAATGATTGGGTTTCACCCCTGGTAAATAAAGCAGAGCCATGAGGAGAGGGAAGGTAATCGACCTCCATTGTAAGTGGCCTTATATCTTCAAGCCCCCTTCCATCGAGGCGTTTATGGTCGTATAAAATTATATTACGCACCACGTTATATTGAAGCTCCTCAAAATAAAATTTTATTAATCCTTTATCTTCATCGGGAAGATCTGCACCTAAAAATTCTTCAATTTCCTTTCTAAGATTTTCAAAGGCATCGTGCCTTTCATTTTTTGCTGAAGCTGCTGATGCAATTGCATGTACCTTCTCTTTTGCAAAAGCAATGATTTTTTCATTAAGGGCTTCATTGCGGTAAGGCTTTGTGTAGTCACGTTTGTCCTTTACACCTACTTTTTCCCTCAGGTCATGCTGGGCCTTCACCTGGATTTTTATCGCATCATGCGCCACTTCTATGGCTTTTACCAAATCTTCTTCCTGGCATTCTTTTCCCTGCCCTTCCACCATCATAATATTACGATCGGTGGCTGCAATGATAAAATCCATCTCAGCTTCTGCAAGCTGTGTGCGGCTTGGATTAACAACCATTTCTCCATTTACTTTGCCAACACGTACCTCAGAAATTATTTCCTGAATTGGAATATCAGAAACTGCCAGGGCCGCAGAAGCTGCAAGGCAGGCCAGGGCATCCGGCATAACTTCAGGGTCACTTGAAATAAGAGACACCAGCACCTGCACATCGCATAAATAATCTTCAGGAAATAATGGCCTTAAAGCACGGTCTATAAGCCTGGATGTTAATATCTCATAGTCATTTAGTCGTGCTTCCCTTTTAAAAAAAGAACCGGGTATACGGCCTGCTGATGCGAATTTTTCCTGGTAATCAACCGTTAAGGGAAAAAATGATTGCCCTTCTTTGGGCTCTTTATTTGCAACTACAGTAGCCAGTATAACGCAGTCGCCTAAACGCACTGTTACAGCACCATCTGACTGGCGTGCAAGTTTGCCGGTTTCAATGGTAACCATCCGGCCTTCACCTATATCAAAGGTTACAGAAATGGGATTTGGGGTCATTTTATTTGTTCGTATTAATAGTAAAAAAGTATTCCCAACCGTAAAAATCAGTTGGGAATAGCAACAATATCATTTGAATGTGATTATTTACGGAGTCCTAACTTTTCTATTAAAGCACGATAACCGGTAAGGTTATGTTTGCTGAGGTAAGTTAGCAGACTTTTTCTCTTTCCAACCATCTGCATTAATCCACGCTGGGTACTGAAATCTTTCTTGTTAGTTTTTAGATGCGCGGAGATATGATTAATATTTTCAGTTAGCAAGGCAACCTGCGCTTCAATCGATCCGGTATTTGACGCATTTCCACCAAATTCAGCGAATGTTTGAGACTTCTTCTGAGACGTTAAATAAGACATTTTTATTAAATAGATTTTTATTAATTGGCTGCAAAGGTAATAATTAAATTGTAATTACGATCAGTTGCAAAAAGTGTCATTTACCGAAAACCGAACGCAATTAAATATTAAGAATTGTTTATATAGATTATCGAAGACTTTTTAGATTCAGTGCATATAATGCAATGAATACCAATCCGAAAAAGCTTGAAAAAGATGACACGCCTATAGCAATGAGATTATTTCCATACAGGTAAAACGGGACTAACAGGCCAATAATAATACCTGCAACATAAAGGTAAAATCCATTGCGGCGGAGCCGCCACATTAAGAAAGCTCCTAAAAGAGTAAAGAAACCCGAAATAATATTTGCTATGGCACTTTTACGGATGTTCTCTGCAGTTAACATTTTTGAGAGCGAGAACATCATTTTTTCGCCGAAAGGGGACCGGTTTTTACCATCACCTTTAAAAGCCGAATCCTTTTGAAAGGTTGAATCATTCATTCTGGTTATACCCGCCGACGAAAACATTCTTGCTGATTGAGAAGCCGTCGAGTAACTCCATACGTTACTTACTATCAGCCATGCGCTTCCAATAAATGTAAGGATACAAAGTACTGTGAGGAGAGTTGGCCGGAGAGGTGGCTCCTGCTCAAACTCGTTTAAATTTGATTCCATAGTTTAAATAACAATAATACACTTTTAAAAAACAACCTGTATTTTTTTTGCTGAAAACCTGTTTACAACTAATCTCCCTAAGGTAATACGAACAATTAGCGGGACCTTCTTTATAAAATTAAAGCGTTAATAACGTTAAGAATGATTGTGACTTTGCGCTATTAAATTTAAGGTACCAGGTATTTACTCATGAAGTACCAACTTAATAATTTAAATAAGCTCATTTGCAGAAGTAATTGAAATAATTCACCTTTACTTTTATGAACGCAGGATATGTTATTATGAAAGAGAAAAAAATATTGGCGTAAATTTCTCGTAAGCCTTAGACATCACTAAACTGCCAATTATGCTGCTTATATATTTACCGGTAATTTCCCCAAGGAGTGAATATATTTTCGAGGTAATCTTCAATCATGAACTCGGTATAAATTACAGTACTACGACAAATTTGACAGAATTTGAAAATCATGGCGAAGAAAAGATCAACTACTCTCTTCACCGGCATAAAGATGAATTTTATATAAAAGCCGCTTCTCTTCTATCAGAAAGTCTAATAAAGGAGGTGGATCTTTCTATCGAAGAAAAATACCAGTCAAAAATTTTATTTTCCAACGATGCCTCCTGTGACGTTGGCTTTGACATATTCTCGGCCACATTTTATATGCTAAGTCGTTACGAAGAATATTTACCATTTACGCCAGATCAACATGGAAGATTTAAAGCTACTGAAAGCTTAGCTTATAAAAATAATTTTTTGCTGATTCCCGTTGTTGATAAGTGGGTAAACCATTTTAAAAATCTTTTACAAAAAAAATTCCCTGCATTAAAAATACGTACCTCTGATTTTAATGCAACTATAACCTACGATATTGATGTGGCTTTTAAATTTAAAGGAAGGAGTTTACTTAGGAATACAGGTGCCACCATCAAAGACTTATTGAAATTTAATGTAAAAAATATTTACAACCGTATTCAAACGCTTTATAATAATCGGAAAGATCCCTGGGATGTATACGACTATTTGGATGACACAATCAGGCAAAATAACTTACAATCAATTTTCTTTTTTTTACTTGGCGACATTTCAACTCATGACAGGAATCTTCATTACAAAAATCCGGAAATGAAAAAACTGGTCGACAAGATAAAAACATTCAGCAACATTGGTATTCATCCTTCCTACAAGGCTTCTTCATCAAGGGAAAAGATTTTATCAGAAAAAGAAAGATTAGAAAAATTATCCGGTAAAATTATTGAGAAAAGCAGGCAGCATTTTTTACGATTTAGCTTACCTGAAACTTATAATTCATTAATTAATGCCGGTATTAGAGAAGACTATTCTATGGGTTTTCCAGGCTTGCCAGGTTTCAGGGCGGGCACCTGCAAGCCTTTTTATTTTTATGATCTGAAAAATGAAAAATCAACAGAACTGAAAATATTTCCTGTAACCTTAATGGAGGGTACCTTTATCAATGCGGGGTATTCACATCCCATGAGAGCCGCGCAGGATATTTTTAACCTGATAGAAGCGGTAAAAAATGTGAATGGCACTTTCATTAGCATTTGGCACAATCATACTGTAAGTGAAACCACCGAATATCTTGATTGGAAAAATGTTCATGACGAAATGATCCAATTTATCACACGAATTGTAAAACCCGGTCCAACAGCTACCGGACTACCCGAATGAATGCGCTTTTCTTTTAATTCACGTCATTAGTATCTAAATTCGTCTTCAATTTTATTCAGGACAGGCGCTGCATAAAGTTTATTAATATTTTCTCTTCATTTTGCCAGTTAAGGTCTTCAGATGCCAGTATAGTATTATGTTTCCATAAATAATACAGATCGTCATTTTTAGAAATTTCTATAATCTTTTCTGCAATTTCATGAGGCTCAAAGCTGCCTATAAAATCTCCGACCTGGTATTTTTCAATTATTAATTTTATTTCCACGGCCCTGGATGATAATACAGGGATGCCTGCCTGTATGTAATCAAAAAGTTTATTGGGCAGGGCAAACATGTGCTGATCAGTAAAATAAATTTTTTCAAAAATGAGGCCGAGAAAGCATTGACGGGTATATTCCATCATTTCATTATAGGGGAGGG
>Ga0268264_10005354_pt1 | contig 10877 bp, 14 predicted proteins | sample KBSSwiS32_FD_190357 | JGI IMG/M metagenome (GOLD analysis project Ga0268264, IMG submission 190357) | Switchgrass rhizosphere microbial communities from Kellogg Biological Station, Michigan, USA - KBS Switchgrass S3-2 (SPAdes) (version 2) | ecosystem: Host-associated > Plants > Roots >... | reverse complement strand
GCTGTGGCTGAACCTGCGGTGCGGGAGTTGATTGCGGTGCCGGAGCTGTATTCGCATTCGCCGCTACCGCCGTGTTCGAATTGTCCGCCGGCTTCGGTTTCGGGGCAAAGAAATACGACCACCCGAACAGCACCAGCATGCAGAGCACTGCCGCTATCAAAAATCGGGATTGATTGCCTGAATTATTGCTATTATCCATTATTCCTATTTTGGATTTTAGATTTTTTGAGTTTGGATCGTCTTTGGTCAACGTCTCGTACAGACTCGCCTGACTTTCGATCCAAAATCCAAGATCCGAAATCCAAAATCACTTAACCGGATCATGCCCGCCCTTACAAAACGGTTGACACCGTAAGATACGTTTAACGCCCATCCAGGTTCCGCGTATCGCTCCGTACTTCTGTACGGCCTCGCGCGCATATTCCGAGCATGTCGGCTCAAATCTGCAGGCGGGCGGAAGAAATGGCGACACAAACGCCTTGTAAATACTCAAGATGTCCAGCACCAAAAATTTCATCGTAAAAAACATTTTGCCACAAAAATCACTGCGAACGAGAGAGGTAAACAAGAATACCGTTAATTTACCTTTGTCTCGCTCGGTGGCTTCTGTGGCAGAGAATCTTGTTTCCCGCTCTGTTTTACCTTCTCGACGATTGCCCTGAATTCCGCCAGCGGCCGCTCCAGCTTTACCGCCAGCAGGCTTCGCCGCGCATTCAGCACCCAGTCAAATCTGTTTGGAATCGCGTCCAGCTCTGCCGGGCTCAGCCGAAACGTTTCGCGAAGAAGCCGTTTGGCCCGGTTACGGTCGTGCGCCTTACCGATCGCCTTCTTGGTCGCCGTAATGCCCACGCGGTGAATTTCGCGATCGTTGGGCAAAATGAAAACCGTCATAAAACGGCCTTCGTAACGCTTTCCCTGATCGTAAACACGAAGGAAATCAGCGCGCTTCAATAAGCGGCCTTCCTTCGGCAGACGAAAACTTAATAGTGTTGAACCGTTAGGCGTTTGCGGCCCTTCGCCCGGCGGCGTTTGATCACGGCTCGTCCGTTCTTCGTCGCCATCCTCGCGCGAAAGCCGTGCTTTTTGGCGCGTCGGCGGTTGTTCGGTTGAAATGTTCTCTTCGGCATAAGTGCTCTCCATTAAATTCACCCGAAAGTGAAAACCTTAAAATTAGCCTTTAGGGGCAGTATTGTCAAGGAATAGACTGCGTTTTGTCCGGTCAACGCCGATGGTTGCAGAAACCCTCGCGATGAACGAGACTATGGAAAAATACTAGAGAACCATCAGGAGAATAGAGGATGACCGTAAAGAAATTGATCGATCCGGCAACCTGGCCGGAATTCCTGGCAGCATTTTCCGAGCGAAACCGCGGCCGCAGGGCTAGATTCGAGCTTTTTCGCCGTGACGGGGAGGTTGCCGAAGAGGAACGCGAAGGTAATTTTGACGGGATAAGCGTAAACGGCCGTGTCGTCACGATCAATCGCATCTACGACGATCATGGGGAAAACAAGGTCATGGCCGACGAATTACACGATACCCATGGCATCGAGGTCCAATACGACACGGACGAAAGCGAAGACACCATCGAATTCACCGATCATAAAGGCGATATGACCGTCCTGCATTTTGAGTCGCTGGTTGACGGTGATTCTTAAAAGGCCGATGGTCGAGGTAGAGACGGATCGAGGAAGAGTGAGGCCGCGCAGCAGTTTTTCCCACTGAAGAAAGAGGATGAAGGAGATGCGAAACACCCGGTTCCGCATTTCCGTCAGTTTGTGGCCCCGAATGAGTCGGCCGCAATCCTCGATGCCCTAGGCGATCCATTTCCCCAATGGGTTAAATCATTTCCCTCACGGCCTAAATCATTTCCCCCCGGGCCTAAACCATTTTCCCCATGGCCTAGATCATTTTCCCCATGGCCTAGATCATTTTCCCCACGGCCTAGATCATTTTCCCCACGGCCTAGATCATTTTCCCCACGGCCTAAACCATTTTCCCCATGGCCTAGATCATTTTCCCCACGGCCTAAACCATTTTCCCCACGGCCTAAACCGTTTTCCCCATGGCCTAAATCATTTCCCCCGGGGCCTAAATCGTTTTCCCCATGGCCTAAATCGTTTTCCCCAACCGCAAAACCATTTAAGCAACGCGAAAAATAAAAACACCTTCTTGCGATCCTCGTAAACCTTGACCACGCCGTAAACGCGGTGTCTATTTGCCGCAAAGAATTCGAAAGCCGGGCGAAATTCGTCGAGAACTACGCATGTTTTGCGGTTCTACCGCTTTGAATTTGTCTGACCGCTTCCACGTACGCCTTATGCTCTTCAACTAGAATCCTCGCCGCGAGGGTCTCGGCTGTATCGTCTGGTTGTACCAAAACCGCTCGCTGCAAAATGATCGGACCTGCGTCCAGGTCTTCGTTCACAAAATGGACCGTGCATCCGGTGATCTTTACGCCATGATCGAACGCCTGTTTCTGCGCATCGAGACCTGGAAATGCCGGGAGGAGACTGGGATGAATGTTGATTATCCTGTCAGGAAAAGCTCGAATAAAATCCCGGGAGAGCAGACGCATATATCCGGCAAGGCAAACCAGCTCGACACCTCTCTCCTTCAATACCCCGACGATCTCCGCGTCGTGCTCTTGCCTCATCCGCCCATTGCGCTCGACAACAACCGTCTCAACGCCGAGCTCGCTCGCCTTTACTAAACCGGCCGCGCTCTGCCTGTCGCTGATCACGACCGTAACTTCCGAACTGGGAATCTCGCCGCTCTTTACCGCGTTGAGCAGAGCGAGCATGTTAGAACCGCGGCCTGAAATTAGAATGCCGATCTTCACAGGAATTTCAGCACCTCGTATGAATTCGCGTCAAAGATCACGTCCGCGTTCTTCGGGTCCTGAACATAATTTACGTGCGTAACGATCTCAGAATTCGCGAGGCGCGTTTTTCCGATCTGGAATCCCGGCAAAGTTGTTTCCGCGATCACCCACGCCTTTTGGTTCCAGGTAAAATCCAGTTTGTTTTCATTCAGGAAACCGCCCTGTGGGACGGCGACGGTAATATGTTTCGGGCAGTAAAGCAGCAAATACTCCTCGCCGATCTGTTCAAGAAGCGAGGCAAGAAGGATCGTCTTATTGCTGCAATCGCCGTTGCGGGTCATTAGCGTTTCGCTTGGGCGCTTTAGCGTCTCGCTCGTTCCCAACGCTTCTGTATAGCTGTAGTCGATATCGTTGGAGACAAAATCAACAAGCCGCTGGATGCGTTCTTCTCGGCTAGGGCCCGTATCCTTCAATAGCCGATCGGTCAACCGTTTCAGTGATGGCTCATTCGGCTTCGCGACCATTATTCCGTGATTGCCAAAGATAAACACCGGCCCGTCTCGCCGAACCGGGACCTCGGCCATCAACCTGCCGCCATAGACTTCCGAATTATTCGCAAGATTTCTGATCTCGGCGAGGCTTACATCATAAGTCGCGTCTTTTAGTTGAAAGCTTAAGTTTTGTTTTGGATCGATACGGATGTTGTCGAGAGTCGTGCGGAAAAATCGAGTTGTTTCAGGAGAAACGGGAAGCGAATAACCACCGAGCTTGAGTTCACCGTCCTCGACCTTGGCAAAGTCGATCTTCGCTCTGTCCGCACAATATTTGCTCAGAAATGCCTCAAACTCTCCATCGTCCGACTCCGGGTAAATAAAATAGGCATCCTTCAATGACCAGACAAATTTCACAAGGCGGCCCTTACCCAGGATCTGCTCCCGGAATTCCTCGCCCGTAAACCCTGGCTGAGCGAGCATCATCACCGTCGTGTCGCGGATCTCTTCACCGATCACATCGTCCGATGTTCTCTCCGCCGGCTTGGTATACCAAAACAAACCAAACGCCGACCCGCACATTACGACAAGCGCAATGATCGCGATCATTACGATCTTCAGATTCGAGCCCTTATCATTTTCAGAATCGAACAAACTTCCTGTGGACATGACCTTTATAAAATACTAATGAGGAATTAAAACCTTCGGCAGCTTTAGCGAGCCCGACCAGGCACGCCTGCGGTCCGATTCGGGAGGCTTCGAAATGTATGTCGCCTCAAGATAATACTTCTGCTTGTCGGCCGGTTTGATCAGCCAGTTGCCGCTCATCATCTGTACATTGGTGCCGCTGTTTTCATATACCCCGTAACCCCATACCGAGATCCTGAACCGCAGCGTCCCATCATTAGGCAATGCAAGCCAGAACGCGGATGGCGTCGCCACATCAGCGACCGTCGGCGGTTGTTTCAGATCCTTGCCGTTCATATCAACTACATTACTCTCGATCGATTTGATCGGATCGAAAAAGAATTCCATCTGATTACCGACATCCCAGACGTTCTCCAATTCCATGTAAACCGCGATCATTCGGGTCCCTTGAAATGGCTTGTCCTCCTTCGCGATCAGTCGCCCACGCAAACCGTTTACGGCTTCGGACCAGGCTCCGGTTTCTTCAGGGACGGCATAAGAAGTGATCGAACCAAGTAAAATAAGAAATAGTAAATACGTAAATTTCGTCATGTTCTTGGAACGATTTGTCCTTACTATTTCTTGCATTTTAAACCGCGATGTCTGTACACTAATCCTGTACATATATATGCCGATCGAGACAACCTACAGCAATGCCAGAAACAACTTAGCATCTTTGCTTTCCCAAGTCACAGATGACCGCGAAATCGTAGTCATTAACCGTCGCGGTCAAGAAGATGTCGCGATGGTCAGCGTGTCCGAATTGTCGAGCATTCTCGAAACCGCTCACCTGCTTCGCTCACCAAAAAATGCTACGCGTTTGATGAAAGCATTAACCCGGGCGTTGGGCGCCTCGGAAAAACCAAGCTCTATCGAAAATTTGCGAAAGGAGTTTGGGGTTGAAAAGCGAAAGGAAAAATAAAGAGCGTGAAGCTGTATTCCACCCTGAATTTCGAGAAGATCTCCGGTTCTGGGCAGAGACAAATCGGAAAACCCTTCTTCGCGCCTTCGATCTTATCGAAGCGATCATTCGCGATCCTTTCGCCGGTATCGGGAAACCAGAACCGCTAAAGTACCTAGCCTCCGGCGCCTGGTCTCGACGGCTAACCCAGGAGCATCGGATCGTTTATTTGGTAAGCGGAGGAAAGATCGATTTTCTGCAGGCCCGGTATCACTACTAACGGATTCGACTTACGTTGCGCGTTAAAATGGGACCGATTTTAGCTTGAACGGGTCTTGATTCAAATATTTTCTTTGATGCGGGTTCTCATTCCGAAGCCTTTCCTCGTCACCAGTACCAAATGATTTGATCATCAATCCAAAATTACCAGCCTTATCTGCAGCAATGCCCCACACATTCAATGGTTTTGAGATATCTATCTTGAATGGGCCGGTGTAAAGATATTGAGTCTGATTTCCGTCACCAAGCTGGTACTGAATGTATTTGACACCGGTTCCGACATCGCTCGCGGTAATCGTCACGGTAGCCGAAGTTCCCGAAACCTCGGCGGCGATCGCAACTAACGGCCGTTTGTCGTCAGTCGCGTCTATTCCCTTCACGATGAATTGGGGAGAGATCTCGGTTTCAAACCTTCCGTCACCATCCTTATCCAATTTCAGATTGCTCACACCCTTGGGTGTAAATCGAAGCCATGCCATGACGCCCGACGGGATACGCAAATCTGGATAATCCACATATCGGATCATGAGATTAGTATAGGGCCCCTGACCTGCACCGGCTCCACGAGTGATATGAATGTTCGAAGTGGGATCGGAGGTCGTACGAAATTTGACGTCAATCGTCGAATCGCCAATAAATATCAGAGTTTTTGGATAAAGAACGGAATCGGGACTGGGAATGGCGAATGGTTCCGAGCCGACTTCGTAGTCAACGACCCCTGGCACGTCAATTGTCTCCAGGCAGCATCCGATCCGGCGATTCGAATGTCCCTTCAAATCGGTAATGTAAAATCTCTCTACACCCATTACCTGCAAATGATAGATATCAGGTTCTTGCGCTCTGGCAGCGAGGACGCCTATCCCAACGAAACAGAGAAGCGGCGCCGCTGATACGAAAACACTCAGACGAAGGAGGTTCTTAATTGTCATATTCGGAGGAGTGGGGCGAGCACGGTCCTCAATACAAATAAATTGGTATTTAACCGAGAATTTCAGATTAGGACCGATCTATCGCCCCTTATGACCGTGCCAATTTTGGGTGCAGCATTAATGGACGTTGTTACTATACCCGTGTCTCGCTCGGAACATATTAGGATCATCCCGATTCCCATGTTAAATGTCCGGAACATTTCTTTTTCCGAAACATGTCTTCCTTCGCGATCAGTCGCCCACGCAAACCGTTTACGGCTTCGGACCAGGCTCCGGTTTCTTCAGGGACGGCATAAGAAGTGATCGAACCAAGTAAAACCAGAAATAGTAAATACACAATTTTCTTCATGTTCAAGGTACGAGTTGCCTTACTATTTCTTGCATTCATAAGCCAGCTTTAGTTTAAGAACTGACCAACATGATGTCATCATAACTACGATTTCGGCGGGACATGATCAAGATACACATTACCTAAAACTTAATTGTCCGTTACTATCTCTGACGGTATCAAATCGGCAGAAATAACCACTGGCAGATGTCTAATCCGAAGGTTGCGTCTCTCAAAGAGATCAAAGCCATAAGACCTTACGGTTAACGTGTACACGCCGCGAGGCACATTGATCTGGAAACCTCCTTCGGCATCACTCTTTCCGCTGAACCGACGATTGCCTGACCTAAGAAATATTCGGGCGCCAGGCACAACCGCGCCATTTTGCGAAGCACTGATGACGGTAACCGTTAGTACCGTTCGAGACTCAGTTTGTTTTTGTGCGAATAAGGCAATGCTAAAGACCGTCAGAACGATAAAAATCTGTACGGAAAAAAGCAAATACTTATTTGATTGAAACACTTTTTTCACCTTCGACGACGCGACCGATCTCAAAACATCCATCTAGATGACTCATCAAGGTCTTTTTGTTTTCAGATGAGATAACAGCAATCATCCCGATTCCCATATTAAATGTCCGAAACATTTCTTTTTCCGATACATTTCCGAGGCTCTGCATAACACCAAACACCGGCAACTCCGGCCATGTGCCTTTCTTTATCTCCACGGAAACGCCATCCGGTAAGATGCGGGGAATATTCTCAAGGAAGCCTCCGCCGGTAATATGTGCGAGGCCTTTGATGATGCCTTTGTCGAGCAAACCTTCAAGCGGGCGTAGAAAGCTTTGGTGAGTTTTCAGCAAAGCCTCGCCAACCGTTTTACCGAGTTCGTCGAGGTATGTATCGGGATTGTGGCCTGCGACTTCGAAGAAAAGCTTTCGTGCAAGCGAATAACCATTGGTCTGCAGGCCGTTTGACGGAATTCCGAGAACCACATCGCCGGGCACGATTGATTTTCCGTCGATCACATTCTTTTTGTCGACAACCCCAACAATAAACCCCGCCAGATCGTATTCCCCCGGCGGATAAAAGTCCGGCATCTCTGCCGTCTCGCCGCCAAGAAGTACGCAGCCGTTTTCCTTACACGCTCTGGCCATCCCTTCAACAACGGACGCTGTTACGTCAGGCTCGAGCTTTCCCGTCGCAAAGTAATCAAGAAAAAACAGCGGTCGTGCACCCTGGACCAGGATGTCGTTGACGCAATGATTCACCAGATCGGCACCGACCGTATTGTGAATTCCGGTTTCGAATGCAAGCTTGAGCTTTGTCCCGACACCATCCGCCGAAGCGACAAGTATCGGATCCGCCATCCCGGGAAACGCTCCCGAAAACATCCCGCCAAAACTCCCGATCTCTGTCAGCGTCCGGTTATTAAAAGTGCTCCGAGCAAACTCCCGAATCTTTGCCACCGCGAGGTTCGCATTGTCGATCGAAACACCTGCATCGGCATATGAAATGGATCGGTCCATAAAGCTTAGTGATTTCTTGTGATTTGAAATTCCTTTTTTAATATTCGATCGAATTCGTCGCCCGATCCAATAGCCGACTCGGTCCGTTTTCCGTTGACCGTTTGGATAAACGCCTTATCAGTCAGCGTCCTTCGGCCGGTTTCGGTCATTAAGGAACATATTTTTCCTTTTGTGAAATGTGAGTCTGGCGAATACTGTTGAAAGTCGCACATTTCGGCGAATTCAGAAAGCGACCGGGCCTTGTCTCCAAACAAACATTCGGGCACCCACGCATCAACGTTTTTCTTTGCAACCTTAAACGATCCATCATCAGCCTTGGTAATCATAAAGGTGCCTTCCCGGTCGATTTGCTCTATATCCGTCTCAAACAAAAGCGGTTCAGCGATGAAATCACCGAAACCGACGTCTGTCAGATATTCCTTGCCGTCAACCGAGACAATGATCACCATATGATCGAATTCGGGGCCAAACTCGCGCGAGTCGACATTGAAAACGCGCGCCGAGACAAGCCGCGTCTGAAAGCCGATATCGCAAAGCAACTCATTAAACATTCCATTCAGCTCATAACAAAAACCGCCGCGTTTTCCCTCCACGATCTTTTGGTAAAACTTGTCAGTGTCCAAAACGATCGGCCGCTTCCAATGAATATCCAGATTTTCAAACGGAACATTCAACAGATGCTGCCGCTGCAAAAGGCGAAGGGTCTTGTCGTCTGCGGCCCCGCTAACCGCATCAATACCGATGCGCGCTAAATATTCTGCCCGGCTCATTTTCTTACGACTTTCCATTCAAGGCCCTTAACGCTCGCGCACGTGGGGCCACCATCTCCGCCAGTGCCGTTAAAGGAAACGCCCATGATCATGCCAGGAGCTGAGATCGCCGCTTCGATCTGTTTCTTCGTAATATCCATCAACGAGATCTTCGCACGACGGTCCCAACAGGTATCTTTTTGTCCTGCGCGCTGACCCGAATTTACGTAAACAAATCTCTCATCTTTCGGTCCTTGGGCATATTTTCCAAGAAAGTTCGGAGTGGCAGCCGATAGGTCGACCGTGATAGGAAATTCGAAAACCAGCACATCACGAGATTCGCGCACTGGCGGAAGCAACTCGTCCTTTCCACGCTGAACTTGCATCGAAACGCCCGGAACCGGGTTCATAACGCGGATCCGCATCGGTATTTCGTTTTTGCCTGCTCGGGCGTTCATTATTCCCGGAAAGTAGATTATATTCGCTAGTGTATTTCTTTTCCGAACTTTTCAAAAACTTCGTTGACTATTCGCGTGCTCGCCGTTTAGCATTTTCATAGAGAAAGAATATGAGCTTTACATTAATAGATCTCAGCTCTGAGAACTTCGAGTTTCAGGCAAACGTATGGAATTGGAAGGCTTTGCTCGAGGTGGTGAGGAGTTTTGATATTGTCGACGACGGAAGACTACGACAAATGTCGTACAACGCGATGGGTGTCAAAGTTGATCCGGACGACGCGCATGCGATCGGACATCGCATAAAAAACGACCTGCTGCCAAAACTGGCTCCGAACAAGCGGATCTTTTCTGATCTTTCGATAACGGACGCTCCGGACGATATGACAATTTATAAAGATGACGATGAACTGTGGAAAAACTACAGTGTTAGTCACGATTGGCTAAAGGAGTTTTCCGAGTTCTGTCTGAAATCGAAGGGCTTTCAGATTTTTTAAGTTTTGCCGCGGTAAAGTCGCGGATCGTCGGCTGATCTTGTTTGTATCCGCTTAGATCTTTGTGCATCCGCGGCTAATTTTTCCTGGTAGAAACAGTGCAAGATCTTATCCATTCGATCGAACCTGTCTTCAAAAACATTTGGGTCCAGATCGCCTTGCTTGTCACTTTTGCCACCGCGCATGGTTATGCGGGGGCCTGGCTGGCGGTTCGAATGCTTTTTCGGCCTAGAAAACCGTTTAAGGTGTTAGGGGTCACACTATTTCCACAAGGAATGATCCCGCGACACCGCGAGCGTCTTGCCAATGCGATCGGTAAGGCGGTGGGCGAAGAGCTTGTCTCGCAGGAAACGATCATGGAGGAACTCCTGGGCAAGGAGTTTCTTCGAAAAAAAATTCGCGGCGTAATAGATTCCTACACTCAGGACGTCCTTGGGCAAAACTACCCGTCGTTGATCGAAACGCTGCCCACAAATCTTCGCGGGCCGATTCTGGACGCTATCACATCACTTCAATTCACGGTCGCCGAACATATCGAAAGTGTTTTAAAGAACGAAGAGACTCAAGCAACCATCAGCGGTTTCGTCGAACGCCGCGTTGACGAAGTGCTTTCGCGACGGGTGTCTTCAGTTGTCGATGACGAAACTTTCGAGAAGTTGCTCGGATTTGTTGAGGAGAGGATCCGTTCAGCAGTTGAATCACCGGCACTTGAAAAGAATATTCACGATTTCGTCGGCCGGCGCGTTGACGATCTGGTCGGCACTGACACGCCGCTCGGATCAATGTTTACTCCCGACGCAATTGCTCTACTCAAAGAAAAAGCAGGGGAGCAGATAGCTCCGGTAGCCCACCATCTGACCGAGATCGCCGCTGCGGAACGCACCCGCAACCAAATCGGTGCCCTTATAAAACGAGAGGTACACAATTATTATGAGAATCTTCCGTTCTTTAAGAAGATCTTTGTCTCCCGCGACACGCTTATCGATGAGGTTGACGATTTGGTCAACGATAGTCTTCCGAAGCGTATAGAAGAAACCCTTAAGGGAGATTTTTTTGCGGAGGAAGCCGGGACTTTTATCAATACCACTATCGACAACGCGCTCGCGCGTCCCCTTCCCGAAGTCATCGGCACGATCAACCCCGAGCAACTTGAACGTCTTAAGACCCAGATCACATCCGCTATCATTAAGCTTCTTCGCAGTAATGAGATGCTCG
>Ga0268264_10005352_pt1 | contig 10879 bp, 9 predicted proteins | sample KBSSwiS32_FD_190357 | JGI IMG/M metagenome (GOLD analysis project Ga0268264, IMG submission 190357) | Switchgrass rhizosphere microbial communities from Kellogg Biological Station, Michigan, USA - KBS Switchgrass S3-2 (SPAdes) (version 2) | ecosystem: Host-associated > Plants > Roots >... | reverse complement strand
GTTACGATGACAACACCAGGTATTATTTATAAAGATATTTTGATCATTGGTTCGAGCCTTGCCGAAGATGCCACTGCAGCCCCGGGCCACATAAGGGCCTATGATGTACGCACAGGTAAACGGAGATGGATCTTTCATACAATACCGCAGCCAGGAGAGTATGGCTATGAAACCTGGGAAGATAAAGAGGCATGGAAACATCTTGGCGCAGCCAATAGCTGGGCTGGTATGAGCCTTGATGAAGAAAGGGGAATCGTGTTTGTTCCGACAGGCACTGTGGCTGATGATTTTTATGGAGGCAAAAGATTAGGCAGTACTCTTTTTGGTAATTGCGTTATAGCATTAGATGCTGCAACAGGAAAGCGCATCTGGCATTTTCAAACAGTTCATCATGATGCGTGGGACAGGGATCTTCCCAATGCTCCCGTGTTGGTTACAGTCACAAAAGATGGAAAGACAATAGATGCATTAGCGCAGACAACTAAGAGCGGGCTTATCTTTTTATTTGAGAGAGAAACAGGAAAACCATTATATCCCATAGAAGAAAAGCGGGTTCCCATCGAAACAAGACTTACAGGGGAAAAGTTGTGGCCTACGCAACCCATTCCTACACTGCCTAAACCTTTTGTACGACAACTTTTAACTGAAGCAGATCTCAATGATCTTGTTCCTGATTCTTCTTACCAGGATATTAAAAAAAGATTTGCAAGCTATAAAACAGGAAACATGTTTACTGCGCCTTCCAAAGAAGGCACCATAATATTTCCAGGTTATGATGGTGGAGCAGAATGGGGCGGCCCGGCCTACGATCCAACCACAGGAATAATGTATGTTAATGCCAATGAAATGCCGTGGATATTAACAATGATTGATGTAAAAAATAAACCGGCAAAGAACGAAACATACGTGCAGGCGGGTGAAAGATTGTACAGGCAAAATTGTGTTGCCTGCCACGGCCCCGAAAGAAAGGGCGGTGAAAGCTTCCCGTCTTTAATTGATGTAAACAAAAGATATACTGAATTAGATTTTCATCAGCTTATTTCAAACGGTCGCAGAAGGATGCCTGCTTTTAATCGCTTTAGTGAAGAGGAAAAAAATGCGATCGCTTCTTTCATACTTGAATCGAAAACAGGTGGCGACAAAAAATTTATACCCTCTGCAAAACCTAAAGATCCGTACCTCGAACTTCCTTACACAACTACCGGTTATAATAAATTTCTCACGAAAGAAGGCTACCCTGCCGTGAAGCCACCATGGGGTACATTAACTGCAATTAATTTAAATACAACCGAAGTAGTTTGGAAAGATACTCTTGGAGACTATCCCGAGTTAAAAGCAAAAGGCATTCACTCAGGTACTGAAAATTATGGCGGTCCTGTTGTTACCGCCGGCGGACTAATATTTATTGCAGCAACAAGCGATAGTAAGATAAGAGCGTTTAACAAGAGAACTGGACAACTACTATGGGAAGCAGACCTGCCTGCACCAGGCTTTGCTACGCCTGCTGTTTACAATATCGATGGAAAACAGTATTTAGTAATTGCATGTGGAGGTGGTAAGCTAAATAAAAAATCCGGGGATGCTTATGTAGCTTTTGCTTTGCCTGCTGGTAAATGAGATTTCATACTTGAAAATTGAGTGTTGAATATTGATTATTGTGTGTATCGGGTTAAATATTCAACACTCAACATTCAATATTCAAGGGGAAAGCATAAATGAGTTTCGCCACCTCAAAATATTAATTAGCCAACAGGAAGTTATTGCTGATTATTAGTTAAATTAGTAGTTCACTATCAAAGCCAATGTCAGCCCCCTCACCAGCAAGCGAAAAAGAAAGCCTCGTTTATTCTCAACTAACCGATCATTCTACTTTAAATGAAATTCTGGAAAGAATATCAGATGCCTTTGTAGCTCTTGATAATAATTGGTGTTATACTTACATGAATAAAAAAGCCGGTGAAATTTTTAATTGTGACCCGAAAGAAATGATAGGCAAGAATATTTGGACGGAGTTTCCTGAACGAATTGACCAGCCATTTTATAAAGCCTGTCACGAGGCAATGGAAAGGCAGCATTACATTCATATTGAAGAGCATTATGAGCCAACTGATTTGTGGTTTGAAAAATATATCTATCCTTCGCGGGGAGGCTTATCAATTTTTTTTCACAACATAACAGACCGGAAGAAAGCTGAGCAGGCAATATTGAAAACCAAAAGTCAGTATCAAACACTTGCCGAAATATCCCCTGTCGGAATTTTTCATACAGATGCAAAGGGTCATACTACCTACGTTAACAAGCGTTGGTGCCAGATTTCCGGTTTATCTTTTGAACAAGCTTTAGGAGATGGCTGGTTTAACGCAGTTCATAGTGACGATAAAGAAGATTTAACCAGGATCTGGCGTGAGGCATCAAACATGGGAAAAATATCTTTATCGGAATACAGGTTTGTTCGTCCTGATGGGACAATAGCATGGGTAATGGGGCAAGCTACACCAAGAAAGAATTCTGAAAATGAGATAGTGGGATATGTGGGTACTACCACGGACATTACAGAGCGAAAAAAGACAGAAGAAGAAATAGCAAAGATTCATAAAGAAAATGAGACAGTGCTTAATCGTATAAACGACGCGGTGGTGTCACTTGATAATGAATGGCGGTATACATTTTTAAATGATGCTGCACTGCCAACGCATCCGTTGGGAAGAGAAGCAATTATTGGAAAGGTAATTTGGGATGTACATCCTGAAATGAAGGGAACACTGTTTTGGGATAAGTATCACGAAGCCATGGAGACGAAGGAAGCGGTAGAAATTGAGAGCTATTATGCCGCAATGGATACCTGGTTCTCTGCCAAAATCTATCCTTCTCATGATGGGTTAACAATTATCTACAAAAACATTAGTGAACGTAAAAAAGCCGAGGAGGCACTGAATCAGAACAGGATATTTATAGAAAGCATTATTAACGCGTCGCCGGATATTATTTATATCTATGATATTGAGGAAAGAAAAAATATCTATGTGAATGAAGGCATACAAAAAAATCTTGGGTACACAGAAGACGAGATCAAACAAATGGGCGATCAACTGTTACCTCTCCTGATGTATCCTGAAGATTTTGAATATTATCTCCATAGTATTTTTCCAAAATATGCTATTGCAAAAGATAAAGAAATAATTATTCATGAATTCAGGATGCAGGATAAAAACGGACAATGTCATTGGTTGTACTGCAAGGAGTCTGTTTTTTTAAGGAACAGCGATGGGAGCCCGAAACAAATATTTGGCATTACGTCTGACATCACAGAACAGAAAAAAATTGAAGATGAAATTCTAAAAGAAAAGAATCTTTCTGATTCGATTATTAACAGTCTGCCCGGAATATTTTACCTCTTTGACAACAACGGCAAATATCTTCGTTGGAACAAAAACTTAGAAACAATTTCCGGGTACAGCAGCGATGAAATAGAAAATATGATCCCTCTTGACTTTTTTTGCGATGATGAAAAAGATTTGATACGGCAACAAATTGAAATAGTTTTTGAAAAAGGAATGACAGATGTTGAGGCTTGCCTTTTTACAAAAAGCCAGGAAAAAATTCATTATTATTTTAATGGATGGAGAGTGCAGTACGAAGAAAAGCCGTGTGTTATTGGCGTAGGTATTGATATTACTGAATTGAAAAATGCAGAAGAGGAATTAAACCAAACGTCGAGCCAGTTACGAAAATTGACCACCCACCTGCAAAATATTCGTGACCAGGAACGAAAAAGAATTGGCCGTGAAATTCATGATGAACTGGGACAGCAGCTTACGGCTATTAAAATGGATGTAGCCTGGATTGACAAAAAAACTCCGGAGGAATCAACCACCTTCAAAACCAAACTAAGGAACATCATAACTCTCCTTGACACCAGTAATTTGTCTGTCAGAAAAATTCTAAATGAACTTCGTGCTGATATACTCGACAATCATGGGTTGAAAAGCGCTTTGGAATGGCAGGGTCGCCGGTTTAGTGAGAATACCGGGATCTCATTTTCTTTTGACTGTCCTGAAATTAATGCAAAATTAGATGAGCCTGCTGCTAATTGCATATTCAGAGTTTTCCAGGAGGCACTGACGAATATTACAAAATATGCGGAAGCTAAAAAGGTGGTGAGTTCTTTACATTTTAGAGAGAATAAAATGATACTTGAAATAAGAGATGACGGGAAGGGTTTTGACACAGCTTTGTTAAAGAATAGTCCTACGTTTGGCATCCTCGGAATAAAAGAGAGGGTAAATTCTTTGAGCGGGAAATTTAGTTTGATTTCATCACCGGGAAAGGGTACAGAAGTTTTGATAACGATACCCGTGTAACACAATTATAATTTACTTAATGCTTATGAACCGCATTGTTTTAGCCGATGATCACAGCTTTATAAGATTAGGTCTTATACAAATTCTTAAAGATGAATACCCTACTGTAGAAATAATAGAGGTAAGCGATGGGGAAGCACTCGTTAAGGAAGTGACTTTACATGATTGCGATCTTGTAATATCTGATCTTGATATGCCGGGCCGTAGCGGACTTGATGCACTTCAACAAATTAAATTAAGTAAGCCTGATTTACCCGTACTGATCCTTAGCATTTACCCCGAAGATCTATATGCAGTACGAGTATTAAAAGCTGGAGCCTCCGGTTACCTGAATAAAAATGCAGCGCCTGATGAATTGATAAATGCGATAAAGCGGATTTCCCTGGGAAGAAAATATATTACACCTGAAATCGCGGAAAAATTGTTGGAACAAAATCCTGATGATAAAGAGCCGCACGAATTACTTTCCAACCGGGAGTTTGAAATTTTTAAACTGCTTGCATTTGGCAAAACAATTACCCAGATTGCAGAGTCTCTTTCGTTAGCATTAACCACGGTGAGCACCCATCGCAGTAAAATTATGGAAAAGCTTAATCTAACTACTAATTCCTCTTTAACCCGCTACGCAATAGCACATCATATTATTTCTGATATAGACCTTTAGCTTTATTCATCTCAGAGTTTCATTTCATCTATAGTAGTATTACTATCCCTTCTGCACAACATTCTACTATCACTATTAGCCTTCCCGAACTATATTTTTTGCTTGTGATTTCTCTGTCCTTTGTGATTGCAAAAAAGCATAACACATGAAAATCCTAATTTTTGAAAATTCAAAGCAAATCGCAGAAAGGTTAATAGAGCTCATCTCTGAAACTGTGAAGGGTATAACATTTTATAAAGCGGGTTCTTACGGAGAGGCGTTATATTTTTTAAACGAATGTAATCCGGATACCGTGTTATTAGATTTTGATTACCCCGGCAATAGTAGTATTGAATTGTTGAAAAAAATAAAAACAGCAAATGATAAAACAATGGTGCTGGCTTTATTAAGTGAGATGAACGAATCTAATGTGAAACAATGCCAACAGCATGGGGCAGATTTAATTTTTGACAAGTATGCTGACTTTGACCAAATTCCTGCAATAATAAATGTAATCAAGTGAATGCTGCATTGAATAGATACAAACCTGCGAGAACCAAACGCACAAACAGTTTACAGTTGCTATTATAATTTGGGGATGAAGAGTATTCTGTTTGTGCTGTTTTTTAGCGGCTAACAAAAACTAAAATCAAAACCATGGCACGGTGAAGCTGCTACTTCATTAGTATTTAACAAATTCTGGTAAATTTATTGAATAAGTAAGGGAAATAAAATTGATGCATAAGTTATATATATTTACCCTTTCTCTTTTTATGTTGTTGCTTATAAGTAGTTGCAGCAAAAAACATCACCCCGGCAAAACAATAGAAAATACTTCAGTTTCCTCAAACGTTGATTCACTTGCTACAAAAAAAATAGCCAGGCCAAAGCGAAATTATGTTGCGGCAAAAGTTATTATAGTTAATGATGAGGTTGCCCATAAAAGTCTTGACGGCAGGCTTTACTATGATCTACAGGGACACAGGTACTGGAAAAATTATAAAGATGGGAAGTATTATTTATATAACAAGTCCATGTACAATAACGATGAATTCAAACCTAAGTAGTTTCTGGTTTGTAGTTTCTGGTTTGTAGTTACAGGTGATAGCTTCTGAGTACTTCTTACTCGTTATAACCACTGGTAACTCACATAAATTATTGTTGAGCAAAGTCATCATGATCTTTATCTTCCTCCCAGGTATATTCTATTTGGAATGCAGTCTTTCGTGCAAATTCTTTTCCATGTAAATCACTTAAGAATCCTAAGGTCATATCCATTCCGGCGCTTACACCTGAAGATGTATAATACTTGTCATCAACCACCCAACGGGCATGTCTAATCCAATCCACTTTTTCGCCGGTACTCATAACCCATTCAAAAGATTTTTTGTTTGACGTTGCTTTTCTGCCATTCAGCAACCCGGTTTTGGCAAGCATGGCGCTTCCCGTACAAACCGTTAGCACATGGGTGCTCAACTCCGATATTTGCCTAATCGTGTCAATAAGCAAAATGTTGTTGACCTCTTTTCGTGTCCCATATCCTCCAGGTATTAAAAAAATGTCAACACCATTATTTATGTTTTCAAGTTTATCAGTTGCAATAGAAACCCCATGTTTATTAATAACCAATCCACCCGGTAAAGAATAAAACGAAATTTTATAAAGGTCCTTAAGACAACCAAAAATTTCAACTGGCCCAAACACGTCTAATGTTTCAAAATCCTCAAAAAGCAAAACTCCTACGTTCATAATTATCATTTTTATTTTATGTCAAAAAATATGGAGATACTGCCAACGCCTATTGATTATCCTGACCAACTTTGTCCACTCTGTCAAAAAATTCTTTCTGAAGCTGCAATGTTTTTGTATCTGCTTTTACTTCTTTTAATGCAGCTACTAAATGCGCAATTACATTATCAGTAATAAGTTTGCCAAGCTCTTTTGTAGCCTTGCCGCCTTCGCCGGCGTAATGGTTCGGATAAGAAGCATACCACCAGATAGCTGTATACAAATCCGTTAACTGTAATCGCTTTTGATTTTCTCCTGATTCATTTTTAGAAGAATCCAGCTTAACTAATTCAGGACGCAAGTAAAGTAAAGTTGAGGTTTCATTTTCGCCCGCATGACTATCGCCTTTGGGATCAGACTTTCTCATCTTAGCCACTTTTGCAGAATAGGTTGAATCAAACTTCGGATCAAAAAAATATACTGCGTAGTTTCTGCGGCGTTCGAGTTGTGTTTGTATAAAATACCTTATCAGTTCGGGATTACCGCCATGTTTGTTTATGATAAGAATCTTATCGAATCCATTGCGCCCGATCTCTGCGCAGGTTGAATCCAGTAACTCTAACACCAACCGTCGCGGCAAAGAAAAAGTTCCGGGCTGGTGTCTTGCTTCATTAATCTGGCCATAAAAAAAATCAGGAAACACAACGGCATATTCTATTTTGGTAGCACGGGCTGCCCACTCTCTTACATGAATAAGATCAGAGCCAATTGGACCCTGAGGTCCATGTTTTTCCAAAATACCAATTGGAAGAATGCAGGTTCTGTTAGATTGTTTCATCGCCTTCGGCCAATCGCTTGCAACTAACTCATCCCACCTGCTGGGAATGTTTTGAGCAAGAGAGGAAAAACATAAAAGCATCAAGAAAATGAATAGTTTCATAGTTTTAAAGTATGACAGATTAAAATAATTTTGGCTGAGTATAAAAACCTATCCATTAATTCCACCGCTCACTTCTATTCGCTGGCCATCAATCCATTTAGCATCCTCTGTACATAGAAAAGCCACCACACTGCCGATATCATCTGCATGACCCACACGACCCAATGGAGAAAGAGAACTTAACCGGCTTTTCATTTCCGGGTTACTGCGAATAGCGGCATTATTAAAATCTGTTTCTATCGGGCCGGGTGCTACTATGTTTGCACTTATACCTTTCGGCCCAAGTTCTTTGGCCAGGTATCTTGTGAATACTTCTATTGCTCCTTTCATTGACGCATATACTGAATAACCAGGATTGCTGAACCGCGTGGTACCAGTGGAAATATTAATGATGCGTCCGTCTTTGTTAATCATGGGTACAAATTTCTGTGTCAAAAAATAAACACCCTTAAAATGTACATTTAAAAATTCATCGAATAGTTCTTCCGTTACTTGTTCAAAAGGAACTGTGGCGCCAATACCTGCGTTGTTGATTAAAAAATCAAACGAAGAAGTACTCCATATTGACTGCAACGTGTCCGAAATTCTTTTTACAAAATCATCCAGCGATTTAAAATCGGACATGTCTAAATGAAGCGCCACTGCTTTTCTTTCCAGCTTTTCAATTTCTGCAACTGTGTCTTTTCCTTCTGCTTCATTGCTGCGGTAGGTGAGTATTACGTCTATTCCCTTTTTTGCTATGCTTATAGCCATATCTTTTCCAAGGCCACGACTACCGCCTGTTACTAAAGCTATTCTTGTTTGTGTTGACATAAGATACTTTGTTTGCGAAATGAAATGCAAAGTTGAAACAATTTCAACAAATGCTTGCGGTTGTCTCATTTTTTGAAAGAGAACTTATGCATTAGCGATGTCTATTTGCTGCGGTGGATTCGCGACACGTTTTAGCAAGAGCTATTCTTTGTCAAGGTATATCGTTATGTAAAACAAGTCCTGTAAGTCTATTGTTTTTAAAATACATTATTGCTTGATGACCGTAGTTGTCTTTTGCCAACGGTCTACCTTTTAATTTTTCTTTCCCGTCAAATAAAATGTCTCCTGTAAAATCCCATTCGTATTCTTCAAATCCGTTTTTAGATTTAATTGAGTCTGGTTTGCCATATACTTTTACTACTTTTTCTTTTGAGTCGCCAAGCTTAAAACCTTTGTTTGATTTAAAGTAGCTCGAATTTAATTTTCTTGCTAACGGGATAAAACCTTTGAAGTTTTCTAATTTCTGTTTGTCTGATGCGGATTTTCCGTCAATCGTACTGAGATATACTCTTTTAATTAATTCTGTTGGAATGCTGTTGTTGTTAAAATGAAAAATTGCGACTCTAAAACCGTCCGTATACATCTCAAAAACAAGTGATTGTTTTAAAGTGTCGTTTGTAAACCACACCTTGTCTAAAGAAATAATGTCTTTATATTTTATTTCGCAAGTGCTCGAGTTATCATTACAAGTAAGCATATTGCGTCTTACGGGATAGTCATCAACTTCAAACCTTTGGAAAGTGTCAATGAATGTTTTCGTATTATTTGAGGTGTCAATAGATCGTGGCTTATTTATTTTTTTTACTGTATCTGACTGTACATCTATTTTTTTGTCAACGGTTTTAGTCTGATTTCCATTGCAAGAAATCAGTCCGATTGTAAAGATTAATAATACTACCTGAAGTGTCGTCATATAAATTAATGCGACTGTTACATCGCACCTCAAAACTACTCTGTTGTGCGAATGTCCCCAAATAACCTATGCCCCGACGCAATTAGCCATAAATACAACTGTGAAAAGAAAAGAAGACTTTATAAACACTTCAAGCTATTACAAAATTTTGTAAAAAATTCAACATATAAACCCAGTACAATAATTTCATGTTAAGAAAATTATTCCTATCCTTTAAACAAAAAAGAATTAGTTTTTTAAATCAAAAATATTTCTACCTTGCCCTAACAATCATCCTTTAAAATAATCACTATGGGCTCTCCAACAATTCCTACAGACTACAAAATTCGCTTTCCTGATCACGTACCTGTAGATACACATCTTGATGGTAATCTCACTACAAACCTCGGCGGCACATTAACTCTTGCAGGTACGGTTGGAACAAACGCAAAATTAACCGGAGACCCTGCTCAACCAATTGCTACGTTATTAATCGGTGATCCCAATAAGCCCATAGCAACGGATTCCAAGATTGATATTAAGCCCATATCAACTGATTCAAAAATTGAAATATTAAACTTGCCGCGTTTCACCCTGCAGGATATAAAAGACATGATGAAAGTGCGTGTACGCATTCCCAACTATTCGCAGGTTTGTTTTAAATTGCTGGGGCAGGAAATATTTAGCATCTGTGTAAACGGCGAAGGCCAGGTGATCACTGAGCCTTATATGCCCAATGCTGCGGAGCGTTGTGAAACAGAATGCTGCGAACCAGATACCCGCCCGTTCCCCGAAAAAACTGATACAGGCACTAATGTAAATGCGCCGGATCATCAGTAACATAATCGCCACCTTTCAATCTTTATGATATGATAACGGTAACTGCAAATGCTTTTCACGAAAAGCTGAATATGGAAGGGGATGAGATAATTCTGAATGGCCCGCCTTCTTCCCTGACCGGTCACGTTTTTATCAGCAATAATGATAATGAAACACTGTTCATAAGAGATCTTCCTTTGTCCTCATCAAAGGAAGGGAGAAGCTTACCAAATATGGCTTCAGCTTTTAAATTAACGACTTCATTGAGAGCAGGCGAGGGGAAAATGCAAATGTTAAGCCACCGCCTTCCGGCTAACACTCCCCCCGGAACTTATGAAAGTACTATACAGGTAGGTGGTACAGAGAAAAGGGTGAAGATGATAGTGCAGCCGAACATCCAGATTGATGTTAATCCTCTCAACATTCATTTTACAGGAGTTATTCCCGGTGAATCTTATTACACCCAGCTATCGTTTACTAACAGCGGAAATATGGCGTTTAAAATACCTGACATCAAACATGTAACTACTTTGGATGAAGATTATTTGTGCAGGGCAATGTCGCTTGCCATGAGAGAAAAAGGTGGCGAAGGATTTAATGCAACCATGGATGCACTGACCAGGAATATTCACAAGGACATGGCCGATTGGGCAACTATAAACATTGAAGAGAAGGGCAGAGTA
>Ga0268264_10005350_pt1 | contig 10879 bp, 6 predicted proteins | sample KBSSwiS32_FD_190357 | JGI IMG/M metagenome (GOLD analysis project Ga0268264, IMG submission 190357) | Switchgrass rhizosphere microbial communities from Kellogg Biological Station, Michigan, USA - KBS Switchgrass S3-2 (SPAdes) (version 2) | ecosystem: Host-associated > Plants > Roots >... | reverse complement strand
CTGCGATCAAAGCAATTACAGGCTTCTCCTTATTCGCCAGGTAATTGAGGTACCCCACCGGAGTCGACCCTTCCACCCTTATCCGGGTGATCTCAATATAGGCAATGCCTGTGACAAGATCCAGTTTCCTACCCCTACTGAGGAACGAGGCCAACCCTAGCTCATCCATTACTACAGTGGCATCATCATAATAGCGATGGAGGAAACTTGCCGCTTGATAATTGCATTCATACTCATGGAGAAATCCGTTTTCCACCTCCTGAGAGGCGGCCCAACTGCGCGAGAAAAAAGGATATATCAGGAAAAAAATGGTCCATGTAGCTATGCAACGGATGGCGGTATTCTTCATAAAAAGAGGGATCCCATACTTTGCCATTAGTGCGACGGGCACCACTAATCCGCAAGCTACCAGGTAAGCTTCATAACGATAATACAGGTTGGCATTGGCAAATACAAGGTGGAGGATAGTAGAGGCTAGTAAAAAATAGAGTATATAGCGATAATTCTCTTTTTTTTGCAGTGAGGAAAAATAAAACGAGCAGGCCAGGGGCAAAAGGATTAGCATCCTGTTGGCTGCTACGGCGCCCATGCTTGGATAGGGATACAATAATTTGTTTACAATGCCGTCCTTAAAAAGGCTGACAAAAGTGTCTACGGTTAAGGGCAAAGGGACTGCTTTTACAAGAATCGAATTGGGGATAAAATAACCGCCATGAGCCAATGAGTAAATGCCAAAGAGCACCACAGAAGGCAACCCGGCTAAAAGCAGCAAGGTAGAAGTAACCCACTTCCGTCGCAGCAATAACAATGCACAAGCCACGCCAACAAAAAATAGTCCCTCATACCGGATGGCAGTGATCAGGAGCGCGTAGAGATACAGCCGTTTGGGCATCATGGGGGATTTTCCATCAACCCCTTTCTCCCGGCCTATCCAGCCGGTGAATTTTAGCACAAAGAGCAAGCTCAGCCATATTTGCAGGGTATGTTCCATGCCATCCAGCACCATTATGTGCAGCGGTGTGACGTAGATGATCATCAGCAAGACTAGCAACTGTTGAAAGGGAGTGAGCGCCTGCTTCTCCAGCCATTGTTGGAGAGTAATAATAAAACCCGTCGCGGCTGTCAGGTTGAAGAACAGAGGGATGATGGTCTGTGGTCCAAATATTTTGAAGCAGGCAGCCAGCAAGACAGGGTAAAGAATAGAGGAAGACGCGTTTGAAAATTCATGGGGCGACAGACCCCAGACGCCTGTATTGACGAGGTTGCGCGCAATAGCCAACCGAATATATCCATCATCCTGGGGATAGATAAGAAGACCATTGGCAAAATTTAGCATGGGCAGTTCTATGATAATCAGTAAGGAAAGGAAAAAGAACAGCGCAATGGGCAATATCCAACGTTGGGGGAAGTCAATCTTGATCAGGGGCATATGCGCTTTATTAGAATAAGGAATAGTGTCGCTAAATGTACAATATGCCACCGCAGCCTCACGTCAGGACAAGAATTAATCGATCCCTTTCAGACACTATTTATTCCCGATAGGGCCATTCCCTGTTTGTATTTTAATTGAAAATGTCAATCCACTTAACCATGATCAACGATCTGCCCTTTATCAAATTTGTATGGGGGCTAAAAAAACCATATTTGGGGATTGCCTTGATTGCCATTCCACTACAATTCTTTCTTTTCAAAATAGAATATCCATATCCAAATTTCAGAGGGGATTCAGCTGCATATATACAAGCAGCCTTTTTTAATGCGAATGCGACCCAATGGCCGGTGGGTTATTCAAAATTTCTGAATTTTATTCATGCCATTTCCCATTTGGACACCCTTTTAGTGAGCATTCAGTATGCACTCCTGGAACTAAGCGCGTTATTATTTCTTTTCACCTTAAAATACTTTTTAAATCCCGGAAAGGTTTTTTTCAACATCCTATTTGCCTTCACCATTTTTAACCCAATCTTCCTCCATCTTGGTAATTATATTATGAGTGATGCGATCTTTATTTCCCTAAGCCTTTTATGGATTACTCAATTATTTTGGATTATCTATCGCCCTTCACTTATCCAACTTTTTTCACAAGCTATTCTATTGTTTTGTCTATTTACAGTGAGGTATAATGCTCTTTTTTACCCATTGGTTGCCGCCCTTGCTTTTATCCTCTCACCTCTCCGATGGAAGCTTAAAATGGCAGGAATTACATTAAGCCTGGTTTTAATAGTCCTTTTTGTAGCCTTTACGGAAAACGCATTTTACAAGTTAAATGGTGTCCGGCAATTCTCACCATTTGGGGGCTGGCAACTGGCAAATAACGCCCTGTATATGTATTACAATATCCGTCCGGATGGCTCAGACAAAACGCCGGCCAAGTTTTCTGAATTGGACAGCATTACCAGAAAGTCATTCCAATTGATAGAAAAGGAAGGGCTTATGTACAACCATCAGCAAATTCGTGATTTTTTTATCTGGGATACGGTCAACTCCCCACTCTGGCAATATAAGAGATACAAATATAAAAACTACACCTTGCAGGACAACTATTTCAGATGGAGTTCAATGGGCCCAATTTTCTCGGCCTATGGCAATTACCTGATCCAAAAACACCCGATAGAATATCTTAAATTTTTTGTTCTGCCAAACACAGCTAATTTCTTTCTTCCACAGATAGCTGATTTAAATTACTATAATCAGGGCACTGATAGGATAATCAATGTAGAAGCACTTTGGTTCGACTATAAATACTTAAAATTAACCCGCACTCCCAAAAGCTACGAATTGAATATTATAAGTCCCTATCCATTTATCATAGGTTTTTTCAATATTTTGTTTTTGCTAAGCATTACCTTTTATGTCTTTTTAAAAGGCTATAAATTTGCAGAAAGAAAACTCAACAATACCATTATTTTGATCTCCGGGTTCTGGCTCCTAAATTTCTGCTTTAGCGTTTCGGCGTCAACCATTGAAATACGATATCAAATTTTTCAGCTAGTCCTTTCCTATAGTATGTCGGTAATTTTGATGGAATGGGTATTAAGGATTTACAGCGACACAAAATTGGCATTTGCAGACTGAGAAATTACTATGGTATTCTACCACTCGTGTCCAGCTCATACCCAGTCTCAACACCCTTCTTATCAGCCGGCACCCCCTCTGTCATCCATTTCGGGGGCAGGGTACCCTTTAAATAATAATCAAAAAATTGCTCAATCCGCGTCGTGTAATCCAATGCGTCGGCTCCTGGCGGAACCCAATGTTCGCCCCGGTCGTATTGCAGCATCCAAACCTTTTTGCCACATCTTCGCAGGGCCGAGAAGAACTCCACACCTTGCTGCCACGGAACTGCATCATCCTGCTTGTTTGCCATCATCAGCAAGGGCGTTGTAACTTTATCCGCATTAAATATAGGAGACCCTTCTATATAAAGGTCCGGACGTTCCCAAGGGTTGACATGCATCCGGTATTGTCCTACCTCAAAAATTTCCTGGTTGGAGAGACCTCCATCTGCCAATCCGTTGTAATCACTGATCATATCTGAAACACCGGCCCCCTCTACTGCTGCCGCAAATAAATGGGTATGCGATACAATGTAATTTGTTTCATACCCGCCAAAGCTATGCCCCTGTAAGCCCATTCTGGTACTGTCTATCCAGGGCAACTTCGACAGATACCTTACACCCGACACCACCGAGGTCACCGCACTTTCACCAGGATACCCAAAACGAAAGTGTATATCCGGAACAAATACCACATATCCCCGGCTGACAAAATAAGGTATATTGATCTGGCTGGTGGTTGCAGCAGGTTCGCGGTACTGATATAGTCCATCGGAACGCCTTTCATAGTAATGTACAAGCAAGGGATATTTCTTATGTACGTCAAGATCCTCCGGCTTGAATAGCATTCCCTGGCACAGCTGTCCGTCCGGTAAAGGCCAGGTTACCAGCTCAGCCTTTAACCAGTTATATTGTCGCTGAGGCTGCACATCGGTCAAAGCGTCCCAGTGTACCCAATCCTTTGTAAAGTAATAATTAGGCGCTTCTTCTTCACTTTCCCTTAAGATCAACCAGGCATCCGCATTGGCAGCCCGTTTGGGTGAAGAATACTGGTAGGGTCCCATGGTCAACAAAGTTGGCGCCATTTCTTTCCCGATCTGAAGACGGAAATACCCGCTATATTTGGTCGCGGTATCAAAAGCCGAAAGCAATACTTGTCCGTTTTTAGATAGATCCACAATTCCAAAACGGGTACCATTACGCATATCTTCGTCTATCAACCTCAGGCGAATATGATGCCTCCGACCGTATCCCTTGGTTAGGTTCACCGGCTTTTCAACTCCCCGCGGGTCAAGACACCAAATGTCCCAATTATCATAAAGCAATGCGCTTTTCTCATCAGGAAGCCAGCCCGCCACAAAAAAGCCCTCTCCCTTAATGACAGCTCCATCCAAAGTCTTTAAGCCCTCAGTAATATTCCAGGTATTGCCGCTGGCAATTTCATAACTAAAGTAATCACCGCTTAAAGGATCACGATGCAAAACATAATTATTCTGCGGTGATAATACGAACCTATCCGAATTAAACCAGGTCTTGATAGAAGCGCTGTTTCCAGTCAAAGGTCCGGCCGCCCCTTGCAGGGAAGCAAGACTTACCATTGTTCGGTCCTTTTCTCTCCACCAAAAATCATCTCCATATCTTTTTGTCAACAATACGTTGCTGATGCAATCCCCCAAGGTATATGAGCCAAACACGCGCATGTCGCGTCTCTCCAACTGTTGCACCTCTCCAGTGGCAATATTCATCCATCCAAGACATCTCATATTGTCCGCACCTTTTCGAACTTGGGCTTCCCTCAATATTGTATCCTTGTAGTGCCAGAGGTCCACCTGCACGGCTGCCGAATGTTGAATCCTTTTCTTTGGCGCCAGCGAAAAAAAGATTCCCCGCCCATCCTGATTAAAAACAATATCGTTATCTAGTTGCAAGCTGGTGTCAATGCCTGGCATCCCATCCACTGAACGTGGTGTTGCACTTGTCATTCCTTCATGATAATACCATAACATATATTTATCAGTGTCGGGAATTTTTGCAATAAAGGCCAGTTGTTTTCCAGCCCTGTCCAAACTTGGCTGATCTGTGGTGTCCCCTTCCCATATCTTAGTCACGATCCTGTTCTCGAGGTTATGCCATTCAAATGAAAATAACGAATGCCCCCCCGTTGCTATTCTCCTCTTCAAAACCACGATATTACCCAGTGGATGGAGCCAATGACCCGACACCGAATCTTCCAACAATTTCTTGTTGGTTTTTGTAGAATAGAGCGTTAGTTTCCTGATCCCGGAACTGTCTGGAATTGATTCATACCACAAGTACTCCTTGTCTCTTTTTCCAATGAGACCATAATCACTCGCACACGCCAGGAAGTGTATTTTTTGATTTGCCATCTCCAGTAGAAAAAGGCTGTCGCCAGGTCCTTGAAGAACCAACTGTCGCTCATTCTGTAACATATGATAGGAACGAATACTTTTGAAAGGCACTTTCTTCTTTTCCCGCATTACCTGCAGGACCATCACAGGTTCGCCATCGTGTCCGCCTGTAACGTCATCATATATGACATAGTTCCCATCGCTGCTAATATCTGCACGCCCAACCCGTGGCCATTTATCGAAAACTGTGCTGTCGATGACAGGCTTCTGTGCATACCCGGCTATCGCCATGACTGTCCACATAATTCCCGACAAAAATGTGCGTCTAGTTGATACCATGTTTTATAGGATCATTTTTATTTCCATTAAATATAAACCGCGTGCCCGCAGTACAATGGCAGCGGACCTAATATTCTCCTCCATCCAGTACAACAACCACCTTCATGTCTTTCTGTCCTTTCACAAGATCCAATCCATTGGCCTGGAGAGCTCTCCTGAGGTCATCCAGATCGTTCATAATACAGTCCAGTGTAATATCTATGTTGCCGGATATTCCCGATTCATCCAGGTATATATTGGTCAACCTGTCTCGCCCTGGGTTGTTCCATCGAATACAATCCATTAAATATTTCATAGGAGAATTACTCATTGCCCATCCTATATTAGGAAAGAGTTCCCTGGCAGACGCCTTATTCCCTTTCGTCCTTAACTTATCACTCGCATCGGGTTTGGCTATTATTTTCCAGTAAGGACATTGGCGTGTTTCAGTGTGTACACGAAATCCGAAAAAATTCATTAGATCACGTTGCATGGTCTCTTGCATGGTTTTAACTGAATTGCCTCTTATGGGGCGAATCAAGCTATAACAATATCCCTGGGAAAACCTGAACAACGTTGAGTCCTTTATTTCCAGCACAGGATGGTCATAACATTTACCATACAAACCAGTGTCTCCTGGCTCCCAGGAACTTGCACCCAAATATGCGTAATTATAAAGCTGGCTTACTGTCGCGCCCAATACCTGGAAGCATCCTGAACCAACGGCTTCTTCCATTCTTGGCAAAGCAAAATGGATATTAGGCTTCCAATAGGAAAGTAATGATCGATATAATATTTCAGAATCATTATAACCATTACCGCCGACCATAAAAGGCTTTTTAGCATTGAAAGGTATTCGTCTGTCGACAACCGTATCATAGTCTTTCATCCGCCTGTAGGCCTGTTCCAGAACAGGCGATCCTCCTTCCAGAAACTCCCGTATTTGTCCTGTATCTATTGCTACAACAATGGATCGAACGATACCCTTGTCGTCGATGACGATGGTGTGAGGCATATAACCCAAGTCTAACCTCTGGGCAATCGCCGAGTCGAAGGCACATGGAAAAGTAAGGTGCTCTCCCGCTCTGTATCTGGCAAATAAGGGCTTGATCTCATTGTCCGGATCCTGTACACCAACCATCATAACTTGCAATTGTTTTCCAAACTTTTGTTGTATCCGGTTCATACGCGGAAAGCTTCTGATACAGGCGCCGCAATGAATATCCCAGAAATCAAGTATCAGCCATTTGCCATGAAAATCATGAATAGCAGCCTGTTTTATGGGGTAATATGCAATGTTCTTTATGACCAGATCCGGCATTGGTTTGCCTACCTCAGGATAAGACAGTGTATCAGGGACCTGTCCTTTCATCTCCGCTAAGGAGACACAAATAATAAAAAAGGTATATAAACACCTCATTTTCTGCTCTTTCTCTATAAAACACCAATAAGTCAATTTAGTAGTGCCCACCTTATGAATTTTTGAACACTATTCGTATTGATTTGAACATTAAGTGAAAATAAATTGCAATGCGAACCTTCTTCATGGCAAAAACAACTATCACCCTTGGGGCCAGACCGGCTGATTTGACAGGCAGATACAAGCCAGTTTCGTTCTATGCTTATGTTTGGGATATAAAGCGCAGCAGGATCTATTGTATAGCAGCAGTAATAACATATCTGCTGCAATTTATTTTTTTCAAACTATTATATCCTTTCGCCAACTACATGCCGGACTCTTATTTCTACCTGAAGGCAGCCGTCAGCAATGCAGATGTAAATATATGGCCGGTGGCGTATTCCAAATTTTTACGGCTGGTCAGCTTCTTTACGCATTCGGATACGATCCTGGTAGGATTGCAATATTTCTCCATACAGTTGACAGGACTGCTTTTTCTTTTTACGCTGGTTTATTTTATACGGCTCGGCAGGATTGTAAGAAATTCACTATACATATTCTTCCTGCTAAATCCAATTTCGTTGTATGTCGCCAACTACGTCTCTGCTGACGCCCTATTCATAGGCTGCAGCTTATTATGGTTTACTTCCCTCACCTGGATCGTCCTGTATCCCAAACCTTGGATAGGAATAGCTCATGCATTGTTGCTGCTGGGGTGTTTTAGTTTGCGGTACAATGCCATTTATTATCCCTTAATTTCAATCATTGCCTTCTCTTTGTCTCCCCAACGATGGCGAACTAAGCTGATTGCCATAGGGCTGGCAGGCACGCTTTTATTGGGGTTTATATGGTACACCAGCAATAAAATGAAGGAAGCAACAGGGCATTTTCAGTTCTCGGCATTTGGAGGCTGGCAGTTGGCAAATAATGCACTGTACATGTATGAACACATCCCGGCTTCAAAAAGGCAACCTCTACCTCTCAGGTTTGAAAGGTTGGAAACAATGGTGCGTCAGCACATCGATACATTAAACAAAGTAAAAATGGGTCATGATGATTCTACCTATGCCTCTTTTTATCTATGGAATGCAAGCGGCCCTCTGGTTCAATATATGAACAGGGAGTACAAAAACGACAGCACAATTTCAAACTTCCGGCGATGGGGCTCACAGGGTCCACTATATTTTGAGTATGGCAAATACCTTATCTCCAATTACCCTGTATCTTTCACGATAAACTTTCTGTTCCCGAATGCTATAAATTTTGCATACCCGCCGCCTGAATTCCTAAACACCTACAATTTAGGAAGTGATAGCGTCCTAATGACGGCGAAAGACTGGTTCCAGTATAGAAGCCTGAAGGTTCGGGATCGGAACAGGAAAAACACGATCATGTTTTTTGCGGATTGGTATTCCGTATTTGCAGCCTTGATTAATTTATTGTTGGTGATCAATACAGCTGGCATGTTATTCTTTAAAGTGTCCAAGGTCTTGCCGAACCCTGTGATGAAATGGGTCATTCTTTGTCTATGCTTATGGGTACTCAACGCTATTTTTAGTATCGGAGCATCTTCTATCGTTCTTCGTTACCAGTTATTCTCCATATTGGCAGGATATTGCGTCGCTATGGTTGTCAGTAATTGGATTTATAAAGAACCACTTAAAAATAGTATTACATGAAAAAGGTATTTCTTCTGGACATCATTTCCAGCTTATTCATCATTTTATTCCTTTATACGGGAGTTTACAAATTATTGTACCAGGAACCTTTTATGGCAGCCCTTAACAAGCTGCCTCTATTGGATAATTTCTCCGGGTTCATAGCCATCTTCATCCCACTTCTGGAAGTGGTGGTTGCAGTCAGCCTCCTTATCTCGATGCTTACCGACAACACCTTTTTGAGAAAATGGGGGCTCATTGGTTCACTGGCATTAATGACCATTTTCACCGTATATATAGGATCTATGCTAATTGCGCACACTCATGATCTCCCTTGCAGTTGTGGCGGCATTATCCAACAGATGAACTGGCACCAGCATTTCTATTTCAATTCGGCCTTTACCATATTGGCCTTTATTGGGCTGAAGATGAATGCAAAAATGAAAGAATTATCCAAATTGCCAATTACGTCCTAAAAATCGAATATGAGAAACTATCTCATCATATGCTGTATTCTGACGGCAATTGGCTGCCAGGGAAGAAAGGGGGCTGATATAGGCCAGCTTCCATCCATTGACCTCTTGCTCCCGGATAGTCTTACACACATTAATACCAAAGATGTCCGGGAAGGAAGACCGGTGGCGTTGTTATATTTTAGTCCAGATTGCGAGCATTGTCAAAATGAGATAACATCCATCTTGCATAATATGGATTCTTTAAATAATGTCCTATTCTATTTTATTACTAATGATTCCCTGGATAGGATAAGAGTATTTAAATCAACCTATCTGCTGAACAAGTATTCAAATATCACAGTAGGGTGGGATAACCAGTTCTTTTTCCCGCGGCAATTCAAGAACGCCGCCCCCCCCTACCTTGTGATGTATGACCGAAAATTAAAACAGATAGGTACAATCAACGGGGAGACAGAAGCAAGTAGAATCATCACCATGATCAATAATTGACAAAAGAAAAACAACATGAAAATTGCGTCAATTACCGACTATTCCGAAATTCTCCGGATCTATGGACTGGAGCCAACCACGGCAGGTCTCTATTGGCAGGTAGGAAAAATTGAGAAGGTCCAGGGGTGGATCCTTCATTTATCTGTTGTAGCGACGCAATTACAGGAATTGCTTGAATTGGTGGTTCCCGAATTGGCCACCTGGGGTGTGCCATTTAAGATCATTATGAATCGGGGATTGGCACTCGAGCATATAAATGGATCATTGGGATACATTCAGGTCGGCAAAATGGTGAGTATCTATCCCGAGACTAATGAGACCGCAAATGCGCTGGCAAAACATCTGATCAATCTAACCAATGGATTCCGCAGTCCCGCCATTCCAACAGACCGGCATTTAGGTGGGGCCGTATACACACGATACGGATCGTTCAAACCTGTAGAGGTAAATATTGGTATAGGCGCTCCAATAAAATGCATTTATAATGCAGCCGGCGACCTGGTAGAGGATCCCTATACCATCCCTTTCTCTCCGCCGGAAGGAATAATATGGCCGTTCAGCGAACTGGCGACACCTGTTTTGCCAAAGAAGCCCAAACTTTTGAACGGAAAATATTTCCCTGTATCTGTTCTAAAACCCGATATCAAAGGATCCGTAATCAGGGCTTTATATTTCAGAAAGCCTTGGCAAATAAGCCGCTGCATAATAAAGGAAGGCTACCAGCATATGTATGCAGATGAAGCCGGCCGTGATATACGGGACAGACTTCAATGGCAACATGATCTTTATCAGGACCTAAAGGATGAAATCCCTTTGCCGAGAGTGCTCGATTATTTCACAAATGACGGTACGGCCTATCTAGTCATGGAGTTTGTCCAGGGCATACACTTGACTTCCAGAATTGAAAAAACCTTCCTGGATGGCTCCTGGTGTAGTTTGTCTGCTGAGGAAAAATTAAAGCTATTGAATATTCTACTGAAAATTATTGAGATAATAGGTCGCCTGCATAATAGAAATTATATTCATCGGGATATCACTCCAGATAATTTCCTTATTAATAAAAAAGGCGAGATCTTCCCAGTCGACCTTGAATTGGCCTGGTCGGGGAAGGAGC
>Ga0268264_10005349_pt1 | contig 10880 bp, 10 predicted proteins | sample KBSSwiS32_FD_190357 | JGI IMG/M metagenome (GOLD analysis project Ga0268264, IMG submission 190357) | Switchgrass rhizosphere microbial communities from Kellogg Biological Station, Michigan, USA - KBS Switchgrass S3-2 (SPAdes) (version 2) | ecosystem: Host-associated > Plants > Roots >... | reverse complement strand
CCGAGCCGAAGCCAGAAGGGTGAGTCCCGGCAACTCGAGACCGTCGCGGGAGCAGTACCGCTCGACCCGGTGAGCCGCTAGCGACGGTGCAGGATCATCGGCATGGCGCGCGGCCTCAACGTGATGCGGTATTCGCGTTCGACCACGGCGTCGGCCTCGAGCTCGGGTTTCCAACGCGCCGCGATGGTGGCGAGAACCAGGATGGCTTCGGTCCACGCGAACTGCTCGCCGATGCACGACCGAGGCCCGGCGCCGAACGGCATGTAGGCGTACCGCGGAACTGCGCCTGAGCCTTGCCCCAGCCAGCGATCGGGATCGAAGCGCTCGGGGTCGGGGTACCACCTCGGGTCGCGATGCAACACCCAAGGGCTCGCTACCACGGTGGTTCCCGCAGGAACCTCTGTTGCCCCGAGGCGCAGGTCCTCGGTGGTGGAGCGGCCAATGATCCAGGCCGGCGGATACAGCCGCATCGATTCGGTGACCACGGCCCGCACGAAGCCCAGCGCCGGGAGGGTCTGGAAGGTGGGCACGACACCGGCGAGAGTGTCGACCTCGTGCTCGAGGCGAGCGGCGACCTCCGGATGCTGATGGAGGAGCAGCCAGGTCCAGCTGAGGGCATTGGCGGTGGTCTCGTGGCCCGCCAGCAACAGGGTCATCACGTTGTCGCGCACCTCTTGGTCGGTGAGGCCGGCCTCGCCGCCGTCGTCGACCGCGGCCACCAACGCAGAGATGACGTCGCCGCGATCGGTGGGGTCGATGCGATGAGCGGTGACGATCTCATCGATGATTCGCGTGAGCGTTCGAGCGGGCTGGACGTCGATGGCGCCCGGGTTGCCCGGCGAGAACGGCACGCCCTGCATCTGGCGGAACGCTTCGATTGCGTCGGTGAGGGCCAACCGGATCGATTCGCTTTCAGAAGCGAGGTCGAGTCCGAAGAGCGTGCGGCCGACGATGTCCAACGTGAGATCCGTCATGGCCCGGTGCATGTCGAGCGTCGAACCGTCGGCCCAGGCGTCGCTATGGGTTCGAGCTCGATCGGCCATCACCGCGCCGTATTGTTCCAGCCTGAACCGGGCGAAGGCTGGTCCCACCAGTCGGCGGGCCCGGGCGTGATCGTCACCTTCACTGGTGAGGAGTCCGTTGCCCAACAAGGCGCGGGCCTGCCGCAGTCCCGGACCCTTGGTTGTTACCGCGGCATCGGCCACAAGGAGTTCGCCGACCAACGCGGGGTCCCTCAGGAAGAGCAACCGCCCGCCCGGCGTCTCGAAGCCGATGGCGTCTTCTACGCCGTCGGTCAGCGCCAGCAGCGCGGCACCGGGATCGCTCGTCAGATCGATGCCGCCGAGGCGGCTGAGCAACCCGTTGAGATCATTCCAAGGGGTGGTCACGGACGTCCTTTCCAAACTTTCCGCGTCCGATGCGGAAATGTCGCGTACTTTTTCGGACTGGCGTGCATCCCAGGTGGTGACAACCGACCGCAGTCGCGCGGTCGCTTACCCCCAAGGAGTTGCATCATGCCGCACACCCTAAAGATTGCCGCCGGTGCGTTGGCCACATTCGCCGCCATCGCCGTCCCTGCCACCGTGGCCTCGGCTCTGCCCGCTACGTATACGTCGACCTCGATCGGAACCACGACCGTGGTCATCCCGCCCAAGCCGGTGGTCCCTAAGTTCCCCACGGTTCCGATCGGCCCGGCTACGCCCCTCGCGGCCCTGTCGGATTTCTCCGTCACCACCGACTCGGTGATCGCTACGGCCACCATCCACTTCAACGGCTCGGTGAGTGATGTCACCGTGCGCTGGGGCGACGGCTCCTCGAGCAGCCGCAACCCGAGCATCGTGAGCACGGTGGCCGGGGCTCCGCAGGATGCTCCCGGCACGGTCACCTTCCAGCACGAGTACGCCGCCGGTCCCAACGGAACGGCCTTCAGCCTCTTCGCGACCGGTCAGGTCACCAGTGCCGCCGGCACCGAGTCGGACGTGCGCCAGGTCACGATCACACCCCGCTTCCGTGTGAACGCGTACCAGGCGTACTTCGCCAACGAGTACGAGTGCGGCGACCCGTTCTACGAGAGTGAGACGGAATGGCGAGTCGACCGAACCCTCACCACGTTCTCCAACGGTCAATCCAGCTCCGCCACCAAGTCGTGGAGCTTCGACCGCGCCGCCGACGACAACATCGTGCCGGAGTACGACTTCATGGTTCTGTCCGGTAGCCAGGTGCAACTGGACCTCACCATGGCCGATCAGCACCCCAGCATCAGCTGGAAGGCCACCGAGTTGGACACCTTCTATGACGACGTGTTCACCCAGGCATCGATCGACCTGCACCCCAGCCTCGGTACGCGCAGCACTGCGCTCACGCTGGCCGATGGCGACTGCCATGTCATGATCAAGACCGACGTGAACGTGGCCCTGCTCCGCCCCGGTCTTCAGACGGGCGGCATCGGTGGGGGCGGACTGGCGACCCAGTAGGCGTACCTGTCCATGTCTTGATCTCTGATCACCAAGTGCCGGCGACCCCTGGGGTTGTCGGCACGGGTGGCCGCCCATCGCGGGCCTGCTGATTGCTTCAATTGATGACGCCCGCGGCCTTCAGCTCGGCGATTTGCTCCCAGTCGTAGCCGAGTTCGAGGAGCACCTCTTCGGTGTGAGCCCCGAGCTCGGGGGCGCGCAGCAGGGACGGGGTGGCGCCGTCGAAGTGAACCGGAGAACTCGTCGTGGGGAGGTCACGGTCGCCATGGTCGACGCGTTGCACGTAGCCGTTGGCCGTCACCTGGACGTCGACTGCGAGCTCCGCCGCCGTCTGCACGACCTCCCACTGCCCGTCTTGGCGAGCCAGGAGGTCACGGCACTCTTGCAACGAGCGCGACGAGAACTCCTGCTCGAGCACCGAGACACAAGCATCGGCGTTGGCGGCCCGACTGGCCATCGTGGCGAACCGCGGATCGTCGATCAGGTCGGGCCGCCCGAGCACCTCGCACAGGCCCCGCCAATACTTGTCGGCTTGCAGCATCATGAGCGATACCCATCGACCGTCGGAGGTGGGGTACGTCGTTGTGAGCGGGTTGAAGATCGTCGGCGCGGTGGTATTCGAGAGAATGGCGGTGGCCGCGGGATGGTCGGCGTACGCGATGGTGGCCTGCATCATCCAAGCGGCGGTGGCCAGCAGCGAACCATCCACCAGGTGCCCCTGGCCGGTGATGGCTCGGTTGGCCAGAGCGGCCGCCACGCCGCCGGCCAGGGCCAGACCACTCGTGACATCGCCGAAGGCCGGCGCGGCCATTTGCACCGGACGGGAACCGGGGGCGGTCAATGCCGCCTGCGGGCCGCCGCGTCCCCAGTACGTCATGCCGTCGTAGCCGCCCTTGCCCGCCTCGGGTCCCTTGGGCCCGAGGCCACTCCCACAGCCGTAGATGATGTCGGGTCGGCGGCCCATGATGTCGTCGACATCGATGCCGAACCGGCGTCGGGCATCGGGCAGCAGGCTGGTGAGAAACACATCGGCCTGGTCGACCAGCTCAAGGAGGAGTGATTGGCCGCGCGTAGTGTTCAGGTCGATGCCGACGCTGCGCTTGCCACGGTTGTAGAGCTCCCACCACGCGTTGAAACCGTCGGGGGTGGCACCGATGATCCCGCCCATCGAGAGTCCGCGCAGTGGGTCTCCGATGCCTGGTTGCTCGATCTTGACGACATCGGCCCCCCACTCGCCCAAGGTGGCGGCCGCCGACGGGACGTAGGCCCACATCGACACCTCGACAACTTTCACATGCTCGAGCAAGGCGGAACCCCCGTGGGTCAGTTCGAAACAGCCCACACTAAGGGCGGGCCCACGATGCCATCGTCGCGAGACTGTGGCGTCTGGTCGACATGGTGCTCCAGTGGTGACGCGCTATGACGCGGCGCGCCGTCTTCTCGGTTTGGTGGTTGGTGCCACGGCTCGGCAGAGCAGATCGACGGTCCGGTCCGGGCTACGGCCGCGGCTCGTGGTCCCCAGGACAAAAGTTCGCACGAGGGCGGAGCCGATCAGCAGATCGAACACGTCATCGGGATCTATAGCCGGGTCCACCATGCTCGCCGGCGCGGCGGCGAGCACGGCTCGGAAGTTGGCCCGCATGTTGCCTCGGGAGTGCTGGCCGCGAAACTGCTCGAGCCGGAGCCGCTCTTGCCCCAACGCCTGGCAATCGAGCATGAGGCCGGGGATCGCCGCTCGCGCGGCCGGCGTTCCGTACAAGGCCCGGAAGGCGCGAAGGAAACGCTTGAGATCGCCCCGTAGATCACCGATGGGCTGAACCTGAACATCATCGAACGGAGGAAAGACCGCGTCGGTTACCAACTCCAGCTTCGACGGCCATCGCCGATAGATCGCGGTCAGGCTTACGCCGGCCCGTTCCGCGATGCGCTGCACCGTGGTGCGCGAGTAGCCCAACTCCACCAGGAGGTCGCGGGTAGCATCCAACGCGGCTACGTCGATGTGTGATTGCCTCGGACGGCCGAGTTGCGGCGACGACATGGCTCGCTGCGCTCCGGCGTCAGTGGACGAAACCCGACACGCCGCCGTCCACTCGAAGGGTGGCGCCCGTGATGTATGACGCACGGTCCGACGCCAGGAACACGATTGCCGCGGCAACTTCCTCCACGGTCGCCGCTCGGCGCAGCGGAATGTTGAACACCTCGCCGGCCAGGCGCCGCTCCAGGTCGGCGCCCGTCTCGGTGTACCCGAGCTGCTTTCCGTAGTTCGTGAGGACGGCGTCGGTGTTTGAGGTGAACACCAGCCCGCAGTTGAGGGTGTTCACCGTGACCCCGCAGTCCGCCAGTTCGGTGCTCAGCGACACGGCGATGGTCTGCAATGCGAGCTTTGCGGCTGCGTACTCCGGCGCGAAGCCGGTGGGCTTGAACCCCGAAGCGGAGCTGACGTTGATGACCCGCCCCCACGAGCGGTCTCGCATGTCGGGTACCACGGCGTGAATCAACCGCACCGCGTACATGAGCGACGCTTGGAGTCTGGCGTCCCACGTTTCGGGAGTGGTCTGGAACCAACTGTCGTAGACCGGGCTGGCGCCGAAGCAGTTCACCAGAATGTCGATCCCGCCGAAGGCAGCCTTGGCCTCCTCGCCCACACGGGCCGTATCGGCCGCGACGGAGAGGTCGCCCAGCGTGTAGGTGGCCTGGCCTCCAGTGGACACAATGTCCTGCACTACCGCGGCCGCCGACGTCTCACTGCGTCCGTGGACGACCACTGAAACACCTTCGGCAGCCAGCATTCGGGCGACCCCGACGCCGATCCCACTGCTCGAACCGGTAACGAGCGCCCGGCGGCCGTTGAGCCCGAGTTCCATTGCCTGTCCCCCCTCTATCCCTTTACCGGTCGTTCGCGGGCCGACGCCCCTTCGGGCCTGAGTGGCCGGTTGGCCTCGATTCAGAGATACGATAGCCGAGCTAGCGTAATGGCGCTGGCGCCGGGCCGCGAACCGATAGTCGAAGGCGCTGTCGGTGCTCACTGCCTCCCAAGCGGGACGGTCGGGCGCTGCACACCGGCTCACGCGGTACATGGCAGTCGGCTGCCAGTTAAGTCTCAATCCGTGTTCGAGGTCAACCTTCGCTTCGGGCCTATGACCCTTCGCGAGCGGCATCCATGGCGGGAGTTACGCAGACGAACCGTTCGGAGTCAGAACATCGCCGATTCCCAGCTCCGCGCCAATGGCAACGAGCGCATCGAAGTGGGGCGAAGGAATCCAGACGGACCCTCGTTGAATTGCTTTGCGCTGGAGCGCTTGAGAGCGTTCGCCGGGGTACAGGATCTCGGCGTCGGCATCACTGCGACGCGGCGATGTCCGCATGTGCCGGATGAACTCATCCACCCGCTCTTTGAACCGGTCGATCGGCACGAACGCCGAGGGGTCGACAACGATGAACTGGCACCCAAAGTCGACGGAACCCTCAAGCATGTCCCAGGGATAGTCGGTATCGCTTAACACCGTCGCCAGCACATTTACCGCAAACAAAAGCGCATACCCCTTGTGGCCAGTGGGCGAGCCACCGAGCGGAAATAGGCTGCCCCTCACCTGATAGAAGGGCTGAATCGGTCCCGAGAGGAACGACTCGGGGATGTACTCCTTGGGATCCGTGGTCTTGTTGCCATGCTCATCCAGGATGAAGTCGTCGGGAATCGACTCGACCCCCCACTGCGCGGCGCTAACAACCGGTGTAGAGGAAGTATTCGTCATCGAGAGATCGATGGCCTCTCCCTTGCGCTTCAAGGGTAACACCGCGAACTTGTTCACTCGCTCGACCGGGTTCGGTCACCAACGCCGACGGCGCGGAGCCGCATCTCAAGGCTCACGCGCCCACTGGTCGCCGCCCGAACCGACGCCGATATGGCTGCCATCCCGGACGACCTCACGGCCAGCGCTTCGGAAATCACACCGACCAACGCTCGGCGGCGTGGTTTACCGGCATCGTCGGGTTGCTGACGCCGGCGGATACTCGGCACCGGAGAGAGGAGCTCTGGTCGCATTCTTACTGAGAGACGGAACACACGGGCCGACGAGACCAATTCAGTACTATCATTTAGCGCCTAGCCTGAGTACCCGCCTAGACTTCGTGACATGCCCGAGTACAGCAGGAACTACATCCGGGCCCACGACGACCCCATCAACGCCGCCGTGGCCGCCGTGAAGGAGCCTCAGCCGGAGTACGTGCGTCTTGGCCAGGAGTGTCCGGTCGCCAAGCACTCCGCCGGCACGACCCTGTTCAAGTTCGCCGACATCGTGGAGCTCACGCGCCGGCGGGACATCCTTGGTGAGGGAGCACCGGGCCCGTCAATGGGCGCGCCCCGGCCCATGATCCCGCTCGACCTCGACGGGCCCGAGCACGCCCGCTACCGGCGCCTCCTCGACCCGCTCCTGGCGCCGCGGGCCATCGCCTACCTCGAGCCGGAGGTGCGTCGGCTAACGAACGAGCTCATCGATGACTTCGGACAAACCGACCGGGTCGAGCTGTACTCGCAGTTCTGCGTTCCTCTGCCGTCCACGGTGTTCCTCAACCTGCTGGGACTGCCCGTCGAAGACCTCTCGATCATCAACGAGCTGAAAGAGAACGTCATCCGCCCCCAGCGGAAAACGTCGTCGGACGCCGAAGCTTTCGCGCTGGTTGTTGACTCCGGGAAGCGGGCGATTAGCTACTTGGACGAGAGGGTGGCGGCGCGGGAAGCCGCCGGCGCGAACGGTAAGGACTTGCTGTCCAAGATCCTCAGTATGGAGGTCGACGGCGACCGCCTCACCCGCGATCAGGTGCTCGACGTGCTGTGGCTCCTCGTGATCGCCGGGCTCGACACGGTTACGTCCTCGCTGTCGAGCATGTTCGCCTGGCTCGCGGAGCATCCGGTCGAGCGGCATCGACTGGCCGCCGAACCGTCGGTGATTCCGGCGGCCATTGAAGAGCTCATGCGATATGAGACGCCGGTGACCGCCACCGACCGGTGGGCCACGGAGGACATCGTCGTGCGCGGCCAGACCATTAAGGCAGGGGAGCACATCGTCGTCAGCTGGGCAGCGGCGAACCTTGACCCCGAAGAGTTCCCCGACCCACTCACCGTGAACTTCGATCGTAAGGGCAACCGACACATCGCATTCGCGAGCGGCTTCCACCGCTGCCTGGGGTCGCACCTGGCGCGCCTGGAGATGCGAGTGGTCTTCGAGGAATTCCACAAGCGGATTCCCGACTACCGGCTGATCGACGAGGACCCGCCGCAATGGGTCTACGAATCCTCTCGCTGCCCGACCTACCTGCCGCTCCAGCTCAACTGGGCCCAGTAGCACGCTTGTCGTTCCGAACCCCGTTCAAGGCCTGAAGCCCTTCCTTGTGTGAGACCACCCGATGCCGCGACGGGGCTGAGTTTCGATTGATCAATTGTCGCAGTCGACAGCGACCTCGAGCGCCAGGCACACCGCTCGCATTCGGTCGGCACTGAGCGTGCCGAGTCGCTCGACGAGTACCGAAACCGACACGCTCTCGAGTGAATCCAAGTTGACGGCACTGCGCCGCGGAATGGGATCGTCACTGGGCTCGAGCACAACCTCACTCGCCAGTCCGCGGATCGTCGTCGTGCACGGGGCGATCACCGCCCGGCGTAGGCGAGCAATCGCCGCGTCCCGCGAGAGCACCACGACGGGTCGGCGCCCGATTTCGGGAAGCTCGCACCACCACAGTTCGCCCCTTCGGGGGGTGGGGGTCACGAGGCGGCGGCAGCAGCCCGAAAGGATGCAAGGTCGCCCCACTCATCTGACTCATCGAGCGGATGGGCTTCGTAGGCGGCATATGAGGTGTCGATCTCGGCGGCGTTGTGGCGGGCTACCAACGCGTGGAGCGCCTCGTCGAGCAACGCAGCGTCATTGGCGCCGCTGCGCAGGCTTCGTGCCTTGATCAGCAGCGCCTCGTCGACGGTCGTGCTCACTCGGACTCGGGCCATGCCCTAAATGTGCCACGACTATGCCACTAACGGCAAGGAGGTTTGGGACCGCGTGCCTCGGAGAACCGGCGCCGACGTTCGAACCCGGAGGGACCGAAAGGACCCCGGAAAACCAAGAAACCCGAACCCTGATGCAGGTTCGGGCCCTTGCCGATGTCTCGCGACATCACAGTGTGGAGCTGGCGGGAATCGAACCCGCGTCCATCAGGCAGCAATCGCCCGTGATACGACCGTTCCCGCATTAGGGCTATCGGCGCCCTACCGGCGGGTCAGCTGGTGGGCCACGAGGACCCCTCCACCGCCGGGTCTTTCCCCGGGGTCAGCGCTCTTTCTCGCCGTCAGTCGTCTTTCCGACCGTCATCCTCCGCTTCTGTTGCCGGGCTGCGGCGGACCGACCCCGTGCGGCCTTGCGGCTCACGATGTCTCTTAGAAGCCTGAGTTATCAGGCAGCAAGAGCGTACTGCTGGTTGGCAGTTGTATTTGTGCCCCGTTTTACGAGTCTGAGCAACTCGGGTCGCACGTACGACTGACCGACTCTGATGTCGAAACCGATCAGCCCCGTTATGTGTTTGCTTGTCTCCGGCGAGGATATCGGCTGCGAGGTCCCCGGCGAACAGGGTTTCCACCTGACCGGCTCAACTACGCTGCCGACGCTATGGGTCAGCCAGTTTCCGTTGTCGTCAAGCCCAGCCACACGCCCGGTCTCATCCGTTTTGAGGCCAATCGCAGCCTCACCGGCATGGGTCACGAGCGATTCCGTTCTGCGCAAGAGGCCATCGGGCCGCGCCCGGCGGCCGAGTTGGCTCGCCGATTGTTCGAGACCGGCCATGTGGACGCCGTCCACGTGTACCAAAACGTGGCCACCGTCGACATCCGCAAGGGCTTCACGGCCGAGGGTCTGCAGGAGATCTTCGAAAGCCTCTACACCTATTACCGGCCGGGTTTCGTCCCGCCGCCGCTGGAGATGCCGGCCGAGGAGGCCCCACCCGCGGCCACCACCTCCGACACGGCGACCGAAGGCGCCGTCGGTGGCGCGGCCGCGGTCGACTCCCGGGTGCCGGCCCACCTGCTGGAGCGGTCGCGGGTGGCCAAGGAACGCTGGGCGGCCAAGCAGGCGTCGGGCGAGTAACCCAACGGCTATCGCGGGTGGCTGGACCGCCGGGACACCCGAAGGTCGACCCATTCCGCCCCGCAGGAGCATCGAACCCTGGGCTCCGGGTGTTTTCGGCCAACCCTCACGAAGTCGGTGTGATGTCCGCCCTCGCAGTAGCTGTTGTGGCGTTCGAAGTCGGAGAGCTCGCCCGGGCCGGACCGGGCCCGGCGATCGGACGCGGTGGTACGCCACAGAGCCACCGCTCCCACGCCGAGTACAAGGATGAGGAGGTCGATCATCCTGGCTTGCCTTCCTGACGGGCACTGTCACCCGAGGCTCCATCGGTTCGCGCCGCGGCAGTATGAAGGGCAATCTGCCGTCGGCAACCCCTCTTGCCGTAAGACCTGTTCCCGCCCGAACTCCCCTCGATCCGCCAAGTCGGCCTCACGGGCCGGTGATTCAGACTTTGGTCGGAGCGACGCGAAGGAAGTCGGCAACCCTCTGACGCGTGACTCCGAACAGCGATCCGATCCGGTCCATCGACATCCCCTCGGCGTGGAGGGCCCGAGCTTCGGCTCGCTGAAGGCGGCCCGCAGCGTCGATCAGGTCGCTCAGGCTCTGGCGGGCCCGCTCGACGATCAGCGGGGGGCTCTCCTCGGCGACGATGACCGAATAGGGAACGCCAGCGAGGCGTCGCTCACGAATGAGGGCGGCCCGCTCTGAGATGAGCGTGCCGTGAACGTGGATGCTCTCGAGCACCAACTCGAGTCGATCGAGCGCGTCCAAGACGGGGTCGGGTACGACGGTCGGCTTGTCGGCTGGGTAGTCGGTGTGCATCACGCCCTCCAATTTCACCGTAGCCAACCCCAGGGGTCAGATGTACTAGGCGGACTGTAAGCAGAACATGAATTGAGCTGACATTGCACCGCCTGTTTGTTCAGATATCACCGGTTCCACCGAGTTAATGGAGGCAATGGGCCCAAACCGGGGCGGCAATGACTAGATCATTCCCTTGGCCGCCCGGCCGAGGGCGCGATCCATCTCCTTCTTGGCATCCCGCTCCTTCATGGCCTGCCGACGGTCTTCCTGCTTGCGGCCTTTGCCAATCCCCAGCTCGAGCTTGGCCCGGCCGTCCACGAAGTAAAGGCTGAGGGGCACCAGGCTCACTCGCTCGAGCGCCACCCGGGAGGCCAGCTTCTCCAGCTCACCCTTGTGAAGGAGCAGCTTGCGGGCCCGGTCGGGATCGTGAGCCCCTACCCCAACGGCATGGGAGTAGGGGGAAATGTGGATCCCGTACACCCAGGCCTCACCGTTTTCG
>Ga0268264_10005344_pt1 | contig 10886 bp, 10 predicted proteins | sample KBSSwiS32_FD_190357 | JGI IMG/M metagenome (GOLD analysis project Ga0268264, IMG submission 190357) | Switchgrass rhizosphere microbial communities from Kellogg Biological Station, Michigan, USA - KBS Switchgrass S3-2 (SPAdes) (version 2) | ecosystem: Host-associated > Plants > Roots >... | reverse complement strand
GTGGACCTCAAAGCTCGTGAGTGCGGCAGGGCCAAAGGACGTGGTAAGCGCCGTGTCGGTGGCATCGCGGCCCCTTGCCATTAAGATTCGGCCAATGCGCGGCCTGTTGTGCCGTGCATCGAACGTATGCCACTCTCCGCCAAGATACACATCGAACCAGGCCGAGAAATCCATGGGTGCGTCGACGGGCGGGACCCCGATGTCCCCTAGATATCCGGTGCAATAGCGGGCAGGAATATTCATGCACCGGCATAGCGTGATTGCGAGATGCGCGAAATCGCGGCAAACGCCGACTTGCTCCTGATAACCGCCCCACGCTGTGCGGGTGTTCTTGGCGTACTGATAGCCAAACTCAAGATGACCGTGGACGAAGTCAACAATCGCCTGGACTCTAGCCCAGCCAGGTGTAACCGACTCGAACAGAGACCAAGCGGTCTCGAGCAGTCGGTCAGTTTCGCAGTAGCGGCTCCCGAGCAGATAGATGAGCACGTCGTCTGGCAGTTCGTCGACCGGATGTTGGACAGCGCTTGGCGAATAACGGTCCGGCTTGCCGCTGTCCTCTATTGTGAAGTCACAGCTCAGTGTGAGTCCTCCGGCCGGGATGATGACGCGAGAACACACGTTCCCGAAGCTGTCGAGATATTCATACATCGGCACCTCGGGCGTAGTAATGATGCGTTGCGGCGTAGTCAGGTGAACATGCCGCGAAGGGTGAATGCTCAGCATCGCCATCATTGGCGTCGGCACCTCGGTATCGAAACGGATGTCATAGCCGGCACGGATAAGCATCAGGTAGGTCCTCGCAAAAACAATGGCCCAATTGGAGGTCAACTGGTCACGCCTTCGGCGTGGATGTCTACTGTGACCTCCATGCCTTGGAAGGATCCGGGAAAGCCGCTCCAGGTTCCGGAGACCGGAATGGCTTGGTAGATGTCACGCGCGACCGCGACACGGATGAGGCCATGGGTGCCGACTATGGCATTGGTAGGGTCGAACTCGACCCACCCTGACCCAGGCAGGTAGACGCGCACCCAGGCATGAGTGTTGCCGCCGCCAACACGCCGGCGATCGCTCGACGGATTGTAGACGTAGCCTGACACGAACCGGGCGGCAAAGCCCAGCGCCCGCACGGCTTCAATCATAAACATCGCGTAGTCACGGCAAGTGCCGGTGCCGCGTTCGAGCGTTTCCAAGGGGCTTTGAGTGCCCTTTTGTTGGCGCGGGAGATAGGTGAACTGCCGCTTCACGGCTTGGGTCATCTCCGTGAGGAGGGTTAAGGTCGCGGGCTGCTTCGACGTGCCGACAAACTGCCGGGACCAGCTATCGATCTTGCGCAAGGGATCCAGGTGTTGGCGCTCGATCGAGCGCAGCAGATCTGGCATTTCTTCCGACGAGTAGGTGAAGGGATAGCAGCGTGCGTATTCCTCGATATGCACGTCCTCAAGATTGCTGGGGCTGTGTAGGAGCCGCGCCCGGCTGACAACTCTCAATCGGTCGGCGCGTTTGTCGAAGGTCGCGATTGCAACGGAATTGCCGAACACGTCGTGCAGCCAGCGTAAGCTCGCGGGTTCGGGGTCGATCAGCAACTCGGAGCTGAGGAGATGCTGATCATAACTCTCGCGCGGGCGCACCATCAGTCGGTGCTCGCCGAAGCTGACGGGCTGAGTGTAAGTGTATGTCGTCACGTGCGAGAAATTGACGAGAGGCATCGGAGGATCACCAAGAGAGCATGACAAGCAACAGGAAGCTCGACTTGTTAACTTCGCAGGATCCCACTCCGGCTGGTCTAATCAACCGGGAGGGGCGTTCGTTGTTCCTGCTGTTGGGCGATCACGCCGGAAATCGGGTGCCAGAGCGCTTGATGTCTCTGGGCCTCGACGGGTCAGATCTCAGTCGTCACATTGCGCTCGACATTGGTGTCGAAAAATTAGGCCGCTGCTTGGCGGACGAACTCGACGCGCCCTTTGTCTTCCAACGTTACTCGCGACTGGTAATCGACTGCAACCGCGCGCTATCCCACGCTGATTCGATCGTTGCGGAAAGTGACGGCATCCCCATTCCCGGCAATAACGCATTGCGATTTGAGCAGCGTCAGGTGAGGGCCTGCGAGATTTACGCCCCCTATCATAACGCCATTGCCGACCTGCTTGCCGAGCGCGACAACAGAGGGCTTCAATCGATCATCGTCTCGCTGCACAGTTTCACGCCCACACTCGCTGGTGAGTTCCGCCCATGGCAAGTGGGGGTGTTGTATAACAAGGATCACAGCAGTTTTGCATCCACAGTATTGTCGGATCTTCGGAACAGTGATCTGGTCGTCGGAGACAACCGTCCCTACCAGTTTGACGATACCGATTTCACCGTCCCGAAACACGCGATTGCCGATGGTCGATCGTACGTCGAGTTCGAAGTGCGTCAGGACATGCTCGAGGCGCTAGATGCCGTCGCGGCGATGACACAGCAATTGAGCCGGGTTTTGGTTCAAGCTGCGGCAAAATCATAGAGGTTCAGAGGACCTGCCTGGCCAAGGCAGCCGAACCAGTATCCTTCTGCGTGCTGCAGTTCGCCGCCCACAGCGGTCGCTGATGCCAGTCAGCGGGAAATCCCATCGTCTCAAAGTCGCCGGTCGGATTCGTTGCGACCAGGGCAGCCAGTCTCATTGGCCAGTCAGACTCTGGAGCGATTGATGTCGTCATATGCAATAGTACGCAAATGGTGTTGTAGAGTTTTCGATCAGCTGGCCCGTCCATTGTGGCGGCAAGTGCTGGGGGATTTCGTGGGATCGGGAATGTTACGGTGAAGCGCCGGTTCCACAATCGGCGATGGTGTGCGCAAATGTGCCGAACCGTGGCGAGGTGATGCATCAGCCCCGCAAACACCCGGTCATCGAGCCCGAATTTTCGAGAAATTGCTTTTCTAGTCGCGCGTTCACCCAGGGCCGAGAAGAACTTGGAGAGCAGACCAAATGACATAAACTCAGCTGCCATCCACACTGGTGGAAACAGAGGGTCGCTATAAGAATTCCTGTAGTGGTCTACGAAAACCTCGTGAGATCTGTCGTACTCGGATTGGAGTTGATCCAGATTTGCGTGGTACCGATCCTTGGTTGGGTACAGATCAGCATCAAGATACCCGTGGGGCCCATAAACTGTCGCCATTTGGTGCGCCCAAGCCCCTCGAGCTGCCACCTCGATCCGTTCAAGAGCCTCCACGAATATGAGGCGAAGATGCCGATCGAACTCGTACAGCTCCAAGACAGCCTCAAAGGTAGTCCCAGGCTTAAACATGTGGTCGCCCGCCCCCGGGTTAGCCTCATAATAGTGCCAAAACCCGCGCAGGCGATAGTAGCTGATGTGCCCCAGGGCATGCGTCGCGCCGTCAACATCGCGTACGATCATCCCACGCTCTTGCAGCAGCGAGATTTGGTCAGGTATGGACTTCGACGGCTTGGTGAATCCGAGCATTGCATGATTATGCGCGCGGCCGACCAAAAAACAAAGAGCCCGCCATGGTGCGCGTCGTTGAGAGGCGTGGCGGGCTTTGATGCCTTAATATGTATGCTCTGACATCTACTGAATCAACCACTGCTTGCCCCTTGGCCCGAGAGGCGAACCGAATTCCAGATGCACGAGAACGGACCGCGGCTCACGCCGGTGATTGGCGCGTTGCCGCATTCGCCGTCGCTTGTGCCACCGCTGGTGAGGACGACCGCGCAGCCCACTTAAGGCGAACTCCCGATATTCCCTGGTAAGAACCGCCGCTCCTGCTCGGCGCCGGATGGAAGACGCCCGGGCAGCCAGCGCGCTCGCATCAACCCTATTCCGCGCGGCACCGGCGCGGGCCGCGTCACCGCTCGCGGTGACAGGAAGGCGAGAGGGTTCACGCGGTTCATGTAAGAGGCGATGAAGCACTTGTGCAGTAGAGCCAGCAGAGATGTGAATTGATGACGGCTAGGAGGCACCCGTTTCGTCCCCCGGAACATTGGCAATCTCAGCGGACAACGGCATGAGTAGCTTACCCGTGCGTTGACCCGCCTCCGGGCTGGCTGCTAGTGGTCGATGCAGGTTGTAACCCCGCCGTGCGCTCTGCCCATTCGACGCGATAAAGGTCGAAACGACGGTCGCGCAGGTTCTGGACTGCACCGGACTGTCGGCTAGTCAGCAGGTCGTCGATGGAGAGGTCGGCGATGGCGATCGTCTCGGTGTTGGGTGCAGTATCCGCGGCGACACCGTCACGCGCAAATGGAAAGTCCGACGGTGTGAGGATTGCGCTTTCGGCGTAATGCACGTCCATGTTTTCCACGTTCGGCAAATTTCCCACTACGCCGGAAGTCACGACATAGCACTGGTTTTCAACCGCTCGTGCCTGGCAGCAATAGCGCACCCGCAAATACCCGCGCCGCTCGTCGGTGCAGAACGGCACGAACAGTAACATTGCGCCTTGATCAACTAGGTGGCGGGCGAGTTCCGGAAACTCGCTGTCGTAACAGATCATCACGCCGATCGGCCCGCAATCGGTGGGGATCACGCTCGCGCCATACCCGCCCCGAATGTTCCACCATCTTCGTTCGGACGGGGTTGGATGCAGCTTTTCCTGGGTGTGCATCGATCCGTCGCGCAGGAAGACATAGCTTATGTTGCGGATCTCCCCCTTCGCAATGCGCGTGGGATGCGACCCACCAATTATGTTGATGTTGTAGCTGACAGCCATGCGTTCCATGAACGCACAAAAGCGGCCTGTGTAATTGGCGACCTTGTCGATGGCCTCGACGGGCCCTAGTTTCTTATCCTCAATTGACAGAAGCTCGAGCGTGAAAAGTTCGGGGAACAGCACAAAATCAGAGCTGTAGTCCGAGGCGACGTCGATCCAGTATTCTACCTGTTCCTCGAATTCGTCGATCGTGGCGATCCGGCGCATTTGGAATTGCACTGTGGCCACGCGAACCGATGACGGTAATCGCTCCTTGAGGCCAGGCAACTTCTTTCCGCCTGCCTGAGGGGCGAGCGGATTGGTCCAGTACATGAGCACGGCGTTCCCGCCGCTTTCCTTGTCGGTAGGAATGTAGTCGGCAATAACGCCCCGTGGCTCATACCCTTCGCCCAGCTGAAACGTGATAACTGCGTCGCGCACCTTACGCTCCAGAACCGCCTGCAAGTAGTCCTCCGGAGAAGGATATCTGCGTTTGCGCCGCGCATAGCCTGGCATTCGGCCGGCGAAAGCGATGCCCTTCAATTCGAGATCTTGGCACAGTTCCTTGCGCTTGCGGTACAACCGTTGGCCGATGCGAAGGCGGCGATAGTCGGGATCGACACAAACCTCGAAACCGTAGAGTACCTCGCCCTCTTCAGCCGGTGGCCGGCCATAGCCGCCAGCGCTGATCTCTTCCCAATCATGCGGTGCAAACGCCTGGCCGGCAGTCAAGACCATTGTCGCGCAGTGGCCAACCACGGTGCCGTCATATTCGGCGACGAATTGGCCTTCGGGAAAGTTGTTGATCTGGCCCCTGACTTCGGCGCGGGTGAAAGCGTCGCCTCTCCCATAGACCTTGGCCGAAAGCCGTGCGATGGCCGCGACATCGCTGATCTTTGCCAGCCGGATCAGAAGCTTCGCCTTGGTGGGCGATGGGTTGTCTGTGGGTGAACTTGCCATCGCTCCGTTCTAGGGCCCCCGAGCAGGCAGTCCAGCGATCAACTTCAAAGTCGGTCGCAGCCACAAATTGAGCGTTCTGACCGGCCGGCACCTTCCGAGAACCGCGATGCAGCTGCTTTGTCAGCGAGATCGGGCACACACGACACCCTCAAATCCTGCGGAAAATGACTGACAGGTTGTTGGCCGGCATATCTATTGCCCGTTCAAATTCCAGCCCATGGTTAGCCGCGCACTGGATGACAGAGTCGAGATCGCGCAGGCCCCAGCGGACATCGCGCGCACGCAAATCTTGGTCGAACGCTAGGTTGCTGGGGTCGAGAGACCGGTCGGAGCAACGGTAGGGCCCGTACAAATACACCGCGCCTCCGCTAACAAGCGCCTCGCCGGCGCCTTGCATCAGGCCGATGGTCGCCTCCCATGGGCTAATGTGAACCATGTTGATGCAGATGACTGCCGCCACCTCCTCGATAGGCCATGGTGACTGCACGGCATCGAGGTCCATCGCTTCCCGGATATTGCCCCGTCTCTCGGTTGCAACCCATGCGGCTATTGACTCACGCGCGGCTGGCGATGGGTCGGATGGTTGCCAAATGAGGGCGGGTAGCTCGCGGGCAAAATGGACAATATGCTGGCCTGTCCCGCTGGCGACCTCCAAAACCAGCCCGGTAGAAGGTAGCACCGAGCGCAGCACGTCGAGGATGGGATCGCGGTTGCGCAGAGCGGAGGGGGTGGAACGGCGAAGGTCAGTTGCGAAGGCCATACAGCGATCATAGCAGGGCTGCCGCAATGTTCCTTTCCTCGTTTCACCGCCGACCGGCTGGAATGTATAAACGTAGGGCAACCGTCGGAGGGGCCGCGCGGTCGTCCGGGAGGCGGATTATCGGCGGTGCCGGTCCCTCACTGGTCGGTGATCGGACGGCAACTCTCAGACGCATCAAACAACCCATGAACGGCGGCTTTGTCGGCGTCAGGCGCCCCAATGGTCCAGTTGCTGCGTGGCGAGCTCGACCAGGCGTTCACGCCCAAAGCTCGGATCGTGGCCGGCATGCACGATCTGAATCGGCGTCTCCAGTAGGCGCTTCAGCGACCGCACGTAGTCCGGAATGCTCGAGTGGTGCAGAGCATCGATGAGTGGTCCATCATAGAGGGTGTCGCCCGAAAACAGTGTTCCCGTTGCTCGTTCGAGCAACCCAATTGAGCCCGGCGAATGGCCTGGCAGATGCATCACTTCGAAATGTCTGTCGCCGAGATCGATGATCTCGCCATCCTCAACGGGCTCGACGCCGGTAGCTGGGCGGATCGAATAGGCACTCAGGTCGAAGTCCGAGAATGGTACGGCATCGACAATGGGGCCGGCGATTTCGTATCCAGGCACCGGTGGAAATCGCAGTGTCCCCATCTCGAACGGATCGAAATCCGCCTCGGCCAATGTGAAAGCGCCGGAGCACGAACAGAGTCCTTCAAGCTCGGAACTATGCACCAGGCATCGATCGAATTCGTGATGCCCACCGATATGGTCAATATGAGTATGGGTAGCGATAGCAGTGGCTGAACGGTCCAGAATGTCGCGCGCAAACTCGCGCAGACTTGCGATTCCCATCCCCGTGTCGACGACGAGATCGCCATCGCGCCCTCGCACGTGCCAGATGTTGCAGCGTAACAAGGCCGGAACGTGCGGCTCCCAGATATGGGTGATGCCGTTTGCAAGGGTGGCGCGCTCGAACCATTTACTTGCGACCTGGAACGCCACGATTCACCTTCACATGATTTGAGGCCATCGCTTGGCAAAGCGCGAACACAGCGGCTCTCTCTAGCGCCTTTCCACCTTCAACACGAATAGCGGGCGGCTTTCAAGTTGCTGCGGTCATTTGACAAAACGACCGCTACGGCGGCGAACTAAGCCAAACCTCACTTGCGCTCAATGGAGGGCTGCTCTGGAAAATGGGGCCCGACGGGCAGGGCATGCCCGATGAAAACCCTGGCCCTAATCGCAACCCAGATCGCGCAAGTAGGCTAGAGCCTCTGTGTTTTCGACGCCCTCTGCAGTGACCGTAAGTCCAAGCGAACGGCCGAGGCTAACGTCGCACCGACGTGGACCTTAGCCGATTCATTTTCTTGCAGGCCGAGGATGAAGCTGTGGCCTGCTGCTGGTTTGGCGGACACCGAGATAAGCTCATTCGTGATACCTTTTCGCTCGAAGTCGATAGGACTGAGATACGGGACTCACCAGCAAGTGGTCGATCCGCAACCCGGCATCGAAGCGCCGCCCGTCTCCGCGGAAATTGAAAACCGGCGCTCTGCCCTTGCGCTCGGGCGCGAAGGCCCACCGCATGCACGTCAACGCCACACCGTTGCCGCTAGCGATCAACGTTACCGACATCTCTCCCACCCGCACATCATCGGCGGGAGGTGGCACTGCCAATTCTCCGAGATGTTCCAGTTGGGCGGCGGCCAGCGCTCTAGCATAGTCCTGCTCTTTGATGTGGCGCTCGTAGTAGTTGCACATGGCGGGGAAACGCTCGCCGGCTGCGGTCGGGTCCGCTCCGGCCCGGAACGCTCGTTTGCCGCCCACGTTTGCGAGGGCAGGAGGCCGCGTTCTAGGATCATGGTGCGCCAGACATGACAAAGGGTCTCCTGACGATCGCCCACCAGCTCGAGACTGAGGCGTTGACCTGCCGGGCCATCGTCGAGACGCCGCAAGGGCAGCGCTGCAAGTTTGATTATGATTCGCAGACCGGGCTGTTCGAACTGGCCGGCGTCCTGTCCGCCGGTCTCGCATTTCCGCTGGCCTTCGGGTTCATCCCTTCTACTCGTGGGGAGGACGGTGATCCGCTCGACGTCCTCCTGCTTGCCGATGATGCCCTTCCGGTCGGCTGCCTGGTTTCTGTCCGCCTGATCGGGGTAATCGAGGCGGAACAGACAGATCAGGACGAAACTTGCCGCAATGATCGGCTGATTGCACGCATCGCGGAGTCCAAGACCTACGCGGATATCTGCGAGATCGCCCAGATGGGCCCAGCCTTCGTCGACCAGCTGGCGAGTTTCTTCAGGACCTACAATGCGCTGAAAGGCGGCGGATTCAAGGTCATTGGCATCGGCGACGCGGCGGAGGCAGTTCGGTTGATTTCGGCAGGGGTGAGCAAGACGGACGATGCCGGATGATGCGCTAAGCGCATGCTCAGGTCGGGGGCACCGCAACAGCGCGAACCAGTACTGGCGCACTCGTACCCGCCAGCCGGGGCGCCGAGCGACAAGCCACGGCATTCATGCCGCTGGGTCGATCGCCTGGATTGCAACAGCGAGATCGCTCTTCACCGGCAGGGGGCCGAGCTCGAGGCTGGCGCCGGTCACGCGCGCCAGCAGCCTGCGGATCACTGCGCCGGTCCCAGTGTCGAACAGCATGACTGCATAACGCCCGCTCTTGAGCCCGGGCACGGCAAGGCTGACCTCGCAAGCCGGCGCAGTTCGGTCCAAAGTTCCCTGCCTCGTCAGAGGAGCGGTGCGAAGCAGCCCGACGACAGCTTGGCTCTCGTCCCCGCAGCCGAATGCGGCGACTGGACTGGCGGCCGGTGCTATTGCAATCTCCAGAGGCCGGCGGCGGAACCGAAGCCAGTCGATCAGCGGCAGGAAATTGGCCAAGGCGCGCTGCTCGCGGCGCATACCCGGCGTGAGCACATGCGGATGCCGGTTAGGCCACCGCATTCCCCCGCCAGCTCCGCCGCTGGCGAGATGAGCCCATTGGATATGGCGGAAGTATTCGTCATCGAAGGCTTCGGGCAGGGTTCGCTTGCGATCCTTGAAGGCGTGGATCGGCCCGTGCTCGGAATCGAACACCGCCCGCCCGTCGGCCGCGTCAGCGACTGGCCTGCTCATCAGCCGCCCGGCCGCGAGCGCCGGCGCAACCGTGTTGCGAGGGTTGTCGATCGTGCCAGACTCGTAGAGGTGCGTGTTGGCGAAATCGAGTGCCGGGTGGCGGAAGATCGGCTCGGCAAGGTCGGGGTGCTTGATCAGTTCGGGACCGAAGATGGAAACGGTCTGCAGGTGCGCACGGCCGTGGCGGGCAATCTCGCGCGCGCGCAGCCAGGGGCCCACATCATTGATGAACGGCGCGAAGACGGTCAGGTCGTCGCCCCCGTGCGCCGGGTGCATCTCATTCCACAAATCCCATGCGAACAGCGCAGGGCTCCCGCCCCAGCGATCGGACGCGAAAGCCAGCCGCGCCTTGATCGCTGCCCGGGTGTCGGGGCAAGTCAGCAGGCGGCGGCGGCTGGCGCAGGGACCACCATTCCTGCGATTGTAGGGATGGTGCCGCCACCGGACCCAGGTAAAGAAGGTATCGAAGGGGGTGAGCAGCACATGCAGGCCCACCCGCTCCAGCAATAAAACAGGTCGTCCCAGAGCCGAATCATGTTTGGTGCGAAGTGCCCGACCGGCCTTTCAAGGTAGCGGTGCTCCCCCTGGCAATATTCGAGCATCAGGCGAATGCAGGTCACCCCGCTGGCCTTTAATGCCTGCAGATGCCGCTCGACACCTCCCAGATCGCGCCGACGGAACATTCCTGCGAGTTCGGGCCAAGTCACCGCATCGTTGTGGCCGATCGGTGTCCAGGTTTGGCCATGCTCGGTCACGAAGTAGGGCAGCCCGGGGCGGGTCTCAATCCACGGCAGGGCCCTCCGCGAGGGCGCGAGGGGCGGCGGCGCAGTGAACTCTTCCGTGAACTTCATGCCCTACCCTGTAACCCCGAACAGATCCGTGCGCTATGGCGCCACGCTGGCCGAATCGGCATCCACGTCGAGCTCGCGCGGCCAGTAGCGAAGCGGCGCACATGCCGCGATAAACGCCTCCCCATCGCCTGCCTCGCTCAGTTCAATGCAACCCTCATCGAGCATATCACCCAGGCCGGCTCCCGCCATTAATGCCCCGCCACCTTCCGACAGGCCGATGAACTTGCAATGCACAAAAGCGTCGCTGACGAAATCCCGCGTCGGACCATCCCCAGCCAGCATCTGGGCGCCCTCGGCCGAGGGAATAACTGCCACTGCATCGAATAGCACCGAGGGCCCCCCGTCGATCTTGTGCTTCGCGGCCAGGGCGGATCCATCCGAGAGGACCACCCCGCCTATGGTCGGCGCAATTACCTCGTAGACGCCGCCAGCCGCGGTCACCGCCTCGACCAGTGCATCATAGAGCACCGCATCGGTGCCGTCGCTCACCAGGATGCCGCGCTTGCGCCCGGC
>Ga0268264_10005339_pt1 | contig 10889 bp, 10 predicted proteins | sample KBSSwiS32_FD_190357 | JGI IMG/M metagenome (GOLD analysis project Ga0268264, IMG submission 190357) | Switchgrass rhizosphere microbial communities from Kellogg Biological Station, Michigan, USA - KBS Switchgrass S3-2 (SPAdes) (version 2) | ecosystem: Host-associated > Plants > Roots >... | reverse complement strand
CTTTGTCTTGCAGATAAATCCAATTGTCTTTTAAACTTTCGAGTGTTTGCACTTCTTCTTTACCTGCACTCTTTCTTATTACGAGTCCGACAATGAGAAAGTCGCGATACACTAAATTGTCTGCCAGCGTTAAAATTTGCTGATCGATTTGAATGTTTTGCATACCAGCGATCAGCTCCTTAACTGGAAGACTCGAGAAAAAATAATTACCTTTTGTGATTTGTGTAGCGCCATTCAAATCTGTCCAACTGACGGATTCAAGCCGACGATCGATACCCGCAAAAACATTTTGAACTCTTGCTGACAGATGAATCTCGCCGCCGAGTGAAATGATTTTTTCTGCAACTGTCTCCCACATTTGTCCCGGGCCTTTTTGCGGGTATAAAAATTGTTCGATCAGGCTTGTGCTTGTTCCCCTTTGCGAAAGCGTCTTGTTGTTGATGAAGGCGGATGTGAAATAATGAAAGACAGCTTTCCAAATGTTCAGGTCCTTGATACGTTGTTTTCCCCAATCGGCGGGTATTTCATCACACGAAACGCCCCAGACTTTTTCCGTGTAGTCTTTGAAGAAAGTGTTGTATAAGTCTTCGCCAAATCGGTTCTTAAAAAATTGTGCGAGCGTTTTTTCAGGCTTTTCAGGGAACAACCTTGCTTTGACATAACTGCTACCAATTTTAAATGTTTTTACGAAACCGAGATTTTTCAAAGTCCGTGCGTTGAGGTGAAGCGGATAATCAAAAAAATGATGATTGTAATATATACGAGATTTCCTGGGTCTGACAAGCATCATTTTTTTGGGTGAAACTGTATTGTTTGATCGTGGTAGCGAAGTTGACCGATTTTGATATGTAAGCTGGATATTTTCGGGTGAAGTCATTTCGATTGGAAGGAATTGAAGCCACCAGTCGATAATCCTTTGTGATTTCGAAAAAAAACGATGACCTCCAATATCAATCAGGTTGCCCTTATAGTTGATGGTTTTAGAAAGTCCGCCAACCTGGTTCTCTGCCTCAATGATAATTGGTTTGATATTAGTTTTGGTCAACAGTTCATACGCGGCAGTCAAACCGGCCGGTCCTGCGCCCATGATTATTGCAACTTCCATGCTGGCTTATTCATTTGTTTTCGAAATCCAATCAAAAATAGTGATATTAACCAGACGTATTCTCCCAGCGTATGTCGCATTAATAGAAATGTGAAATTAAAAATGTTCAGGATGAGTCCTACTATAAGACATGCAATTAGCCATCTGGGAATAAATTCTATAAATGTGCATGATAATAGCAACATCGGCAACCACTGAATCGTATTGTATTGATGTCGATGTATTGGGCTAAGCAATTCTGCCAACATATACAAGAGCAAACAAAACAAAGCAATTTGCCATTGTTCCATTTGATTTCTTTTTATATACATAAGGAGGCAAAGAATTACGGTAGCTGCAATCCATAGAAGTGTCAATGATCGAACCGAAATTTTTTTGTGGGTTAATTTTTCAAACAGGACAAAAAAGTTCCCATTTTCTGAATAAACGGTAATTGGATGTTCCTGTTGATTTTTACTAACCTCGTAAAAATTGAAGCCCTCAAGTGAAGCCGGTTTTGGTACCTTCTCGTTTAACTGAGTTGTCGGATGATCGTCCTGGTGCAATTTGACTTCCTCTTTTAGTGCATGATAATAATCCATCCAATATTCTTTTTCATGTCGACTAAAAAGCACAAACACACTGTACAAAACAAATATCGCCGCGCTGGTGATAACAAATTTTTTAGATTTCTCAAAGATCAGCACATATGGAATGAAAATTACAAATGCGATAGGTCTGATCAACACGAGTATAACTGCGGCGAGAGAAGCGATCCATAATCGAAATGACTTTTTATCCTGAAGGATGCCAAATATAAAAGCCGTCATCCCGAATGCCACAAACAAATACATTTGTCCATCTGCAATAAGCATTTTCCAGGCTTGTGTACACGTGAAAATGACAGATGTATTGAGAATAGCCCATCGCGACAAAATATTTTTTGAAAGACAAATAAAAGCCACGGTGATTACAATCAACATCACATATTGAAGACAAAATTGGATGAGCGAAATAGTGCGTTGAGACAAATTGCAAACAGGAAATAGCAGGTCATGAAAAAAAGGGCTTGCAGTGATATTTGAGACTTTTAAGCTATCGCTGTTTTGAGGATCCAGGTATCGATAACCGTCTTCTCTTTTCCATTTATAGAAGTATGGAGATTTGCCGTCTTGTTGCAATCTCGCTCCGACAACGCGGTTTCGCAGATCGCCTGGGTATTGTTTTTCAAGTTGAATATCGCGGTTAATAGAGAAGATGAGGATACATATCAGTGCAACGAGATCAATGATGATTAATATTTTTTTTAACGTCGATGAGAACATATGAAAGATATTTAGAAAAATAGTGCTCTCAACTCTTCGGCGTCTTCAGGTTTCATTTTTCCTCCTAAGATTAATCTTAATTGCCTTCTGCGAAGTGCTCCGTCGTATAATTTTTTTTCTTCTTCGGTCTCTGGCACCAAGTCCGGTACCGGACGAGGCTTTCGGTTAGGATCAAGCGCTACAAAAGTGTAATAGGCCTCATTGCTTTTGTATCGATATTGTTGAGTATGATCTTCTCCCCATACGCGTAGATGCACTTCCATTGAAGTGGTAAATGTGCGCGTAAGTCTTGCTTCGATGTGGACCGCATTGCCTAACTTAATTGGATTCTCAAATGAAATATTATCAACGGAAGCCGTAACGACCGAACCGTTGCAATGCTTGCTGGCCACCAGCGCTGCGGCGATATCCATCCAGTACATGAGTCGTCCACCCATCAGGTTACCAAAAACATTTGTATCATTTGGCAGAACGAGTTCCGTCATCGTGATATGTGAATCCTTAGGAGTCTTCATAATTTTAATTTGGTTTTGAGGTTCAACGAGCCGACAAAATTAAATCGTTATCGTTTCACAACTTTTTAAAAAACTATCGTCTGCATCAGCACCAATACCAGGTAAATCGGGTATTTCCAAAAAATACCCTTTGTATTTAACTCCATTTACTACCGGGTCTTGCTTGTGCCCAAGCAAACATGTATCCATGTCATAGAAAATGACGTTGTCATGTGCCAATACAAAATGAGCAAATGCAGTCAATGCAACACGGCTTTCTAACATGCCGCCCATCATGCACGGAATATTTTTTTCGGAGCATATTTTATCAATTCTCATTGCTTCGGCAATGCCCCCTGACTTGGCAAATTTTATGTTGACGTAGTCACATGCATTATTTTGTATCAGTCTTTGTGCATCGTGATGATCGAATACACTTTCGTCAGCCATGATTTGAATGGGGGATATTTTTCGAAGAGCGGGCAGCTTATCATCATCCCAATGCCTCATCGGTTGCTCGCAAAACTGAACATTGTAATCTTTCATTCCCTGTAATGCATACGATGCTGCATCGAAGCTCCATCCCTGGTTAGCATCGATCCGCAGGAGCATATCATCTCCAACGGCCTGGCGTATACGCTGAACTCTTTCTATATCTTCTTTGGCATTTTTGCCCAATTTTATTTTAATAATATGAACACCATTTTGTTTGAATTGAATAGCCGTCTTCGCCATATTCTCCGGGGTATCGATTCCGATAGTCAGATCGGTTTCGATTTCTTTTTTCTTCCCCCCTAAATAAATATAGAGTGGTTGATTTGCATTTTTTGCCGCGAGATCGTACAAAGCCATATCGAATGCACTCTTGATGGTTGCGTTGAATGCGGTGTATAAATCGAGTTCCAATAATCTGGCGTTGATATCAAGCGCGTCCTTTCCTCTCCATATTGCAGCAAAATCTTTGGCCATTTCGAAACAAGTCGATTGCGTTTCACCAACGATCATTGGGAATGCAGAACATTCGCCCACGCCATAATAACCTGCGTCAGTATGTACCCGGATAAAAATATTCTGCGCATAGTCCATCGTTCCCGTGGCGATAGTGAAGGGATGCATGGGAATGCTGAATTTGAATATGTCGGTTTGAATAATTTTCATACTCTCACTTGTACCCTCTCAGTCAGGAGAGGGATACCCAGGTCAATCATACGTGATCAATGTGGGCGAGTTAATAATTTCTCAAGAACGATCTAAATGAAATCCGAGCTAAATGTCCTAACCAATAATTAAAGTTGAGCACCGGGTTTTACTTCTTCCCCGGACCATCCACAACTTTCCCAGGTTTCGCACCGGTATGTTCTCCATCTTTCAATACCTGCACTCCATTTACAAAAACATGATGCATGCCTGTTGCGTACTGATGAGGGTTGTCATACGTAGCGTGATCTTTGAAATTTACCGGATCAAATGCAACAATATCGGCGTAGTTGCCAACTTTTAATTCGCCGCGTTTTTTAATTTTAAGATTATCTGCCGGAAGTTTTGCCAGGCGGTGAATTGCCTGTGATATAGAAAGCACTTTTTCTTCATTTGCATACTTTCCAATGACACGTGCGAAAGTTCCATATGCCCTGGGGTGTGGATGAATTTTCAAAAATAGTCCTTCTGGTGCGTATGTTCCTTCATCTGAACCAAAACTTACCCAGGGAATTCCCATTTGTTTTTTGACATTGTCTTCGCTCATTAGAAAATAGGCAACATCGACACGGCTGCTATCTTGTACGATCAGATCCATCGCAGTTTCTTCCGGCGATTTTCCCCTGATTGCAGCTACTTCGGCCAATGTCTTTCCAAGGTATTTTCGGAGGGAATCTGTTCGAAATCCCAAAAGCAGGATTTTGTCGGGCCCGCCACAACCATAATAATAATTTTCCCAATCGGTCGCGTTGGTATTCATTTCTTTTTTCATCTGGGCACGTATAACGGAATTCTGTAACCGCTGATGTAGTTTTCCAAAACCACCGTCTTGCAATGAAGGTGGCAACGAAGCAGTCATTCCTGTTGCGCCTGCAGTATATGTGTACATATCTGCCGTAACATCGATCCCTTCCTTTCTCGCCCGCTCCACTCTGCGTATGACACTGTCAAGCTTGTTCCAATTCCCTTTCCCTGCTGCTTTCAGGTGATAAATTTCTGCGTGGACATTTGCCTGTTTTGCAATCGTGATCAATTCCTCCAATCCTTCATATAATTTGTTGCCTTCACTGCGCATATGGCTGATGTATGAGCCGCCATATTTTGACGCTTCCTGGCAGAGTGCAACGAGTTCATCCGTTTTTGCAAAAAAAGCTGGAGGATAGATGAGTGACGATCCTACTCCCAAAGCTCCATCTTCCATTGCTTGCTTCACCAAAAGTTTCATACTGTCAAGTTCGGCGGGTGTTGGTGCACGATCGTCCTCACCGATGACATACATGCGAATGGTTGTGGCTCCAACAAAAGATGCGACATTACATGACACTCCGTGTTGAACCAGCGAGTCAAGATATTCCTTAAGTGTGTTCCAATTCACTTTGTATTTAAAAAGCGGTTGTTCGCGTTGCATGTCCGCTTTCATTTTTGCATTTAACGGCCCCATGCTCCAACCTTCTCCAAAAACTTCCAGTGTTACACCCTGGCGAATTTCATTTTGCGCACGCCCATCTTCAATCAGGCTCTCATTTCCCTGCGCGAGCATATTAATAAATCCTGGCGCAATGGCAAGACCTTTTGCATCAACTTCATTTTTACCTGTAGCATCTTTCAAATCCCCAATGAATGCAATGGTATCTGCGTTGATGGCAATATCTCCGGTATATGGTTCGCCACCATTTCCGTCGTATATCGTTCCATTTCGAATGATGGTATCATAAACTGGTTTACTGTTGCAGGAAAAAAATATTGGAATCAGTAACAGGCAGGTCCACCGGGAATTTTTCATTTTGAGAGATTAGAGTCGAAAGTATGAAAATATCGCGTATGTATATCCTGGGATGCCTATACAACCGATAAAAATTCCTTCATACATTTGTCGGAATATCATTATGTGTCTGTATGATTGAACCACAAAACCCGATTTCTTTCGATAACACTGAAAACGCTTTTGAATATAAATCAAATAAGGAGCTCCGGAAGGCGCAATTTCTCTTTTCATCTATGGGTTCTTCTTTCCTTGTGAAGCTGGGCACTAGACTCACGCCGTGGGCTATCCGCAAAAAGCTACCTGTCAGAGGAATTATCCGCAACACTATTTTTTCTCAGTTTGTAGGAGGAGAAACGCTCGAAGAAACAGCAAAAGTGGCAAAGAAATTAGGCGCATATCATGTGCAGGTGATACTCGATTATGGAGTCGAGGGTGGAGAGGATGGTGAGTCAGGATTTGATCATGCGCGTGATGAGTTTATTCGCGTTATCAACTATGCGGCAACGCAACCGAACATTCCTTTTATCAGCATTAAGGTAACAGGTTTTGCGCGATACGGGTTATTAGAAAAACTGGATCAGTCTGTCGAATTAAATCCGGGCAGTTTGATGAAAAGATATAACAAGGCATTGGAATCGCTCACTACAGAAGAAACGGAGGAGTGGGCGAGGGTTCACGAACGAATGCGTCAAATTTGCCGCGTTGCATCAGAACGGAATGTTGGTGTACTCGTGGACGCCGAAGAGACGTGGATACAGGATCCCGTTGATGTATTGACTTTTTTGATGATGGAAGAATTCAACAAAGAAAAAGTGATTGTGTACAATACGGTGCAACTGTATCGCGCCGATCGCTTGAAATTCCTGGAAGATTCATTGGAAGCAGGAAAGATCAGAAATTTTATCTTAGGTGTTAAACTGGTACGCGGTGCTTATATGGAAAAAGAAAGAAGACGTGCGGCGGAAATGCAGTATCCATCACCGATACAACCGGATAAAGATGCAACGGACCTTGACTATAATAACGGGGTAGCATTGTGCATCGACAATCTCGAGCGTGTCGGGCTAATTGTTGCGACACACAACGAGTTTAGCAATATGTATGCAACGCAATTGTTGAAGCAAAGAGAATTTCCACCGAATCATCCGCATATTCATTTTTCCCAATTGTATGGGATGAGTGATAATATCACATTTAATTTAGCGAAAGCCGGATTTTCGGTCAGCAAGTATTTGCCATTCGGTCCCATTGAAGATGTGGTTCCCTACTTAATGCGGCGAGCGCAGGAAAATAGTTCTGTCAGCGGGCAAACAGGAAGAGAATTGAGCCTGATCAAAAAAGAAATTGAGCGAAGAAGAATTTAATTATTTTTGCCTTCCTCAATTCAGGGTCGTTAGCTCAGTTGGTTCAGAGCGCTGCTTTGACAGAGCAGAGGTCACTGGTTCGAGCCCAGTACGACCCACAAGAATTCACTCGTTTCCACCAACAGCTTCTAACAGATCAATAACCTTTACCGATAATCACGTAAATGAAGACGTTCTCCACGTGTTTGAGGGACTATTGCAGTGGTTTGAGCAAGCTGTAGCTTCTTTGTCTGCTGCTTATGCGTTTTTGTTCTCATTGGCTAACCAATTTTTAGGTTGACGACCGACTCTTTTTCTCTCAGATTCTTTCGATTCCTTCTCTTTAAGTTCCTGTTCACGTTTTCTCATTTCAGCTTCGTATGTCATCATGAGGTTCCAAACTTTGTGCATGGCATCGGAGATACATGCTTTGCAGGATACATTAACAGGAGGTGCATTCAGGTTACGTTGATACACGTCCGACATTTTCCTGATCCATGATATATCCAGGTTTCTACAGAACTGATTTTTGATCAATGATTCAAAGTCCGCACGATGATCATTCATCGTTGTGTATTCTTCTACTGATAGCATGATAGGTGTTTACTATTAAATAGCGGTTGAAGAAAAAAAGCGTGTTATACGATGGCTTTTAGTTTTGGTAACTTTGAATTAACCTAAACATAAATCACAATATGAACTTTTGGGATGTGGTGACCGCAATAGCTCCGGCAGTTACAGGAATTCTAGGAAGGTTTGGAAAACCGATCAAAGCGAAAGAAGAATATAAAGTCAAAAAATCTCTTCTAGGGAGGATAACATATGTCGGTTGGATTATAATCGTTGTAAGTCTTGCGACACCTTTCGTTGTTGCCTATTCAAAACAAGCTGAAAAGCTCGAAAATCTGAGAGCAACGAGACCTCAAATAGAAGTCTATCAACCTCCTTATTTCTTTGCTCGGTTTGATTCTGCTTTTCGGATAACCATGAACGCGCATAATTTTGGTGATCGTACCGCTTCAAATATTGTAACTTCTGTCTGTCCACTAACTAACAGAAACGGACTCTTGGAAGTGATGCCTCCACTTGTGCGCAAAGGAAATATGTACAACACTATTGCCAAAAATTCAGGAATGTCTTTTGATATCGACATGACAATTGGAAAAGATAGCTTGCTAGATCAGTATCTGTTTTGGAAAACAACTTACACCGACGAGAACGGAGAGTTTTCGGATACAATGAGAAAGATATATATTATTCCTACCAAACATGCCAGGCTTAATTTGCCCTTCCATGAATTGAATGATAGTTCAGCATATTATAGTATTGTCAACATTTTGAAGTCTCTTAATGTATGGTAGGTTTTAAATAAAAACCCCGTAAGTAGAAACAAACGGGGATGTATAAACTTAAATAAAAATAAAGAGCAGAACGATATTTGCTCTATTGATAAATATCAGGCACGTCTTTTAAAATCTCGTCAAAAGGGAAAGCTCGGTACGTAAACATGCCTCCATCATCAGGACGAAGGCCTTCCAAGAGAAATGAATTTCTTTCACTATTTGATATGATCTTGTACCTATCATTGACCAAATGATAATCTTTCATGATTCTGAATTCAAGAATATCGTCGTGAAGATTGAGGAATTGTTCTTTTGTTAGACCATGCAGCAGGTAGTTTTCCTTAAATAGTTCAGGCAGTTTGTTTTTACTATCAATCTCGTATTTCGTAGGGTTTCTTGGACTGTTGTCCACATTTTTTAAAACAGTAGCCTTTGTCAAAAGATCGAACGTGTAATCCAATTCGGCGAGAAATTTTCTACGTTGAATAACAAAATTGAAGCCTTCTCCTTGACTTTCAAAATATCGACATTCGTAAATCTTGGTCAACACTTTTAGAAAGTCTTGGTTGATTCGCTGCACTACGTCGGAATTTGCTGCGTGGTCAAGTAAATTTAAAAGCTTTCCTGTATCATGAAGTTTTCCTGTGGCAACGCGGTGCGCAAATAGAAGGGATTTCATTTCTTTTTCCAGACATGTATTAGCTAAATGGCACGCGATAATAAGACGGCCATTTTGAAAAAGTATTCTTGCAGAAAGGTATTCCTCATACGCAATGTTTTTAAAGCCCACTAATTTTTTCCTCTCTGCTTTGGTAAGCTGCATATCAAAAGTTTTCCGGCAAATATACTAAAACAAAAAAGCCACTCCGAGTTATCACTGGAATGACTTTCGATGTTTCAAAGCAAAAGATTTAATAGCTATTTCCCCTTCTTCAAAATCTTATGTACAGTTTGCGGCCATACATTAAACATCTTCGCTAATTCTTGTATCGTATATTTTTTCGTTTCTGCTAAATCAATTATTTCTAATCTTTCAGCGAGTGATATTTTCTGTGTTGGCATAGGTGTAAACTAAAAATTCATTAGAGGCTCTTTAATATAAATATGTTGTTGTTTGGAACATTTACGCTAGTCGGGTTAGATCGTGTCTGTAATCGTCTTATTTTAATTCACGCGGGCATTATTCATGCTTCGGTTGGAGATCGTTGTTAGGAATTGTATATACGTATATATTAGTTCAGATACACAGTTGTCATTTTCGAAGGACACGTGATAAATATTCTTGGAAAGCGTTGTATCCGTTATTGGCAGGGTTTTCCAAGTCGAGCATTTGGCCAGAACCCGTATCGAATATTTGCCAATTATATTTTTTAGCTAAAATAACTAATTCATATAGACCATTCTCCCCATACAGATTTAGTATTGTCATTCCTTCATTCTTGTCATCGGCGAAATATTCAATCTGAAAATCTTTCCCTTTTATGCTTCGATGACTGCCGTGTTTAACGATATCGTTAAAATGACTTTCAAGGGCGGAATAGAAATCAGTTGGTTCGAATAGTCGTTCTTCAATTTCTTCAAATGAAGTAATCTTTTCTTTATAATTGAATAAAACAATATCCCAACTCATAACGGGTTGTAATTTTTCTCAGACTAAGATAACTGACAAGGGCGATTTGTTGTAAAAATTTCCGGGGGTGTTTGGTATGCGGACTAAGCACGGTTTTTAGGCCTCCGAGGGTAGGATTTTATACATTTCCTTGCAAAATTCCCACCGTTCTAATGATCCCTTGGAGCACATCGTTATGACCACGAAATATAAATGATTGATTGATAAAGATGGTTCATGTACAGTACGACCCACCACTTCGAGAGCGCCACCGCACTCACCTTACTCGCTCTAAAATTATCTATCAGCCATTTCCGTATTATTACGAATCACTCAACGCAATTCAACTATACCTCCTCGTAACTCTCCGAATAATGTGTAAAACTTTTTGTGTTTTTCGCCAGATCGATTTGTTTTTTGCTTTGAGAGTATTTTGATCTTAACAATATTTTTGTATTTTAACAATGTTGTTTGAAATGATAAGATGTAGACTGAGCATCGGCCACTTGAAATAAACTTCAGTTATTCTAACCCATTATTCTTTCGGCCGAGCAGGATCAAGGTATTTGTCAAATTCCGAAAGGAATTTTTAATCAATAAATCCAATATCTATGTGGAAAGCCCTTAGGCCGGGCGAAAACGTTTCGCTTGGCGATATGATCCGACACATCACGCCGCACGCAATCACTGCATTTGGAAGAAAAACTTATGAAGTGGTAAGAACTGAGC
>Ga0268264_10005336_pt1 | contig 10890 bp, 10 predicted proteins | sample KBSSwiS32_FD_190357 | JGI IMG/M metagenome (GOLD analysis project Ga0268264, IMG submission 190357) | Switchgrass rhizosphere microbial communities from Kellogg Biological Station, Michigan, USA - KBS Switchgrass S3-2 (SPAdes) (version 2) | ecosystem: Host-associated > Plants > Roots >... | reverse complement strand
CTGTTTGGGACCGTCGAGGAGGTGGCCGCTTGCCTCGGGGGTGCCGTCCGCATCGAGGTGACGAACCCAGAGCTCATATTCGTTCACCGTGTCCCACTGTTCCCACATCACGGTCGCGCTGCCATCCGGGGAGACGTCGACTTCCGGTCCACCCATTCCGAATTCCGAGCTGGCAAGTTGATGGGTCGTGGGCTCGAGCGTGCCATCCGGAGCGATGCGCCGCTCCAGAAGCTGCCTGTCTTTGCTGAGCCGATCCGTCCAGACGACGATCGCCGTGCCGTCGCCGGCTATTGCCACGTCTGGCCGAGACGCACTCGAGTCCGGCCCGCTGAGGACGAGGGTCCCTTCCTCCGGCGTGCCGTCGGGCGCGATACGGCGGGCGACGACTTCGCTCCCCGGGGATGCCGAGCGGTTCCACACGACCGTGACCGTCCCGTCCGGCCCAATGCCGATCACTGGCCGGATGTGGATCTCCTGTTTGGAGGCAAGTGTGATCTGTTCGCCGAGCGGGCCCCCGTCGGGCGCCGCGCGCTGCACGACGATCCGCGCGTTCCAGGCGACGATTTCCAGCCACATCGCAGTCGTCACTCCCCCCGGCCCCACCACGACGCCCTCGAGCTTGCTTTCTTCGGTCTGGTCCGGATAGGCAACGGGTGCTTCCGGTTCGGGGTTGAGCTCGCTGACGGTCCCGAGCGGGACGCCTTTGGGGGTGATTCGCGCAAGCTCGACGTTCAGCCCGCGGTTGGGTGCCTCCTGTTCCCAGACCCAGCTGACGGAGCCGTCGGGGCCACCGGCGGACATGGCGGTCGCCGACGTCGCCATCCCCAGGAGGGCGCAGCCAGTGGAAGCGAGGACGCACAGCCAGCGAGTCATTCCCGGCAAGGCTACGCGGCTATGGGAGCGGGAGCGGCTAGTCGCTCCGAGAGCACCGCGGCCGCTCCGCCCGAGGGTCGCACGGTGATGTTGCGGCGGCGTGCCACCTCCGCCCGCCCGGCGGGCTGCAACGCGAGCGTGCGCAGGGCCTCGCGCAGGACGATCTTCATCTCGAGCATCGCGAAGCTCGCGCCGAGGCAGCGGCGGCGGCCGCCGCCGAAGGGGATCCAGGTGTAGGTGCCGGGCGGCTCGTCGAGGAAGCGCTCGGGGCGGAAGACGAAGGGGTCGGGGTAGATCTCGGGATCGTGGTGGATCAGGTAGCCGTTGGCGACCAGGCTGCAGCCGGTCGGGTAGTCCCAGCCGCCGACCTCGATCGGCTGGACGACGAGGCGCGGCGCCGCGTTGGGCAGGACCGGCCGGGTGCGCAGCGTCTCCTGGATCGTCGCCGTCAGGTAGGAGTCGTCCTCGCCGTCGACCTCTTCGATCAGGCGGGCCAGCACGAGCGGCTCGCGGGCGAGGCGCTCGAAGGCCCAGGCGAGGGTCGTCGCCGTCGTCTCGTGGCCGGCGACCAGCAGCGTCAGCAGCTCGTCGCGGATCTCCTGGTCGCCCATCGGCGTCTCGTCCTCGTGACGTGCCTCCAGCAGCATCGTCAGCACGTCGTTGCGCTCGCTTTCCTCGCCGCGCCGCTCGGCGATCAGCCCGAAGAGCAGTTCGTCGACCTCCTCCTGGTTGCGGACGAACTGCGCGAAGGGGCCGACGCGTTCGGCGACCTTCGCCGCGAGGCTGTCCTTGGGCGGCGGCATCAGGCTGATCGGCCGGTCGCCGAACTCGAGCATCGTCTGCAGCCGCTGCCGCAGGGCCTCGAAATGCGCCCCGGGATCGAGGCCGAAGACGCCGCGCAGGACGATCTTCAGGGTCAGGTCCTGCATCCGCGGGTGCAGCTCGACCGGTACGTCGCGGGGCAGGGCCGCCAGCTCCTCTCCCGCCACCTCCCCCATCAGGTCCGCGAGCCGCTCCATGCGCTCGCCGTGCAAGGCCGGCAGCATCAGCTTGCGCTGCGCCATGTGGGCGCCTTCGTCGAGCAGGATCACCGAGTTGGAGCCGAGGATCGGTTCGAGGACGCGCGCGCCCTCGCCAGGCCGCAGCACGTCGGGCGGCGCCGTGAAGATCGCCTTCACCTCGGCGGGGTCGGTCAGCATCACGAAGGGCGGCGCCCCCGGCAGCTTGATCGTGAAGCGCTTGCCATAGCGCTCGCGGCACTGGCGCAGGAAGGCGAAGGGTCGCGTCCAGAAGCCGATCGCCTGGATCGCCGCCGGGTAGGAGGGGCCGGGGGGTAGGCCAGCGAGCCTCATGTCACGCGAGTATCCCAGGCGCCTCGCTGCTTCGCAGGTAAAACCGTCACACGACTCAGGGTTGGACGACGTCCCGGCCCGGCCCCGGCTCGATCGTGTCCCGCCCGGAGCCGCCGCAGACGACGTCGTTGCCGCGCCCGGCGACGATCGTGTCGTTGCCCCCGAGCGCGGCGATCGTGTCGGCGCGCGGCGTGCCCACGATTCGCTCGCCGCGCGAGGTGCCGACGATCGTCGCCCGGCGCGACCCGCAGCGCTCGTGGCTGGTCTGTCCCAGGAGGCGGAAGCGCACGTCCCGGTGTCCGATCGACGCGGTGATCGCGACCCCGCCGCCGCCGTTGCCGGAGCTGAGCGAGAGCCCTTCGACCGTGGGGGCGCCGATGGGCACCTTCGCGGCCGAGTCGAGGTGGAAGACTCCGCCACCGGCGAAGGTGCGATCCTGCGAGCCGTCGAACTCGAGCCGATCGACGGCGATGTGCGTCTGCAGGGTGCCGGCGAGGGTGATCCGGTCGTTGCCGTCGACGGTGATCTCCGCGATGCCGAAACGACCCCCGGCGGGCAGGGTGACGACGCCGCCCTTGCCGAAGCGCCTGTCGAGCTCCCCCGCTTCGGTCAGCTGGACCACCTGCGACGGCTTCCTCTGCCGGTTGACGGCGACGATCAGGCGTTCCTTGGAGAAGACCATCGCGGGGGCGGCGGACCCGCCCAGCTTGACGAATCCGGCCTTGCCGAAGCCGCGGTCCGGCCGCCCGTCGGGGAGGAAGGCCCTGACGCCCGCCGGGTTGAGTTGGTGACCCGCGCTCGCCTTGACGAGCGGGCCGGACAGGTAGACGTCCCCGTTGCGCCCGACCGCCAGCGCCGAGGGCTCGGGCGCCGATTCCCCGAGACCCATGTCGAAGAAGCGGATCCCGCCTTCGCCGAAAGCCGGGTCGAGGCTGCCGCCGGCTACGCGGGCGAGGAACGTCTCGGTTGGGTGAGCACCCCCACCCGGCGCGGCCACCCCGGCCAGCAGCACGCTTTCGTCCGATTCCACGCGCAGCCGCTCCGGCGCCACCGGTCGGGGGACGGGAACGATCGCCGTCCCGCCCAGCCCGAACGCCGGGTCGGGCGAGCCGTCCCCGAGCAGCCTGGTGAGCTGGATCGACGAGTCTCCTTCGAGCGCCACGTACATCCGTTCCGCCGCATCCCGTCCCACCGCCACCTCGCCCGGGATCGGGCTGAGGCAGGGAGGTTCGACGGGGAAGGCCTGGGAGCTCTGGAACGCTCCGTCGGAGAGCCGGAACAGGTCGAGCCGCGTGTCATGGGCGCATCCCGTGGTGCCCTGTCTGTCGCGATGGACGCCAGCCAGGGTCTCGCTGCCGCCCCTCACCAGGTTGTGCCTGGTCGCCATGCGCAGGCTGGAGGCCGAGGAGACGATGACGCCGCGCTCGCCAAAGCCCCTGTCCAGCTCGGCGGGCACGTAGGCCGCCGCCCGGCCGGCCAGGACCAGGAGAAGCGCTGCGACGATCGTCGTGGGGAGGGCGGTTCGCATCTCGTCTGTTCGAACCGGGGGCCGGAATCGAAGTTTCGGCTCGCCGGGCTCGATCAGGATAGGCTGTCGCCATGGCTATCAAACTCCACCGCTGTTCCAGCATGTGGGCCAAGATCAACGCCCACCCGTGCTGGAAAGTGCAGAAGGCGCTCGACGAGCAGGGAATCGAGTACGAGGTGGTCAAGGGTCCGCTGCGGCCGGGCAAGCGCGACGAGCTCGAGCAGCTCTCCGGCCAGCGCAAGTACCCCGTGATCGAGTTCGAGGACGGCCGCGTCTACCGCGAGGAATCGACCGACATGGCGGCGCGCATCCGCGCCGGCGAGCTGTTCGAAGGGCCGGCCGGCCCCGAGCCAGCCGCGTAGTGGCCCGGCTCCGCTTCCAGATCTCGATCTCGCTCGACGGCTTCGCCGCAGGCCCCAATCAGAGCGAGGAGCATCCGCTCGGCGAAGGCGGGGAGGCCATGCACGATTGGGTCATCGCGCTCGCCGCCTGGCGACGCCCGCACGGGCGGGAGGGAGGCGAGGTCAACGCCAGTACGCCGGTCTTCGAAGAGATGACGGACGGCATCGGCGCCACGATCATGGGCCGCAACATGTTCGGCGGCGGGCCCGGCCCGTGGGGCGAGGAGCCCTGGAACGGCTGGTGGGGTGACGAACCGCCGTTCCACACCCCGGTCTTCGTCCTCACCAACCACGAGCGCGAGCCGCTCGAGCTGAAGGGCGGGACGACGTTCCACTTCGTCGGCGACGGGATCGAGTCGGCCCTGGCGCAGGCGAAGGAGGCCGCCGGCGGCAAGGACGTTGCAATCGGCGGCGGCGCCGACGTCCTTCAGCAATATCTCGCGGCGGGCCTGGTCGACCGGTTCTGGTTGAACGTCGTCCCGGTCCTGCTCGGCTCAGGCGCGCGCCTCTTCGACGAGCGGGTCGCCGCCTCCGGCGTGGCGTTCGAGCAGGTGCGGGCGGTCGAGGCACCGGGCGTCGCCCACCTCGAGTACCGCTGCGCGGCCTAGACCTCGAACCAGGCGCCCTTCGGGCCGAGGTTGCGGACCGGCGTCTCGCCGATCTCGCTCTCGCAGCCCCAGGACTCGTGGATGTGGCCGCAGACGACGAGGCGGGGGCCCTTCGCCTCGATCGCGTGCGCTGCCGCAGCGCTGCCGAAATGGTCGCCGCCCCCGTTTTCGTCGCAGTGATCGCGCGGCGGCGAGTGCAGGACGAGGACCGCGTTCTCGGGGCAGAGCGCGAGCATCACCGCTGCTTTCTCCTCGTCGAGGTCGAAGCTCCACTCCCACGGCGTCACCGGGACGCCCGCGCCGAGGCCGAAGAAGTCGACGCCGTCGATCTTGGTGCCGCCTCCGTGCAGCACCGTGGCCGCGCTCCAGCCGGCGGTCGCCTCGCGCAGCGCCTCGTCGGTCTCGTTGTTGCCGGGGACCAGAACGGTCGGCCTCGCGATCGCCGAGAGCGCCTCGATCGTCTCCTCGAGCCCTTCGTGCACCGAGGCGAAGTCGCCGGCGCCGATCACGACGTCGGCCTCGCTCGACATCTCGACCAGGCGCGCCGCCTGACCGAGGTCGCGGTGCAGGTCGCTGAAGGCGAGCAGTCTCACGCGCTCAACCTAGCGACTCTCCCCGCGGTCGGCGGCGCCCGGGCTCCTGCTCGTTCGATAATCTCGCGCGCCCATGCCGGACGTCTTCTGGGTAGGAGCGGTGCTCGCGGCGGCGATCTTCCTGATCGGCGTCTTCGCCGGCGCCCGCTCGCACACGACGAGCCTGCTGACCGGCGCCGCGATCGGCGCCTTCCTCGCCGTCATGTTCGCCTTCCCGCTGCTGGCGATCGGCATCGCGACCAGCTAGCGCGGCGGCCGAGTAAGAGCCCACGAATCGGGTAGTCGCAAGGCGTACGCGCCCGCGACGACGAGGACATCGAGCCCCCGCGACGACGAGGACATCGACAATGGCCCAGATGACTGCCCCCCGCATTTCCCTGCACGACGGCGTCGAGATCCCGCAGCTCGGCTTCGGCGTCTTCCAGGTGCCTCCGGAGGAGACGCAGGAGGTCGTCGAACTGGCCTTCGATGCCGGCTACCGGCACGTCGACACCGCCGCCGCCTACCGCAACGAGCAGGGGGTTGGCGCGGCGCTCGCCGCCTCCGGCCTTCCCCGTGAGGACGTTTTCGTCACCACCAAGCTGTGGAACTCGCAGCAGGGATACGACTCTGCCCTGGCGGCTTTCGACGCCAGCCTCGGCCGCCTTGGCCTCGACTTCGTCGACCTATACCTGATCCACTGGCCGGTACCCACCGAGGACCGCTTCGTCGAAACCTGGCGCGCCTTCGAGCGCATCCACGACGAAGACCGGGCGCGCACGATCGGCGTCTCGAACTTCCGGGTCGAGGACCTGGAGCGGCTCGAAGCCGAGACCGAGACGCTGCCCACGGTCAACCAGATCGAGCTCCACCCGCGCTTCCAGCAGGCCGAGCTGCGCGCCTGGCATGCCGAGCACGGGGTCGCGACCGAGGCCTGGAGCCCGCTCGCGCAGGGCGACCTGCTCGACGAGCCGACGATCGTGCGGATCGCCGAGCGTCACGGAAAGACGCCGGCTCAGGCGATCCTGCGCTGGCACCTGCAGCTCGGTAACGTCGTCATCCCCAAGTCGGTGACGCCGGAGCGGATCCGCGAGAACATCGAGATCTTCGACTTTGAGCTCTCCGACGAGGACATGGATGCGATCGGGCAGCTCGACAGCGGCGGGCGGATCGGCCCCAACCCCGATCGGTTCGTCGCCCCGTAGCCGCCTGCGGCGCGCCAACTTCGTCGCCGCCACCGCGTTCCTGATCGGCGGCTCGCTGTTCGCGATCGGCGCTGCCCTTGCCCAGGCGGGCGTGACGGAGACCGCCTGCGCCGGCGTCTACCTGGTCGGCGGGGTCTTCTTCAGCACCGGCGGCTACGTCTCGGTGCTTCAGGTGGTCAACGAGCCGGAGGAGGGTGCAGCCGGACGACTCGCTCGCTGGCGCTGGTGGGGGCGTCAGCCGCGCCGCCTGCAGTGGTTGAGCGCGGCCGCCCTCTTCGTCGGCACGCTCGTCTTCGCGATCAACCTCGTCGACTCGTTCATCCGGGAACTCAGCCCGGCGGCGGAGGACCGCCTCGTCTGGTCGCCCGACATGATCGGCTGCGCCCTCTTCCTGCTCTCGGGGCACCTGGCGATGGTCGGGATCAGCGGCGACTTCTGGCGGGTCTGGCGGCGGCGCGACCTGGGCTGGTGGATCATCGCCGTCAACCAGGTCGGCTCGATCCTCTTCATGGTCTCGGCCGTGGCCGCGTTCGTCCGCCCGTCGACCGGCGACACCCTCTCGACAGGCATCGCCAACTGGGGGACCCTGGCCGGCGCTCTCTGCTTCGCGGTCGGCGGGCTGATGCAGGAGTTCGAGCACCCGCATGGCCCGCGTCGCCGCAGGCCCGCTCAGGCCTCGGCCGTCTGAGGTCGGCGCAACCGCTGGCGTCCCTCGCCGTAGAGGCGGGTCTCGTAGGCGATCAACGCCCAGACCAGGACGTTGGCGACGGCGAGCGTCGCCAACGCGGGCACCTCGGTGGCGACGGGGACGAGGATCAGCAGGACGATTGCGAGCAGCAGGCGCCGCCGGTTGATCGTGTGCACGTGCCGGTAGCGGAAGGCGACGTGGCCGAGCAGGTAGAGGGCGAGGCCGCCAAGCAGGGCGAAGGCGGGCACCGTGTGCAGGTGGGCGCTGCTGTGGCCGATCGTCATCTTCAGCCCGAGGGCGACGAGGACGATGCCGGCGACCATCGCCAGGTGCAGGTAGGAGTAGGAGTCGCGCGCCATCTCGTTCTGCACGCGCCCCGGCTCGGCTTCGGCCAGCCGCCGCCCGGAGACGATCGCGACGACGTCGAAGTAGATCCACCACATCGCCGCCGTCAGCGCCACGCCGAGCACGGCGGCGGTGCCGATCCCGAGGTCGAGCTCCCCCGCGGCGCTGACCCCGATCGCGACTATCGACTCGCCGAGGGCGATGATCACGACCAGGCCGTGGCGCTCGGCGAAGTGGCTGGGGACCAGTCGCCAGCCTTCGGAGCCGAAGAAGTAGGGACCGGCCATGTCGAGGAAGAGGGCGAGCGCCCAGAGCGCTCCCTGGGCGAAGCCGTCGAAGAGCGAGGCGGCGGCGAGCAGGACGACGGCGACGGCGGTGCTGGCGGCGAGGCCGAGGACCGAGTGGCGCAGCGCGTCGTCCTCGGGGCTGGCGAGCATGAAGAGGGCGATGTGGGCGGTGCGCACGACGCCGTAGATCAGGGCGAAGGCGAGCGCCAGGCTGCCGAACGCCTCCGGCACGCAGATCGAGACGAGCAGCAGCGCCGCCATCGCGCCGAACATGACCAGGCGGACCGCGCCCTCCTCGGGGTCGATCACGCTGGTCAGCCACGAGTATCCGGTCCAGGCCCACCAGAGCATGCCGAGGACGAGCAGGCCCTGGGCGATCCCCGACCAGGTCGGGTGGTGGGCCATCAGCGCCGTGCACTGGGTGATCGCGAGGACGAAGACGAGGTCGAAGAAGAGCTCGAGCGGCGTTACCCGCTCGCCTTCGCGCAGCGTCGCGCTGAGGAGCGGCCCTCGCGCTTCGCTGCCGGTGGCCATCGGCGTCAGGTGTCCTCGGCCGCGTATTCCGCCAGCAGCTCCTGCTCGCGGTCCTTCTTCGGGAAGCCGAAGAAGACGAGGGCGCCGCCGAGCAGGATCGCGACGATGCCGGCCGTGTAGGCCCAGGCGTCGCCGTGCAGGAACGAGGCCTTGGCCGCGGCGACGATCTGTTCGGTGTGGCGGGGGTACTGGCCGGCGATGTCGGCGGCGCTGGAGAACGACTTGGTCAGCTCGCCTTCGACGTTCTGGGTGACCTTGGCGCTTTCCCCTGAGGAGGCGATCGCTTCGCTCGCGGCCGCCGCGTAGCCGGCGGTCAGCAGGGCGCCGAAGATCGACTGCATGATCGCCCCGCCGAGGTCGCGCTGCAGGTCGGCCGTGCCCGAGGCCATGCCCGCTCGCCGCACCGGCACCGAGCTGGTCAGCGAGTGCGAGGCCGGCGTGCCGGCGAAGCCGACCCCGATGCCGATGAAGGCGTAGCCCAGCCCGACCTTCCAGTAGGGGATGCCTTCTTTCCAGAGCAGCAGCATCGTGAGGAAGCCGAGGACGCAGAAGACGTAGCCGACGAGCAGCGTGAAGCGGGCGCCGCGGACCTCGACCAGCTTCGCCGAGCGTGGCGCGACGACGACCATCAGGGCGGCCGCGGGGAGGATCGCCAGGCCCGAGTCGAGCGTCGAGTATTCGAGCACGTTCTGCAGGAACTGCTGGCCGATGAACATCGCTCCCATCAGCGAGCCGAAGACGATGATCCCGGCGCAGGCCGCCACCCAGAAGGTGCGCCGCTTGGCGACGTCGAGGTCGTAGAGGGGGGAGGGGGCCCGGCGCTGGCGGATGACGAAGGCGATGACCGCCGCCAGCGCGACCAGGCCGAGCCCGATCGCCAAGCCGCCCTTGCCCGGCACAGGCGCCAAATTGATCCCGAGGACCAGAGCCGCGACGAGCAGCATCGAGAGGACTCCGCCGAGGTTGTCGACGGGATCAGTCGTCTCGTTGACGTGGGCGGGCACGTAGCGCCAGGCGAGGAAGAGGGCGAGGAAGGCGAGGGGCAGCGTGACGAGGAAGACCGAGCCCCAGTCGAAATGCTCGAGCAGCGCCCCGGAGAGCAGCGGGCCGAGCGAGGCGATCGCGCCGCCGATCGCCGACCAGAGTGCGATCGAGCGGGTTCGCGCGGCGCCCGACCAGAGCGCCGTGATCAGCGCCAGGGTCGTCGGGAAGGCCATGCCCGCAGCGACGCCGCCGGCCAGCCGGGCGACGAAGAGGACTCCGATCGAGGGCGCCAGCCCGGCGAGCAGCGAGGCCGGGACCGAGAGGCCCATGCCGAGCAGCAGCATCCTCTTGCGCCCGTAGCGGTCGCCGAGCGCGCCGAGGTATAGGACCGAGGTGGCGAGGCCGAGCGAGTAGCCGACCGCGACAAGGTTGAGCGACGTCTGGCCGGCGTCGAACGCCTTGCCGATGTCGGGAAGGGCGACGTTGGCGACCGCCAGATTTAGGTTTGCCACCGCGGCGACGAGGATCAGCGCCGCGAGGACGGCGCCGGCGCGCTTGGGGCCGTTCGACTCCATCTGCGCTCAACGCTATCCGAGCTACCGGGGGGTAGGGTGCGGCGGCGATGGCGGACGACCGCAAGCGCCCCGAGGCGGCGCGTACCGAGAAAGTCCTGCCGGGCGTGTGGCGACTGCGCCTGCCGCTGCCATGGCCGGGCGTTCCGCACGGCAACGTCTGGGCGGTCGCCGCCGACGGCGGCATCGTCCTCTTCGACACCGGCATCGGCGGCAAGGGGCGGATGCGCCAGTTCGACCTCGCTCTCGCGCAGGCCGGCTTCGGCCTCGAGGACGTGCGCCTGCTCGTCTGCACCCACTCGCACACCGACCACTACGGGCTGGCGGCGCCGATCGTCGAGGGCGCCGGCTGCGAGCTCTGGATGCACCCGGCCTGGGAACACGTCCGCCTGCTCGGCGACGACCCGGCCGCGGCGCTCGAGCAGCGGCTAGAGGTCGCCCGGCAGAGCGGCGTTCCGCCCGCCGCGCTGGAGCGCTATCGCGAGTCGCGCAGCGACGACGAGGAGACCGGGATCGTCGCGATCGTCGAGCCCGACCGCGACCTGCTGCCGGGGGTCGAGGTAGAGACCGACCTCGGCACCTGGCAGGTCTACGAGACGCCGGGACATGCGCCCTCGCACGTCTGCCTGCACCAGCCCGAGCGCAAGCTTTTGATCTCCGGCGACCACCTGCTCGGCCGCACGGTCCTCTTCTTCGACCACGGCCACTCGCCCGATCCGATCGGCGAGTTCCTCGGCGGCCTCGACGAGATCGAGCCGTTGGACGTCGAACTCTGCCTGCCCGGCCATGGCCGCCCCTTCCGCGACCCGCAGGCGAAGATCGCCGAGGCGCGCCGCCAGGTCGAGGAGCTGCTCGGGAAGACGCGCGAGGCGCTGGAGGAGGAAGAGCGGACCGCCTTCGAGATCGTCGCCGAGATCGTCGGCGCCGAGAACGTCAACACC
>Ga0268264_10005334_pt1 | contig 10891 bp, 10 predicted proteins | sample KBSSwiS32_FD_190357 | JGI IMG/M metagenome (GOLD analysis project Ga0268264, IMG submission 190357) | Switchgrass rhizosphere microbial communities from Kellogg Biological Station, Michigan, USA - KBS Switchgrass S3-2 (SPAdes) (version 2) | ecosystem: Host-associated > Plants > Roots >... | reverse complement strand
GGGAATCAATGCGCGCACCATCGGCTCCAGCGTGGCCGACCCCAAAATCATCGTTTCGTCGCGGCCGCGCGCATGGAGCAGGCGGTCGGTAAAGACGTGTCCCCGTTCGCGGTCCGCTGCAAGTTGCGCTTCGTCGATGGCAATAAAGGAGAGGTCTGCGCTGATGGGCATGGCTTCGGCCGTGCAAAGCAGCCAGCGGGCATCTTTCGGCTCAATGCGCTCCTCGCCCGTGATCAGCGCAACGCGGTTGGCGCCCTTTATGGCGCAGACCCGGTCATAGACCTCTCGAGCCAGCAATCGCAGCGGAAAGCCGATGGCGCCGGACGAATGCGCGCAGAGCCGTTCGATAGCGAGGTGAGTCTTGCCGGTGTTGGTAGGGCCGAGAACGGCCTTCACGCCCGATTGACCGGAAAAGGAGTGAACTCCGGCAAAGGCGCCGCCACGTGAGCGGTCTGGCGAGTGTCGAGCCATCTTGCCAGCAGATGTGGCACTGCTGCCGGGCACCCGCAAGGGCACGCACTCTGAAAATGCGCGGACAAATCCACGTTTTAGGCAGGCGTTAACCTTGTGCGGGCAGGAGGGTGGGGCGGCGGCCCGAGGTGGGCTCGCTGCGGGTCGCAGCATGGCTGACATGGGGCAGCAGGAATTGTTCAAGGCGCATGGGCAACACGGCGATGGCGATGCGCGGATGGGCGAACCATCCGGCGCGGCCGAACTGTCGCTCGCGCAGGTCCTTGCCGAGCCGAAGCTCTCATCACCCGTGCTTTCGATTCCCGACCGTTTGCGCGAGTCTTTGACCGGATGGCGTGACACCATCGAATCGCGATGGGCGCAGCTCGATCTGGTCCATGACCTTGCCGAGGACATCGGCAGCCGCCGCTGGTATCGCGGGCTTGGCACCATGTTTGGCCTTGGTGCGGTGGCGCTGGCGTTCTGGCCCAACTTCTCGGCGGTCGAGGCGGCGACGACGATGCCTGCGCGCGGCAATGTGCGTGACGAATTCCGCAGCCAGATGATTATGCCGCTTGCCCTTGGGGCGGACAGCGGACGGCGCATGGGTGCAACCGACCTGGTCCGCCCGCTAGCCAGCGTCCCCGAACGTCCGGTTGTCCAGATCGTATCGACACTGGGCGCTGGCGACAGCCTGACCAGTATGCTCACGCGGGCAGGGGTGAGCAGCGCCGATGCTGCCGGGGTAACCGGCCTTGTAGGCAACACGCTGCCCCTATCCGCCATCGCAAGCGGCACCCGTTTCGATATTACCCTCGGCCAGAGGTCTGCGCCGGGCGCACCGCGCGCTCTTGAGGCAATTGATTTTCGCGCCCGCTTCGATCTCGATCTTGGCATCGAGCGGGGCGGCGGCGGGCGCCTGGTGCTGGTGCGCCGTCCGGTGACGGTCGATACGACGCCGCTGCGCATTCGCGGCACGGTCGGATCGAGCCTTTACCGTTCGGCGCGCAATGCCGGGGCGCCGGTCGCGGCGATCCAGTCCTATCTTCGCGCGGTCGACCAGCAGATGTCTCTGGACGAACTGTCGCCCACCGATGAATTCGACATCATCGTTTCCTACAAGCGCTCTGCGCGCGGCGAGCGGCAGACCGGCGAACTGCTCTATGCCGGGATCGAGCGCGGCGGGAAGCCACGCCTGCAGATGCTGCGCTGGGGCAAGGACGGACAGATGTTCGCCGCGTCCGGCATAGGCCAGACCCGAAGTGTCACGATCGGGCAGCCGGTGATGGGCCGCATGACGTCCAGCTACGGCCTGCGCCGCCACCCGATTCTCGGCTATATGCGGATGCATTCGGGCATAGACTTCGGGGCTTCTCTGGGCACGCCGATCTATGCCGTCGCGGACGGTGTGGTCGCTTTCGCGGGACGGCACGGCGGGCACGGCAACTACGTGCGCCTGAACCACGCGGGCGGCACCGGCACTGGCTATGCCCACATGAGCCGCATCGCGGTCAGCCCCGGCACGATGGTGCAGTCAGGGCAAGTGATCGGCTATGTCGGGTCGACCGGGCTCTCTACCGGGCCGCATTTGCATTTTGAGGCGTATCAGGCCGGGCGGACCATCAACCCGGCGTCGCTCCGCTTCCTGTCGCGCCCGCAGGTGGATGGCCTGCAGATCGATGGCTTCAAAAAACGGCTCGCCTCGCTACTCACCGTCCGGCCGGGCGAAGCGCTGGGGGCGGTGGGCCAGACCGCGCGCGCCGTGATCGCTGACGGCCGCGAGATCGACCGTGCCGCACCGCTGACGAAGGCCGATCCCAAGGCTTGAATCCCCGAAGCGTTGAAGCGCGCCGGTTTTTCCGGCAAGCACCGCGCCATGACCGGAAGCTATCCTTACACCCGCCCGCGCCGCGTGCGCGCTGCCGCCTGGAGCCGCGCGCTCCACCGCGAGACGATACTGACCCCGGCTGACCTGATCTGGCCGCTGTTCGTCACAGAGGGGCAGGGCGTGGAACAGCCCATCGCGTCGCTGCCCGGCGTCTCGCGCTGGTCGGTCGACGGTATCGTCGCGCGGGCGAAAGAAGCGGTGGACCTTGGCATTCCCTGCCTGGCGCTGTTCCCCAACACGCAGCCGGATCGCCGCAGCGAGGACGGGGCCGAGGCGCTCAATCCGGACAATCTGATGTGCCGCGCCATTCGCGCCATCCGTGATGCACTGGGCGACAGGATAGGCGTGCTGACTGACGTGGCGCTGGATCCCTACACCAGTCACGGCCAGGACGGGCTGATCGACGAGGCGGGCTATGTGCTGAACGACCAGACCGTGGAAATGCTGGTCGGCCAGTCGCTTAACCAGGCAGCAGCGGGGGCGGACATCATTGCCCCTTCGGACATGATGGACGGCCGTATCGGCGCGATCCGCGACGCGCTGGAGAGTGCGGGTCACGTCAATGTCCAGATCATGAGCTATGCTGCGAAATATGCCTCGGCATTCTACGGTCCTTTCCGCGATGCGGTCGGTTCGCGCGGACTCCTCAAGGGCGACAAGAAGACGTATCAGATGGACCCCGCCAACAGCGAGGAGGCGCTGCGCGAAGTCGAACTGGACCTTGCCGAAGGCGCTGACAGTGTGATGGTGAAGCCTGGCCTCCCCTATCTCGATATCGTGCGGCGGGTGAAGGACACCTTCGAGGTTCCGGTGTTCGCCTATCAGGTCTCCGGCGAATACGCGATGATCGAGGCGGCCGCTGCGGTGGGCGCAGGCGACCGCGATGCGCTGGTGCTGGAAACGCTGCTGGCGTTCAAGCGCGCGGGCTGTTCGGGCGTGCTGACCTACCATGCGGCCCATGCGGCGCGGCTGCTCCATGGCTGACTTCCGCCTCGAAACCGCGCGGTTGGTCCTGCGCGACTGGCGGCTTGGCGACATCGACCGGTTCGCCGAAGTGACCAACACGCCTGCCGTCATGCGCTGGCTGGGCGGGGTAATGGACGGCAATGCCATCGCTGCCTTGGAGAGCCGGGTCATGGCCCTGCAGGACACTTTCGGCCACACCTTCTGGGTGGTGGAGCGCAAGGCGGATGGCGGCCACCTCTCCGGCGAAATGCTCGGCTTCTGCGGCCTCAAGAAGATCAATGCCGATGGCGCGAGCTTCCCCGGCGAGTTCGAGATCGGCTGGCGCCTTCGCGAGGAAGCCTGGGGCAAGGGCTATGCAAAGGAAGCCGCCGCCGTCTCGCTGGACGCCGGGTTCGGACGTTTCGGAGCGGATGAAATCTTTGCCATCACCAATATCGAGAACGAGGGGAGCTGGGGACTGATGGTGCGGCTCGGAATGCGGCGGCGGGAGGAACTCGATTTCGTCGACTCGCGCTTCGAGTCACCGGTCTGCGACACCATAGTCTATTCCATCACGGCCGATACATGGCGGGAAGCGAAAGCCTGAACCGGGCCGCGCGCCCGCTGTTCGTCGCGACGATCCTGGTCGGCAGCTTCCTGCTGTTCCTGATCCAGCCGATGGTCGCGCGGATGGCGCTGCCCCGGCTTGGCGGCGCGCCCAACGTGTGGAACAGCGCCATGCTGGTGTATCAGGCGCTGTTGCTGGCGGGTTACGCCTGGGCGCACTGGCTGGGCCGCATGAGGCTGCGGCGTCAGGCCATGCTGCATGTCGCGCTGCTGGCATTGGCGGCGCTGACGCTGCCGGTTGCGCTGGCGGACCTGCCGCCGTCGCTACCCGGCTGGGAGCCACTTTGGGTGCCGCTGCTGCTGCTGGTCTCGATCGGGCCGGTGTTCCTGCTGGTGTCCGCGCAGGCTCCGCTGATGCAGCGCTGGTTTGCCGCCAGCCCTGATGCGGGGGAGCCTTGGGCGCTTTACACGGCCTCCAACCTCGGAAGTTTCGCCGGACTGATCGCCTATCCGCTGCTGGCCGAGCCGCTGCTTTCGCTGCGCGGGCAGAGTGCAGCATGGAGCGCGGGCTATGCCGTTCTGGTCATGCTGGTGCTGCTCTGCGGACTGTCCCGGAGCCGGGTCAGCGCAGTGGTGGCATCCGGCGATGCGGCGGCTTCCACGAGAATCGGCACGCGGCGCATCGTGCACTGGATGGCGCTGGCGGCCGTGCCGTCCGGCCTGATGCTCTCTACGACAACACACCTGACCACGGATGTGTTCGCCACACCGATGCTGTGGGTGATCCCGCTCGGGCTCTATCTGCTCAGTTTCGTGCCTGCCTTTGCCGACCGGCGCGGTCCTGCGCTCGCGGTGACGTGGCTGGCGCCGCCGGTCGTGCTGCTGGCGGGCAGCCATGCGATGCTGTCGAACGGAGCGGGGACGCTCACGTTGGCTGCGGGCAGTCTTGCGATGCTGTTTGTCATCGCCGTATCGCTGCATGCCCGGATGTACGATCTGCGCCCGGGCCCGCAGCGGCTGACTCTGTTCTATCTCGCGATGTCGGCCGGCGGGGCCGTGGGCGGGCTGTTCACCGCACTGCTCGCCCCCCTGCTGTTTGACTGGGTATGGGAGCACCCGATCCTCGTGCTGGCCGCCGCGGCGCTGATGCCGCTGCCTGAACTGCTGCGCTGGCGGCATATGGACGGACTGGAACCCGGCATGGCCCGCATCGCGCTCGCTTTGATGCTGGCGATGGCGGGTTTTCTGGGGTGGCAGCTTTACGAGACTGCGCCGGGAAGCTCAGGTTCACTGTGGAACGTCATGCTGCTGGTGTTTCTGGCAGGGATCGGCATTCTGGTCAGCGGCTGGCGCTGGGCGTTCGGCGCGGTGCTGCTGCTGGCGATGCTGGCGCAGGGCGGGTGGCAAACGGTGCAGACTTCACTCGATGGTCTGCGCACCCGCAGCTACTTCGGCATCTACACCATCCGCGACTATCCGCAGTTGGGAATGCGGATGCTGAGCCACGGCACGACGCTTCACGGCCAGCAATCGCTCGATCCGGCGCGGCGTCGTGACGTCAGCAGCTACTACGGGGCGACTTCGGGCGCGGGGCTCGCAATCTCCGCCTTGCCGTCAATGGTTGGGCCGGGGGCGAAAGTCGGCGTCGTCGGGCTTGGCACCGGTACGCTGGCCTGTCTTGGTCGATCAGACCAGCACTGGACCTTTTTCGAGATCGACCCGGTGGTCCTCAGCTTTTCCCGGCCATCGCGAGGAGAGCCGCGCTTTACATACCTGCGCGATTGCCAGCCCGGTGCGCGGGTGGTGCTTGGCGATGCACGGCTGGAGCTGGAAAAGCTGCCGCCGGCCCGCTTCGACCTGCTCGCCGTTGACGCCTTTTCGTCGGATGCGATCCCGCTTCACCTGCTCACGTCAGAGGCTTTCGGCGTGTACCAGCGCGCCTTGGCTCCCGGCGGCGTGTTACTGGTGCATATCTCAAACCGCTATCTCGATCTGGAACCGCAGGTGGCGGCGCTTGCCGCCCGGCAGAAGATGGTCGCACTAAAGCGCTACGACTTGCCCGATGACCGCACCCGCCTCGTCCCCTCGCTGTGGATCGCGCTGGCGGCGGCCCCCTCTCGCATCGATCAGCTTGCGCGGATGCAGCGCGATGCGCCATGGGAGCCGCTGACCGTGCCCGCGCCGCGCGCATGGACCGACGATCGAGCCTCGATCCTGCCCACGATCAATTGGGACAAACTCCTGGGGAGCTGAAATGCAAAACCGTGACGACATCACTCTGGCGGCTATCAACGGCAAGGCCCCGCAGATCCACTCCAGTGCCTTTATCGCGCCGGGGTGCCGGATCATCGGCAATGTCGAGATCGGCCCGGACGTGAGCATCTGGTACAATTGCGTGATCCGGGCCGATGTTCACCGCATCGTCATCGGCGCGCGCAGCAATATCCAGGATGGCACCGTGGTTCACTGCGATAGACCCAAACCCGGCAATCCTGACGGTTTCCCGACGCTGATCGGGGAAGATGTGCTGATCGGCCACATGGCGATGGTCCATGGCTGCACGCTGGAAGACCGCGCCTTCGTGGGCCTCGGCACGATTGTCATGGACGGCTCGTATATCGAATCGGAGGGTATGCTGGCGGCGGGCTCGATGCTTACCGGCAAGCGTATCGGCGCTCGCCAGCTTTGGATGGGCCGCCCGGCCAAGTACCTGCGCGATCTCAACGATGCCGCGATCGCCGCCAACCGGATGAGCGTGAAGGGCTATGTCATCAACGGCCGGATGCATTCCGCCGCGCTCGGCCTTTCGGACTGATGGCGAGGCCCAGGACGGCGCTGCCAGCAAGCGATGCCGTCCGCGCTCTTGTGGATGACGAAGGCCGTCTGGCCGTGCGCGTCACACCCGGCGCGAAAGTCGAAACGCTGGAGATCGCGGACGGCCGCCTGCTTGCCAAAGTCCGCGCCAAGCCAGAGGACGGTAAGGCCAACGATGCGGTGCGCACGCTGCTGGCCGTGGCACTCGATTGCGCGCCGTCACGGCTTGAGTTGTTGCGCGGCGCAACTTCGCGGGAAAAGCAGTTCCGGTTGCGGTAGCCCGTTCGAACGCTTCGCTCGACATGAACCGGACCCTATGTGGTGACCTTGCAACGAGCGATACGGTATCCGGCAAGTGTCAGCACGGCAGCAAAAGCGGCGGCAGGTAGCAGACTTGCGCTGCCCAGTCCGAAATGGGCGGCAGCACCCAGTGCCGCGCCGCTCGTCAGGGCCAGCACAGCTTCACGAACGCAGCCAGCCCGATTGCCTGCGCCTTGTTACCAACCCCGCCGGCCCCTGCCCGATGCGCACCAGCGCGCCGGTCATGCAGGTCAGCGCGATCGAGTTTTCGTCGCGTTGCAGGGCGTTGTTGATCGACCCCATCGCCAGCCCCCAGCGCCGCGGCTTGCCCGGTCGAGCGGGTTCACATGGGCAGGCTAGTCGCGGCCCATGCCCTTCGCAAGGTCGGCCAGCACGTCACCCATCGCCTTGGCCATGTCGGCAGGCTCCGGCGCCACATCGGCGACCGCGCGCTGCATGGCTTCGGCCCACTGGCCCGCAACGGCCTTGCTCATGGCGTAGGGCTTGTGGATCGACATCATGCAGCGACCGGGGTTGGCCTCGAACCACTCGCGCGGTCCGCCCGCCCATCCGGCCAGGAATTTCGGCAGCGATTGCCGCATGGGGGCAAGGTCCGGCGCGTGCATGGCGCGCAGCTCGGCATAGGCTGGGTCCTGCTCCATCAGGTCGTAGAAGCGGTTGCAGATCGCCTCGAACACGGGCGCGCCGCCCAGCTGGTAGAACGGGGTATTGGGGGTCTGGGCTTCTGGCTGGGCGGTTTCGACCGTCACGGCATTCTCTCCGAGGGATTGGGGGCCAGTCAGGAGCCCTAGCCGATCCGCGCCAGTCGGGGTTTGACCGGCGTCAATCGCGGATCAGCCCGCGCAGGCTGTCGATCCGGTCCGCTTCGTGCGCGGGCTTGTCGGTACGGATTCGGCTGATGCGGGGGAAACGCATGGCCACGCCGGACTTGTGCCGTTTGCTGAAATGGATGGAATCAAAGGCGACCTCGAGCACCAGCGACTTGTCCGTCTCGCGCACGGGGCCGAAGCGATTGACCGTGTGATTGCGGACGTACCGGTCCAACCATTTCAGTTCCTCGTCGGTGAATCCGAAATAGGCTTTGCCCACCGGGAGCAGGTCCGCGCCAGCTTCGGGGTCGCCGTCCCAGCAGCCGAAGGTGAAATCGGAATAGAACGAGCTGCGTTTGCCGCTGCCGCGCTGCGCATACATCAGTACGCAATCCACGGTCAGCGGATCTCGCTTCCACTTGTACCACAATCCGGTGCGCCGCCCCGCCACATAGGGCGAATCGCGGCGCTTGAGCATGACGCCTTCGATGGCATCGTCGCGCGCGCGTTCACGGATAGCGGCGAGATCGTCGAGATTTGTCGCGGCGATCAGAGTGGAGAGATCGAAGCGGACCGGATCGAGCCGCAGCGCCAGCGTTTCCAGTGCGGCGCGGCGGGCGTGCCAAGGCAGGGCGCGCAAGTCCTCGCTCTCGACGATCAGCGCGTCATAGAGGCGGACGAAGGCAGGGTAATCGGCCAGCATCTTTTTCGAAACGGTCTTGCGGCCGAGCCGCTGCTGCAGGGCGTTGAAACTGGCCGCCCCGCCCGCCTCGCCGCCCTGATGGCTGCCGCGCACCAGCAGTTCGCCGTCGAGCACGACATTCACATCCAGGGCGGTGGCAATCTCGGGGAAGCTGGCGGAGATGTCGTCGCCCGAGCGCGAGAACACGCGCGTCTCGCCCAGCCCTGATTCGCCCGGCGCGCGAACGACCTGCACCCGGATGCCGTCCCATTTCCACTCGGCCACGTAGTCGGCCATGTCGATCACCGTCTCCTCCAGCGGGTGGGCGAGCATGAAGGGTCGGAACAGCGGCAGGTTTTCAGTCGCGGGCGGAGCGGCACCTTCGGCGGCCCAGGCGAACAGTGCGGCATAGGGCGGCTGCTGGCCGTGCCAGTGCTCTTCCACGTCCTCCACCGATACGTCGAAGGCCTGCGCGAAGGCGGTCTTGGCCAGGCGGGCCGAAATGCCGATGCGCATGGCCCCCGTCGCCAGCTTGAGCAGGGCATAGCGGCCATTGGCGTCAAGGCGGTCCAACAGCCGAGGCAGTTCCGCCATGACGGTGGCGCGGGTCATCCGGGAAAGCGCGTCAACGGCTTCCGACACGCTGGGGGGCGATGGCGGGTGTGGCGGTTCCGGCCAGAGCAGGCTGGCAGTCTCTGCCGAATCGCCGACGTAATCGCGCGACAGCGTCCAGAGTACCGGATCGACGCGCTCGGTGAGCAGGTTGCGAATCGTCGCGCTTTTGACGGCGGGGAAGTCCAGCCCGTCGGTGAGCGCCGCCAGTGCCCAGCCGCGATCGGGATCGGGCGTTTCGCGCAGGTAGTCCGCGAGCAGCTTCAGCTTGGCGTTGCGGCTGCGGGTATAGACCAGCGCGTCGAGCAGGGCGGCGAAGCGTTCCATGGGCGCTCAGTCGTCCTCGTCTTCGTAGCCCACGAGCGCCAGTGCCCGCGCCCGGCGCTGGTTGAGTTCGCACCAGCGCAGAATCGCTTCCTCGCGACCGTGGGTGATCCAGGTTTCCGCCGGGTTCACTTCGGTGATGGTGGCGGTCAGTTCATCCCAGTCGGCATGGTCCGAGATGATGAGCGGCAGTTCCACCATTCGCTGCCGCGCCCGCTGCCGCACGCGCATCCAGCCCGAGGCCATTGCAGTGATGGGATCGGGCAGGCGGCGGCTCCAGCGGTCGTTGAGCGCGGAAGGGGGACAGACCACGATGCTGCCCGCCAGTTGCTCCTTCTTTGCATCGGCCACCAGCCGCAGGTCGCCCAGATCGACGCCCCATTCCTCGTAGAGGCGGCACATGCGCTCCATCGCGCCGTGCAGCCAGATGGTATCGGAGTGGCCAGCCGCGCGCAGTTCCGCGATCAGGCGCTGCGCCTTGCCGAGCGCATAGGCGCCCACCAGCACGCAGCGATCGGGGTTCGCGGCGAGGGCGTGGAGCAGCTTGCCAACTTCCTCCCGCACCGGTGGGTGGCGGAAGACGGGGAGGCCAAAGGTCGCCTCAGTGATGAACACATCGCAGGCGGTCGGCTGGAACGGCGCGCAGGTAGGATCGGGGCGGCGTTTGTAGTCACCGGTGACGATGATTCGCCCGCCCGCGTGTTCCAGCAGGATCTGCGCGGAGCCGAGGACATGCCCGGCAGGAATCCAGGTCGCCCGCACATCGCCGGGCAAGGTGAGCGTCTCGCCATAGGCCGCCGGGTGCCCGCCCTCGCGGGTGGCATAGCGCAAGTCCATGATGGCGAGTGTTTCCGGCGTGGCAAAAGTCTGGCCGTGACCGCCGCGCGCATGATCGGCATGGCCGTGAGTGACAAGCGCGCGGTCCACCGGTTGCGAAGGATCGATCCAGCAATCGGCGGGTACTACGTGAATGCCCCAGGGCTCGGGCCTGATCCAGCTGAAGTCGCGCGCCATGCATAAGGAAATGGGGTGAGAACCGCGTGGTTCCCACCCCATAAAAGTCAGCGCGGAAAACCGCTGGCCGGAAAACCGCTGGCAGAGACTTACTCGTCCGCGTTTTCCTCCGGCTGGGTGCCGGCCTTCTTCACGGTCTTTTTCGGCGTCTTCTTCCTGGCCTTGATCACCTTGGGCGCGGCGGGGGTCAGCTCGAAGTTCAGCACATCCTCGCGGACCGAGACATGAACTTCGCCGCCATGCGCCAGCTTGCCGAACAGCAGTTCCTCCGCCAGCGGCTGCTTGACCTTCTCCTGGATGACCCGGGCCATCGGGCGGGCACCATAGAGCTTGTCATAGCCGCGATGGCCCAGCCATTCGCGCGCGTCCGAATCGAACTGGATGTGGACGTTCTGATCCGCCAGCTGCAGCTCCAGCTGGAGGATGAACTTGTCGACCACCCGGCTGATGGTGTCCTTGCCGAGG
>Ga0268264_10005332_pt1 | contig 10893 bp, 7 predicted proteins | sample KBSSwiS32_FD_190357 | JGI IMG/M metagenome (GOLD analysis project Ga0268264, IMG submission 190357) | Switchgrass rhizosphere microbial communities from Kellogg Biological Station, Michigan, USA - KBS Switchgrass S3-2 (SPAdes) (version 2) | ecosystem: Host-associated > Plants > Roots >... | reverse complement strand
CTGAGCCACTTCCATCAACACGCCTCCTCACCTTGTCTTCGTCGCCGCGACGCAGCTTTTCCAGCTATCCATGATCGCTGAGGCCGTTGGTCGGCACAAGATAACAGTTACATCTATACTCTGCCTACGCAAGCGGGATACCCGATATGTCGCGTTGACAAGGGAGGGGGACGCTAATTAAGTTATCTTAATAGCGAGCCCAGCCGATCGCCGGCCGAGACAAGGAAGCGAATGATGCGCCAGGGACCGCTGAGCGGCTTGAGGCTAGTGGAGTTCGCCGGAATCGGGCCGGTTCCATTCTGCGGCATGCTGCTTTCTGACCTCGGTGCGGACGTGCTGCGAATCGACCGCAAGGGCGCGGTCGGGAGCGCTCCCTCCGAAATCGTTTCGCGCGGCCGCCGCTCGGTCGCGCTGGACCTGAAGAATCCCGTTGCGGTCGAGACCTGCCTGAAGCTGAGCGAACGAGCGGACGCCGTGATCGAGGGCTTCCGGCCCGGCGTGATGGAGCGCCTGGGCCTTGGTCCCGAGCTTGCGCTGAAGCGTAACCCAAAGCTCGTTTATGGCCGGATGACCGGCTGGGGCCAAACCGGGCCCTACGCAAACGCCGCCGGACACGACATCAACTACATCGCCATAAGCGGCGCGCTGCACGCCATCGGGCCGCGGGAAAAGCCCATGGCGCCGCTGAATCTGGTCGGGGATTTCGGAGGGGGCGCGCTGTACCTAGCGTTCGGCCTGCTGGCCGGCGTGATCCATGCCCGCGAGAGCGGCGAGGGCCAGGTGATCGACTGCTCGATGAGCGATGGCGCAGCCTCGCTGATGTCGATGTTCTACTGGCTGAAGGCGGCCGGCGCATGGACACCCGAGCGACGGTCAAACGCGCTCGACGGGGGCTCCCACTTCTACGACACCTACCAGTGTTCGGACGGCGAATGGATTTCGTTCGGCGCGATCGAGCCGCACTTCTACGACCTGCTGTTGAAGAAGATCGGCGCGAGCGGCGCTCTATTAACGGGTCAGAAGGACCGCGCCGCCTGGCCGGAACTGCGCAAGCAACTTGCGAGCCTCGTCGCGGCGAAAACCAGGGCGGAATGGTGCGAGATCCTCGATGGCACCGACGCCTGTTTCGCGCCGGTCCTCGATCTCGACGAGGCGCCCCGACACCCACATAACGCCGCACGGAAGACCTTCGTGCAGGTCGCCGGGGTGACCCAGCCCGCGCCCGCCCCTCGGTTCTCCGCCACGCCCGGCGCCATCCAGGGCCCGCCGCCTGCCGCCGGCGCACACAACCTTGAGGGGCTCAGCGACTGGGGATTTTCGGACCAGGAGATCAACGGGCTGGCCGCGGCCGGCGCCCTGTGATGTCAGCCGAACCCGATGCGCTTGCAAGACCCGCCGTCAGCGCCGGCGTCCGCTACGCTCTCGTGGTGCTCGCGGCGGTCACTTTGCTCAATCAGCTCGACCGCTTGGTGCTCTCGGTCGTGGCCGAGCCGCTGCGCCTCGAGCTCGGGCTCAGCGACACTCAGCTCGGGCTGCTCTCCGGCCTGACCTTCGCGGTCTTCTTTACGTTCTTTGGAATTCCGTTGGCGCGGATCGCGGACACCTGGCGCCGACCGTGGCTCCTCGGAATCTGTGTGACGCTGTGGTCGGCGATGACGGTCTTGACCGGTGGGGTGACGAGCTACACCCAGTTGCTGCTGCTACGGATCGGCCTGGCCATCGGTGAAGCCGGGTGCCAGCCAGCCACCCACACCCTCATCGCCGATTACGTGCCGCCCGCGCGACGGGTGTCAGCCTTTTCGATCATAACCGCGGGCGGCTCGCTCGGCACGATGCTCTCCCTGCTGCTGGGCGGGCTCCTCCTGGACGCCGTGGGCTGGCGGTGGACCGTCGCGATCGTCGGCTTGATCGGCCTACCGGTGGCCGCCCTCGTCGGTTTCACGATCCCCGAGCCCCGCATGGCGGCCGGCTTTCCCGAACGGCAGCCGCTCGCCCCGTTCCGCGATGTCCTGAGGTGGGCCATTGGCAACAGACCCTATCTCACCCTGGTGGCGGCGGCGGTCTTCTGCCTGGCGCCGACGGCCGCGGTGAGCGCCTGGGCCCCAGTTTACTTCATGCGAATTCATCACCTTTCGGGAGCTGAAGTGGGCCTGTCGATCGGCATCGCCAGCGGCCTCGGCAATCTGGTCGGCGTCATCGGCTTAGGCCTGCTGGCCGACCGGATCGCCAAGGGGCGCCCCGACCGCGCCTTGCTGCTGGCCGCGACCACCATGGCGATCTGCGGTCCGCTTTACGCCGCCGCCTTCCTGGCGACCGGGGCGAAGGCCGCAGCGGCGCTCTACATACTGCCGATGTGCCTTCACACGACTTGGTTCGCGCCGCTGTTCGCTACAATTCAAACCATCGCTCCTCCCAACATGCGCGCACAGGCGGCGGCGATCGCACTGTTCGTAAACTGCCTGCTGGGTTTGGGCCTCGGCCCGACGCTTACCGGCGTGTTGTCGGATGCGCTCGCCCCAACCCTCGGGACGCAAAGCCTGGGCGTCGCCCTGGCGACGCTCGGCGCCTGCACATTGCTCGGCGCGGCCGCCCTCCTCATGGCGAGCCTCGCCTGCCGCGCGCGGTAGGATCTTCTAGAACTTCGAAAGCACGCCGTGAAGTCGCCTACGAAGTGAGCCGGCGCACTGGGTCAAGCGTGCATCTCGGCCTTGCGCGACCATAGGCGTTGACTGGCGACGCGGGCGCCCTCCACCATCGTCGCAAGCTTCCGCCAGACGATATCTGGGTGCACGGTCGGATAGCCGCTGAAGGTGGAAAACCCACAGTCCGACCCCGCCATCACCCGTTCGCGGCCGACGACGTCCGCATAGCGCTCGAGTCGTTGGGCCACCACCTCGGGATGCTCGATGTAATTGGACGTGGAGTCGATAACGCCAGGGACCAGAATCTTGTCCTCCGGCAGCTTGACGCTCCTGAACACCGCCCACTCGTGCTCGTGGCGGGGGTTGGCGCCTTCGAGGAGCAAATAACGAACCTTCGCCTGCATTATCCGTCCAGCAATCTTCTCGAATGGCAGGTCATGGTGATGCGGGCCTGCGTAGTTGCCCCAGCAGACATGCATCCGCACCTTCTCCGCTGGGATATTGCGTAGGGCGTGGTTGAGCGCCTGGACATTGCGCTCGACCACCTTCAGGAAGGCCTCGTCCGACAACTCCGCGAAACTGATATGCCGCCCCATCGCCAGGTCGGGGCTGTCGATTTGCAACATAAGACCGGCGTCCACGATGGCCTCGTACTCCGGGCGGAGGGCCTCACCGACCGCATCCACGTAAGCCTCGTCGCTCGGGTAGTACTCGTTCTGCTGGAACACGGCGACGACGCCCGGCGAGGCGGCGTTCATGAAGCCCCCAACCGCGGGCGGGCACGCGCGAAGTGCCGACTTGAAGTTCTCGAGATCCTGCCGAAGCGCAGAGTCGCCCTTCGGATGTACTTCTCCCTGGCAGCAGGCGCCGCCGCCGCGGGGTACGACGCCGCCAATCTCCACCAAGTGACGGCTATAGTCGCGGAAGTCGCGCAGGTCGGCCGGCACATGGCCCTTGAACGAGCCGCCGAACCCGGTGAGCCGCTCGGCGACATAGGTGGCGTAGCTCGGTTTGCTGAGCTCGCCATCGCTCACCAGGTCGATGCCGGTATCCACCTGCCGACGGACAACCTCGTCCACGGCTGTCCTCAACTGCGCGTCGAGCGCCGCCTCATCGATTACGGCGCCTTCGGCCCGCCTGCACATCAGGTCGAGAAGCGTGGCCGGCCTCGGAAGGCTGCCGACATGCGTGGTGAGAATACGATCAGTGGGGGTGGTCGCCACGGCGGTGATCCTTAAAGCAAAGGCCCGGAGCTGCTGCACCGGTCACGGCGAGCAGCTCCGGCGAAAAAGCCGGTCTATTCGCCGCCGAAGCTCTTTCGCAGCTCGATGCCAACCCAGCGTGGTTCGCCAGCCTGGACGAAGGCGAACCCGAGGGCGCGCGCGTCGGTCCCGGCGCTCTTGTAATATTTGTTGGTCAGGTTCTTGCCGATCACCGCGGCGCTGAAGCCCTTTTCCGGCACGCTCCATTCCAAACGCGCGTCGATCAGCGAGAATGCGGGCTGGCGAAGGATTTTCTCGTCAGGCTTTAGGGACGCGGTCCCGGCGAAGATCAAGTCGTCGCGCCAATACCAATCCACCCGCGCAGAGCCCGTCCCAACAGGCAGGTCGTGCGAATATTTCGCACCCACACCGAACGTGTACTTCGGGATCTCGAACGGCTCGTCGGACCGGTCGCTCGTAATGACGCCGGCGGCGTTCCGAACCGGGAAGCTCCGGTAGTAGGCGTCGGTGTAGGTGGCGCTCGCGTCGACCTGGAAGTTCGAGGTGATCCTGGCCAGCAGCTCGGCCTCGATCCCCCTGATGGTGGCCGTCGCCGCGTTCGCGATGGCCGAGACGCTGGTGCCTGTCGAGGTGAAGACGATCGTCGCCTTCTGGATATTCTTATAGTCCGACGTGAAGCCGGCGAGGTTCAGGCGGACCCGTCGGTCGAACAGCTCGGACTTCACGCCGACCTCATAGTCCGTCGTGGTCTCGGGAGAGAACGCAAGCGGACCGACCGCCGCCGACGAGGCGGTGTTCCACCCGCCGGCGCGATACCCCCTCCGCGTGGCCGCATAGATGTTGATGTCGTCCGTAACCTTGTAACCTGCGCTCGCCGTATAGGAGACCGCATTCGATTTCAGGACGCCGGTGCTGAACTCGCAGGCGGCGGTGGCGGACGGCCTCGGGACATTGCACACGATGGCCCCGGCATTGGTGCGCGCGCGGGCCCGCGTTACGATGCTCCGACGATCCTCGCTGTAGCGCAGTCCCCCCGTCAAACTCAGCCGATCGGTGACGGTGTAGGTGACCTGGCCGTAGATCCCGTCCGACTTGTTGCGCACATTGAGGTCGCTGATCGTGCGCTCGTTACCACTGACGATCGGCAGAATGTTGTTGTAGCCTTGGTCCCTGCCCTTTTCGTCGCTGTAATAAACGCCTGCCGCGAAGTTCAGGTGATCGTCAAACAGCTTTCCAGTCAGGTTGAATTCCTGACTCCAGAACCGATCCCTGGTTTGCTGCTGGGTATGGGCTATGGTCAGGTTCGTCCCGTCGAAGTCGTTCTCCAGGGCCCGCTGGAAGCGCTTGTATCCCGTCAACGATTTGAGGGTCAGATTGGGGCCGAGGTTCCAGTCGGCCGCAATGTTGGCGTCGAAACCTTCGTGCGCAGCCGCCGTGTGACGGGTGCCTCCGCTGTTGAACCCATCGGGGTTGGAGGCGAACTGCTGCTGAATATAGGCCACGCCGCGGGCTGTGAGCCCGGCTACCGTCTGGCCGGCGCCGAGGGCCGCGCCGACGCTGCTGAAGTTGCCAAGTTGGAGCCCGGCCTCGAGCGCAGCTGGCGCTGTCGGCACGAACTGGAGCACCTTCAGGAAGGGACCGTTGCCGTCGAACCGGGTGTACTGCGCCATCGCGCGCACCTCCAGGTCCTCCGACGGCCGGGCGGTCAAAGAACCGCGGACGCTGTAAGCGTCGTGATTGGAAAGGCGCTGGCCGAGCCGGTTCTTTCCGAACCCGGCGGTGCTGTCGTAATTGAACGCCAGGCGCCCCGCCAACTTACCATCGATAAGCGGTGCGTTGGCCGCGCCCTTCAGCCTGAAGGTCTCGTAATCGCCGATCGTGCCTTCGAGATAACCGCCGGTCTCGTCGATCCGGGCCTTGCGGCTGAAGATGTTGACGGCGCCGCCGGTGGTGTTCTTGCCGTAGAGCGTTCCTTGCGGGCCCTTCAGAACCTCGATGCGATCCGTGTCGAACAGACCGATGCGCAGGCCATAGACCCGAGGTTGATAGATCCCGTCGATGTAGATGCCGACCGACGAGTCCGTGACCAGGGTCACGTCGGCCTGGCTCTGGCCGCGAACGGTGAAGCGCACATTGTCGTCGGAACGCGGGTTCTGCGTCGTGGTCAAGCCCGGAGTGACGCGCTGCAGGTCGTAGGGCGAGACGATGCCCTTGTCGCGGATCATCTGCGCCGACACAGCGGTGATGGCGACCGGGACCTCCTGGATGTTCTCCTCGACCCGTCGGGCCGTGACGACCACCTCGTCGAGCTGATTCGTCGCCCCCGCCGATTGCGCCATGGCCGGCGCACCGGACGCCGTCGCCGCAGCGAGACCGAGGATTGAGGCGCTGGACGCCATGATGAGCCGACGGCTCGAATTAAGTAAGTTCATTCACCTTCCCTCCCCTTGGTTCCGCAGCGATCCGGCGGCCCTATCGGTCTCGTTTCCTTCCCGCGCCAGGGAACACTGGTCGTAGCTGAAAGGCTAAGCACGGTATCGGTCTTGCACCATATAAAGTCAACTCTTTTGTGCTGAATCCCTCTGTGTGTTCGAAGAATCCGCCTAACGCTCGACCTCGCCCACATCAAACCTATATCTCTAGCGGTCAGCGACGCCTGCCCGAGCTAGACGAGCGCGTTACCTGGAGAGCGTGCGGCCGGCTTCGCCGCCCGACGGCGGGGCCCACCCAGCGTCAGCGCCACGCCTTGCAAAGCGCCGCCCCCTCCAATAGAGTTAACTCCTTTGAAGGGGAGAGTCTCATGAGGCCACCGGAAGTCCACAACAGGCCCGGCGGCATGCCGCTTCCCAATACCGACGCGCGGGAGGCGGGTATGTGGAGCGCCGCCGCGGAGGGCCGGCTGGACGTACAGAATTGCGATCGCTGCCAACATCACCGCAATCCGCCCAGCGATGGCTGCCCGAACTGCGGCTCGCTTGACTGGAGCTGGAAAACCCTTCCTGGCACGGGGGTCGTGATGACCTACGTCTGGATCGCGGATCCCACGCGCCAGCCGGGGGAGTGGCCGTCGCCCAACTATAATGTCGCAGTCGTGGAGCTCGACGGGGCGACGGGCGGGCCAACGCGGATCGTGACGAATATCCTCGACGCCTGGCTGCCCGAGGACCTCCAAGTCGGACAGCGGGTGGAACTCGCCTGCGTAACCGTCGCCGAGGGCGTGGGCGTCCCGTGCTTCAAGCGGGCCGGAAGGATCGGTTGAGATGGACAATCACCTGCGCGACAAGGCCTGCATCGTCGGCATCGGCCAGACCCTCTACACCAAGCGGGGCGCACTTCATGAGATCGGCGCCCTCAAGCTGGCGGTGCAGGCGATCAACGCCGCGGCCGCCGACGCGGGGATCGACGTGGCGGACATCGACGGCTTCACTTCCTTCTGCCAGGACGTCAGCACGCGGCCGCCTTACGACCTGACCATGGCGCTGCCGACCCGCAACCTGCGCTACTCGTCCATCGTCTGGGGTGGCGGCGGCTCAGGCTTGCCCACCGCCGTGACGGATGCGGCGATGGCGGTGACCTCCGGGCAAGCCGATTTTGTGGTGGTCGTGCGCTCGATCTCGCAGGGCGCTTTCCGGATGGGCGGCTCCTGGGCCGATGGATACAAGGACGGCCTGCCGCTCAACACCGCCCACGCCATCCCGATGGGCTTCGTCGTGGCGCCAGCGATCTACGCCATGCGGGCGCGCCGCCACATGGCGGAATACGGCACAACGGAAGAGCATTTCGCCCAGGTGGCGATCCACAGCCGGGAGATGGCCGCCACCAATCCCAAAGCCGTCATGCGCCGGACCCTGACGGTCGAGGAACATCACGCCTCCCGGATGATCGCCGATCCTTTGCGGATGTTCGACTGCTGCATGGAGAATGACGGTGCGGCCGCACTGATCGTGACCACGGCGGAGCGCGCGAAAGACCTCGCCAAGACCCCGGTCTACATCCATGGCACGTCGACGAAATCCGTCCACCGCTGGTCGAACCCGATCGCCTACCGGGAGGACACCGAATACCTAGCCAGTTCCGGCCACGCCGCGGCCGCGGAGGAGCTCTACGGCAAGACCGGCCTCGGGCCGGACGACGTGGACGTGGCCCTGCTCTACGATGGCACCACCGCCGGCCTTCTTTTGGTGCTGGAAGACTGGGGTTTCTGCGAACGCGGAGAGTCCGGCCCGTTCGTCGCCTCGGGCGGCATCAAGATGGATGGGCGGATCCCGACCAATACTCACGGCGGCAACTTGGCGGAAGTATACCTGCAGGGCGCAAACCATCTGGTCGAGGCGGTGCGTCAACTCCGCGGGGAAGCGTGCAACCAAGTGCCGGACGCCGAGATCGCTCTCTACAGTTCCGGCGTCGGCTATCCGCCGCTGGGGGGCGTCATGCTGCGTCGCTGACGCCTCGCCTCCGGTTACGGCCGCAGGGCGTCTTTGCACATCGAGCGGGCCGCGAAGAACGCCGCGACCGCCCCAAAGACCGAGAGGTTGGCGATCACGATCAGCGCCAGCCGCAGGCTGTCGTTGCCAAGTTGCGGTCTCAGCGCATCGGAGATGATCCCGACCACAGTCGGGCCGACGCCAATGGCGCACATGTTGCTGATCAGGAGCGTTAGCGCCGCCGCTTGCGCTCTCAGCTTGGGCGGCGTCGTCGTCTGGATACTGGCGAACACCGGCGCGTACCACATGATGCTGAGCGCGACGGGGATGAAATAGAACGCCAGCGCCAAAGTCGCCGAGGGCAGCATGAAGGAGACGGTAAGCGTTGGGCCCAGGAGCAATACGGTCACGAGCGGAACGGTCATCATCCGCCCTGGCCCCGACCGGGCCGCGCGGTCGGAAAGCCAGCCGGTGAGCATATGACCGGTGAGGGTTCCGACGCCGGTCAGCAATCCGAGTCGAAGCCCGATCTCGCCAACGGAAAGGCCGAAGGTCCGCATGAAGAAGGCAGGGGCCCACGAGAGGGCGGCGTAGCCAGGCAGAACGCTCAGCGTCGCCGTCGCGGTGAGCAGCAGGTAGGTCGGTGAACGCACCAACACCTTGATGCATCCAAGCAAACTCAATGCCGATTCCCGGTCGCCGCTCACAGCGATCGCGCCATTCCGCCTGGGCTCCGGCATGAACAGCCAGCAGGCGATGGCCACAGGGATGCCTGCCAGGCCAATAACCGCAATGGTCGCCCGCCACCCGATCGCTTCGGCTAGCATTCCGCCCACGGCGAGGGCCCCCATCGCTCCAAGGGACCCGCCTGCAGCCATGACCGCCATCGACGAAGCGCGCCGAGTCTCAGGAAAATAGTCGGCGATCAGCGTATGCCCCGCCGGTTGGGTGCCGGCTTCTCCTATCGCGACCACGATCCGCGCCAGAAGAAGCTGAGTGAAATTGGCGACGAAACCACTGACCGCCGTGGCCATGGTCCAGACGAGGAGGCAGACGCTCAGCAGCCGAGGCCGATCGGATCGATCCGCCAGTCGGGCCAGCGGAACGCCGCAGAAGGCGTAGAAGATCGCGAAGGCGAGGCCCGTCAGTAGACCCAATTGCGTGTCGCTCAGGTTCAGGTCGCGCCGGATCGGCTCAGCCAAGGTCGAGAGCAGAAGGCGGTCCATCTGGTTGAGCAGGGTGACGAGCCCGAGCAGCAGCAGTCCGCCGCGCAGCCGGGCGTGCGACAGCCTGGACCGGGGATGGCCCGCGACGCCGGCCTCCGCAGAATCGTGGACGACCTCGAATGACCCTGTCAAAGCGCTCACCTCCCGCGTGACCCGCCCGAGGGCCACGATACAGTTATTGGAAATGCGCCTCTCTGGGCAGGATCGGCCAGTTGCGCGTCCCACTTGCGGACGCAGATCCTCGCACAGGCACGCCATGCATCCTAGGATTAAGTTATCTCTTTTGTGCTGAAAGCTTGTCTGTCAAGCTATGGTGAAACCGCCGGCGCGACCTGCTGGGCGTCATTCAGCGAGGACAGGATGCTCACCCAGGCGGATTACATCATCGTCGGCGCGGGCTCTTCGGGATGCGTGCTGGCGGCCGAACTCTCCCGGGACCCGGCGGTCACCGTCGCGCTGGTTGAAAGCGGGCCGCCCGACACCAGCTTCCTGATCGATATGCCTCGCGGCATCGGGAAGCTGCTCACGCCTGGCGATCCACATTGCTGGCAGTACGAGGTCAATAAGGGCGGCAATCGCCCGAACGAGATCTGGCTCAAAGGGCGAACGCTCGGCGGATCGAGCTCGATCAATGGCATGATCTACACCCGTGGCCACCCGGACGACTATGACGGGTGGGTGGCCGGGGGCTGCCCCGGCTGGGGTTGGAAGGACATGCTGCCTTGCTTCCTCGCAATCGAGGACCACCAGCTTGGGGCGAGCCCGATGCGCGGTTCGGGTGGTCGCCGGAAGGTCACGGTCCAACCTTCCACCGAGCTTTCGCGCGCGGTGGTGGAGGCCGGCGTCCAGGCCGGCCTCCACCGGACCCAGGACGTGAACTCGGAGCTCGGCGACTGCATCGGTTCGCCGCCACGCACAATCTATCGCGGGGCCCGGCAGAGCGCGGCCAAGGCGTTCGTGCGGCCGGCGAAGTCCCGGCCCAATCTGCACGTGATGACGGACACCGACGTGGTGCGGATCATATTTGAAGGGCGCCGCGCCGTGGGCGTCGAGTTGAGCGACAAGGCCGGGGCCCGCGTGCTGCGGTCGCGAAGTGAGGTGATCTGTGCAGCAGGCGCACTCGAGTCTCCCCGCCTGCTCCAGCTCTCGGGCATCGGTCCGGGAAAGCTCCTGCAGGGTCTCAACATCGATGTCGTGTCCGACCTACCGAACGTCGGCAAGAATCTGCGCGACCACATGGGCATCAGCACGACCTATCGCGTCAGGGGCGGCAGCCTGAACCAGGAATTTCAGGGCCTGCGCCTGCTCTGGAACGTCCTGCGGTACTTCGCCTTGAAAAGCGGACCCATGTCGCTCGCCGCGTCGGAATACTATGGCC
>Ga0268264_10005329_pt1 | contig 10896 bp, 11 predicted proteins | sample KBSSwiS32_FD_190357 | JGI IMG/M metagenome (GOLD analysis project Ga0268264, IMG submission 190357) | Switchgrass rhizosphere microbial communities from Kellogg Biological Station, Michigan, USA - KBS Switchgrass S3-2 (SPAdes) (version 2) | ecosystem: Host-associated > Plants > Roots >... | reverse complement strand
AAAGTTTTTTTCATTACTGTGTCAATACTTCTCATGCCAAATAAGTTCCACGCACCTTTTAATTTTCCGGCCGTTGAATTTTGTAAGGCTCTCAGGCTCATAGCAAAGCCGCTATCCAGATACTCCATATGATGCCAGTAACCCGCTGGCATAAATAAGGTATCACCATGATTTAAGGTAACATCGTACCCGTTTGCATGCTTTAGTGCCGGGAAATTATTGTAGTCAGGAGTGCCGTTATTATGATAATAATTTGAAAAATCTGCAAGGCTTAATACCTCAAAGGGTTTACGGTATAACTTATACTGCTCTTCATGCGGAAATAATAGTACTCTCTTTCTGCCCAGGAACTGTGTATGCAATATGTGTGAAAGGTCAATATCAAAATGCATGTGAGTTATAGAGGTTTTGCCGCCGGTAAATAGCATCGGATATTTTTTTACAAATCCTTTCATCAAATGTTCCGGCCACGTAAAATCTTTGGTTAGCTGAGGTGCATGCTCAAAAATATTAAATAAAAATATTCTCCAGGCAGCGGGTCCCTCTTTTATCATATCTATATATTCCCCAAAGGTCTTGTAATCGTCTGCAGTATTTATTGGTGTGTATGCATCGCTTTTTACATTATTATATAGCCCCACTTTCACGTTGCCTACCATCGCTTTTAAATACTCCCAGTTCCATTTACTGTAGGCCGGCCATTGTTTTGCCAAACCCGTAATTATAAGAGGTCTTTGGGGGAAATAATAATTCTTTTTGAAATCTTCTGAACTTATTTCTTCTACCTCATCAACAGCTTTTAGTTTCATTATCCGGGTTTAATTGTAAAATTAAAAATTAAAGTTGCTTTACAATATAATTAATAAATAAGAAGATCCAATTAACATTATTCAAATTAAATAAGAATAAACGACGGAGGATGATAGGGAAAAACAATTAGGTTTAAACCAATAAAAGGAACAGAATTAGGCTGGTTGTTGAATCCCCGCTTCTCCCGTTCCTCTTGAAAATCTGTACGCAATCGTACAAGCACTATAAAACTACAAATGTTATTGCTAAAAACCTACTGAAATTAAGCCGAAAGATATAAATACCATCACCGGATAAAAACTAATAATCGTTAGTTTTGTAAAAATTTTTAATGATAAAATGGCAAAAATAATTCCTGTAAAAAACGGTACAAAAAAAGAAGCAATTACCCAAAAGGCTTCCAAACTTTTTAAAGAAAAAGGATTTAGTGCAACGTCTATGAGAGATATCGCTGAAGCCTTTGGCGTAGAAGCGCCTAGCCTATACAATCACATAAATTCTAAAAAGGAGATTTTGCAGGAAATCTGTTTTAAGATAGCCAATTTATTTACCATGCACATCAATAAAGTGGAAGTAAGTGGTTTGCCTGTACTACAGAAATTTGAATTAATAATTCGTTTTCATATTCACATGATGCTTCAGGAGTATCAGAGCGTATATATTTCCGATCATGAATGGAAACATTTGCCCGAGCCATATTTATCTAACTTTAAAAATCAGCGCAAAAGTTATCGTATACGCCTGGCCAAAATGATAGAGCAGGGAATTGAAAATAAGGAATTAAAAAAGATTGATCCATACGTAGCCGTACTAACCATACTTTCAGCAATTGGCGGCATTGAAAGTTGGCAACACTCAAAGAAAAGTATTGATGCCAGGGCATTAGAAGAAAATATGGTAACTATATTGCTGGGGGGCTTAAAAAATAATCAAGATGCAAATGAAGCAATCCCGGCTTCAATAAGATCAGCAGGATCTAAAATCATAACCATTAAACCGTAAACTAAAAACGTGGCTTTACATTTTCACCCGTTAACTGTAAAAAGTATACAAAGAGAAACCCCCGATTCTGTATCTATAGCATTTGATATTCCTGAGAATTTAAAGAAGGAATTTACATTTAAGCAAGGGCAAAATATCACTATAAAGAAAATTTTAAATGGCAAAGAGTTACGCCGGTCTTATTCTATTTGCAGCGGTCCGCTTGATAATGAATTAAGAGTTGGTATAAAAAAGGCTTTTAATGGTTTGTTTTCAACTTACGCAAACACACAATTAAAGATTGGGGAAATACTACAGGTAATGCCGCCTTCAGGTCAATTTTATAGCGACTTGAATTCATCAAACAAAAAAAACTATGTGGCATTCGCTGCAGGCAGTGGCATTACACCAATTCTTTCTATTATAAAAACGACCTTAGCTGTTGAGCCACAAAGTACATTCACATTAGTTTTTGCCAATAGAAACCACTTATCGATAATGTTTAAAGATGAGTTGGAAGCTTTAAAAGATAAGCACATTCATCGCTTCTCCCTATACTATATATTGACGAGGGAAAGAATGGAAACCGACATCAATTTTGGAAGAATAGATGAACAAAAATGCAGCCAGTTGAGTAGCCTGATTCCATTTGCTTCGGTAGATGAATTCTTTATTTGCGGCCCGCAGGAAATGTCTTTTTGTATAAAAGGCTTTTTAGAAAAACAAGGGTTAGACAAAAATAAAATTCACTTTGAGCTATTTACTACTCCTGTACAAGAAAGGACCGCCCTATATCATCCTGCCATTGTAAAACAAAATGATGACGCCAGCAGTATAACTGTTAAACTTGACGGAAGAAGTTTCAATTTCAATTTAGATTATAGCAGTAATAATATTTTAGATGCAGCCCTGGCAGAAGGAGCAGATCTGCCTTTTGCCTGCAAAGGCGGGGTTTGCACCACATGCAAAGCAAAACTAATTGAGGGCAAAATTGAAATGGAAGTAAATTATGGTCTGGAGCCGGAAGAGGTAAATGCGGGATTTATTCTTACCTGCCAATCGCATCCGCGGAGTAAAAAGGTGGTGGTAGATTATGATGTGAATAGTTAATAAAACTAACGTTTGTTAGTATTTAGTTATGCAAATTCTTACCTTTGATTTCTCAAATTATAAGCCAATGACAACCCAGGATTCCGAAAATATTTTTGAGGAAAAAATAAGCAAGGAAATAAGGATCGAACCAAAAGATTGGATGCCTGAAACTTATAGGAAAACATTGATAAGGCAAATAAGCCAGCATGCACATAGCGAAATTGTTGGCATGCTACCCGAAGGCGAGTGGATAACAAGAGCCCCGTCATTGCGCCGCAAGGCTACACTTTTAGCGAAGGTTCAGGATGAAGCAGGTCATGGATTATATTTATATGCAGCAGCCGAAACAATGGGAGTAAGCCGTGAAGAAATGGTAGAGCAATTGCTTGCCGGCAAAGCAAAATATTCTTCCATCTTTAATTATCCAACATTAACATGGGCCGATATCGGGGCAATAGGATGGCTGGTAGATGGTGCCGCAATAATGAACCAGGTTCCCTTATGCAGAGCTTCATTTGGACCGTATGCAAGAGCAATGATACGCATATGTAAAGAAGAGAGCTTCCATCAGCGCCAAGGCTTTCAGATACTTTTAACGCTTTGCAGAGGTAGCAAAGAACAAAAAGCTATGGCGCAGGATGCGCTTAACCGCTGGTGGTGGCCAAGCCTTATGATGTTTGGCCCTAACGACGATAACTCACCTCATACAGCACAAAGCATGCGATGGAAAATTAAGCGGTTTACTAACGATGAGCTGCGACAAAAATTTGTTGATATCTGCACAGATCACGCAAAAATTCTTGGCATTACCATTCCTGATCCCGATCTGAAATGGAACGAAGAAAAAAAGCATTATGATTTTGGAAAAATAAATTGGGATGAATTCTGGAATGTAGTTAATGGAAATGGCCCATGCAACAAAGAGCGTTTATCCGCCAGAATTAAAGCACATGAAAATGGTGAGTGGGTTAGGCAGGCAGCTCTTGCTTATGCTGGTAAAAAACTGAAGAAAGAAAATTCAATTACAAAATAAAATCTTAAAGTATAAAATCAGCATGAAAAATGACGAACCTCTTTGGGAAGTTTTTATAAGAAGTAAACAAGGCCTCGATCATAAACACGTGGGCAGCCTACACGCCGCTGACGCAAAAATGGCGATTGAGAATGCAAGAGATGTTTATACAAGGAGAATGGAAGGCGTAAGTATTTGGGTGGTTGAATCAAAAAATATTCATGCTTCTAATCCTGATGAAGCGGCAAGCTTGTATGATCCTGCAAATGATAAGGTTTATCGCCATCCTACTTTTTATGAACTGCCTGATGAGTTGAAACATATTTAGCTCACCTAAATCCTCCGAGGGGAGGACTTTGGGAAGCTCTTTATAAAATAGTGACCCAAATAAATTGATAAGCTTGAAAATTTATTTCAATAGAGTACATGAAATTAACAAGTACGCAAGTCTCTCCTTCAGAGGGATTTAGGGAGGCTTTTATTCTTCACTTGGCTGATAATAGCCTTATCCTGGGGCATCGCCTAAGTGAATGGACAGGCCATGGGCCTATGTTAGAACAAGACATAGCGATGAGCAATATTGCACTTGATCTTATCGGGCAGGCAAGAAATTTTTATCAATATGCCGCTGAATTAATTAATGCTTCTAAAGCCCCCTCCTTTGCCCGCCCGGATGATCCGGTTAGACGGAGAGAGAGCTTGAGCGAGGTCCGTTTGCCTGAGGTCACCGAAGATACCCTGGCGTACTTAAGAGAGGCGAAAGAGTTTAAAAATATTTTATTAACCGAGCTCCCCAACGGAGATTGGGCAAAGACAATTTTAAAACTATTTTTCTTCAGCACTTATCAGTATTTTTTATACCAGAAGCTTATTCATTCTTCAGACAAGCAGTTATCTGCCATTGCAGAGAAATCTTTAAAGGAGGTCACCTATCATTTAAGATGGAGCAGTGAATGGGTGATCCGCCTTGGTGACGGCACCGACGAGAGTCATAATAGAATACAGACAGCCTTAGATGAAGTATGGGGCTATACCGGCGAAATGTTTATTCCTTCAGATTATGAAATGCAATGTGCCCAAACCGGTATAGGTGTTGATGTTAATCTTTTAAAAAATGATTGGGATAAAAAGATAAATGAAGTGTTAATGGAAGCGACGCTTCTCTCCCCGAAAGGAGAAAGACAAGGGGTTAGGCCAATACACAACGGTAAACAAGGCCTACACACTGAAATTTTAGAAACACTTCTAAAAGAGATGCAGTATTTACAGAGAACCTATCCCGGTTGCGAATGGTAAACCAAAAATTAAAATGATCCTCTCACAAAATATAACGGTTGAAAAAGTATGGCAGTTATTAGAAAATATTTATGATCCGGAAATCCCTGTGCTGTCAGTTATAGATTTAGGGATTGTAAGAGACGTGCATTTAATTAAACATCCTTCAAACAAAGAACATATTAAAGTTGTTATCACTCCAACCTATAGCGGCTGCCCTGCAATGGATGTTATCTCTATGAACATTAAAATGGCGCTGTTGCAAAGTGGTTTTAAAAATTCAAAAATAATCCAACAGCTGTCGCCTGCATGGACAACAGATTGGATGACGGAGAAAGCGAAAGAAAAACTAAAAGCTTATGGAATCGCGGCACCCTTAGGTAAAAGTTTTGATAAAAAACATCTAGAGGAATTGAAAGTAGAATGCCCACAATGCCGGTCAAAGAGTACAAGGTTGCTTAGCCAATTTGGTTCTACTGCGTGTAAGGCTTTATATCAATGCAACGATTGTAAGGAGCCTTTTGATTATTTTAAATGTCATTGAGTAAATTTTCAAATTGCAGATTTTACATTTTAGATTTGCTGTCACTTAATATCTGTAAATGCCCTCCATTGAGTTTCAAATAAAAAATCAAATAGCTATTATCACTTTTAACCGTCCCAAAAAATTTAATTCATTTAATCGTGAAATGGCCTTAAGCTTACAGCAACGGCTTAATGAAATAAATGAAAGTAAAACTGTAAGGTGTGTTTACATAACTGGCGCCGGTAAGGCTTTTTCCGCCGGACAGGATCTTGCAGAAGTTGCTGATCCAAACGGGCCGGGTCTGAATAAAATATTATCCGAGTATTATAATCCGATTATTATACAAATAAGAAATTTAGATATGCCTGTCGTCGCTGCAGTAAATGGTGTTGCAGCAGGTGCAGGAGCTAACATAGCATTATGCTGCGACATAGTTGTAGCAGCCGAATCGTCTTCTTTTATACAAGCCTTTAGTAAAATCGGATTGATACCTGATAGCAGTGGAACATTTTTTTTACCAAGATTAATTGGCTTTCAAAAAGCAAGCGCCTTAATGATGCTGGGTGATAAAGTATCTTCAACGGAAGCTGAAAGAATGGGGATGATCTATAAAATTTTTGCTGACGATATTTTTGAAAAGGAGTCGCTAAAAATTGCAGACACTCTTGCGTCTATGCCAACAAAAGGTCTTGCATTTACCAAGCAGGCATTAAATAATTCTTTATCAAATAACCTGCAGCAGCAATTGCAAATTGAAGATGAGATTCAACAGAGGGCAGGAAGTACCAGTGATTTTAAAGAAGGCGTAAAAGCATTTCTTGAAAAAAGATTACCACTTTTTAAGGGAGAATAATCTGAACTGGGACTTATCTGAACTGGGATTTTTTAGGATTAATGGATGGGTGGGAAATAGTCTAAAACTTATGCATGAATCAAAAAGATCAATTCGCAAAAAAGGTTGTTGAACAGATGATGCAGAATGATCTGTTCAGTCAATGGTTGCAAATAAAAGTTGTTGAAGTAACCGAAGGATACAGCAAAATCAAGATGGAGTTAAGAGAAGAAATGATCAACGGCTTTAGTGTAATTCATGGAGGAATAATTTTTGCTTTGGCCGATAGCGCCTTTGCTTTTGCCTGCAACAACCGAAACAATTTATCAATGGCATTAGATTGTTCAATAAGTTTTAATAAGGCCTCAAAGCCCGGTGATACATTGCTTGCAGAAGCTAAAGAAATACATAACGGCAGAAGCACAGGCCTATACCTGATAACCATTACCAATCAAAATAACGATCATGTCGCTTTGTTTAAAGGCACATGTTTTCGTACTGGTAACACTTTGGTGTGATTAGTAAGGGAACTCACTATCGATCATCTTTCCATATTAGCTTTTCATCCTTCGCTTCGTCTTTAAAACCCGGCAACTTGCCATCGCCTTTGCCGGTAAAGCCGCCGTCCGGATGGCCTAATAAATTACAATTGCTGTCAACTACTTCACTGAATTGGTCGCAGCAAGGTGCTGATATATAATAAACTTTATTACCCTTATAAGTATATTGAGTTATTGATCGCGGAGGATTCTCCTTAGGTTCATTTTTAAAAGAATCAATTTTATTCTTTATGCATGAAGGCACTTGTTGTGTAGGAATCTTTGTGGCACCACATGAAAGAAAAATAATCGCAAGGAATGGTAAAAACATCTTCATAATATTTATTTCAAATATCAGGCTCAACGAATCCTCAACTGCATTTAATCATCAAAAATAATTCCTAAAAAAGTTTTTGCGACCTTTATCCCTACACATGGAAAAAACCAATTTTGTAGACCAGATAAAAATATTTTGTAGAAGCGGACATGGTGGCGCCGGCATTAAGCATTTCATGCGTAACAAGCTTACAGCATACGGCGGCCCGGATGGAGGTGATGGCGGAAGAGGTGGTCACATAATATTGCGTGGCAATAAAAACTTATGGACCTTATTACACTTACGCTATTTCAAAAATGTATTAGCCGAGAATGGCGAAAATGGGAGCAAAAATAATTGCACAGGCAAAGATGGGAAAGATATCATCATTGAAGTACCCTTGGGAACAATAGCCAGAGATGAAGAAACCAATAAAGTAGAAGCGGAAATTTTAGAAGAGGGGCAGGAAATTATCTGGATGCGTGGTGGCCGCGGAGGTTTGGGTAATTCAAATTTCGCAACAGCTACCAACCAGGCGCCTGAACATTCGCAACCTGGCGAACCAGGTTTTGAAGGCTTGAAAGTATTAGAATTGAAAGTGTTGGCTGATGTTGGTTTGGTTGGATTTCCTAACGCAGGAAAATCCACTTTATTATCAGTGCTAACTGCAGCAAAACCAAAAATAGCCGATTATGCATTTACTACCTTAGTACCTCAGCTTGGCATGGTAGAATACAGAGATCATAAAAGTTTTTGTATTGCCGATCTTCCCGGAATTATCGAAGGCGCCGCTGAAGGAAAGGGGTTGGGCCATCGTTTTTTACGCCATATTGAACGAAATTCTATTTTACTTTTTCTTATACCGGCTGACAGCAATAATCATAAAAAAGAATTTGAAATTTTAGTCAATGAATTAAACCAATATAACCCTGAGCTATTGGATAAAAAATTCATAATAGCCATCAGCAAAAGTGATATGCTTGATGCAGAATTAAAGGAAGCTATTGAACATGAATTGCCTGAAAATGTTCCTCACATATTTATCTCTGCAATTGCTAATAGGGGCTTATTGGAATTAAAAGATTTACTATGGCAGGCATTGAACTAAAACCATATGTGACATGAGTCGTAAGATCCTTTATTTTATCAACCCTATATCGGGGCCAACACGTAAGACCTCGCTACAAAAAATAATTACAGAAAAAACCAGGGAACAAAATATTCCTTTTGAGATTTTTCCTGCTGAGAGAGAGGGGCAATATTTATATCTAAAAGAAAAAATTAAAAAAGATAAGATCACAGACGTTGTTATTTGCGGGGGTGATGGGACAGTGAACCACATAGCAGCTGCCTTACTTGGCGTTAATATAAACATTGGTATCGTTCCGGCAGGATCGGGAAATGGATTGGCTTTTGCAGCCAAAATTCCGAAGGCAACTGCAAAAGCTTTACAAATTATTTTTAATGGCAAGAGTGAATATATTGATGCGTTTTATATAAACGACCATTTTAGCTGTATGCTTTGTGGCATTGGCTTTGATGCCCAGGTAGCACATGATTTTTCGTTAGAGAAAAAAAGAGGCCTCGCTACTTATGTAAAGCAATCTATGATAAATTTTGTAAAAGCCAGCCCCTATGTATTTGACATTACAATAAGGGAAAAATCATTTTCTACGGAAGCATTTTTTATTAGTGTTGCCAATAGCAACCAGTTTGGAAATAACTTTACTATCGCTCCAAAAGCAAGCCTTAGTGACGGCTTGCTGGATATCATCGTTGTAAAAAGAATGACCAAATTAAAATTAATTTGGGCGGTGTTGCAACAAATAAGGTTTGGGCAAGTATGGCAAAGTGAAGAAATAAATTTTCACAAAAAAGAGGTATTGTATTTTCAAACTGATAAACTTACTATTCACAATCCAATGTTGGCCCCCTTGCACATTGACGGTGATCCTGCCACAACTAATAGAAAATTTGCAATAAGAATTTTACCAGGTGCATTTAAGCTCTTACAGCCGTAATAATGTTCTTTCTATACAATTATCGCAAATATTTCTTCACCTCTTCAAACGAGCGCAAATTATTGGGCCTCTTCATCGACGAGATAACTTCCTTTTTTTCACTTGCTGTTAAATGTAGATTTAAAGTTACTCCTTTGTCTTCCTGCTCTGGCACATATTGAAAAGTGATGCGATGAAAATTGCTATCTAAAAAATTCATGGCATATGCCATCTGGTCGTTTTGAGCATATTCCTGCAGCTTATACCAGTTATATTGAATAATAGTTCCGGGCTTGGTTAATATTCCGGCTATATCGGTAGACTCATAAGGCTTTTCCCAACCTCCTCTTTCCCTGTCTCTTATTTGCAGCAAAATAACGCCACCGGTATTTTCTTTAATCCAATCTTTGAATACATGTAAAAAACGCAAGGAGGTCTCCTGTCCAAAATTATCTCTCAAACCTGCATCCATCACATCAATAATCGGGCTCGAGGGCAACCATACATTAGGTAAAATATAAGGAAACGTGGCATTCATTCTTAGTGCAGTAAGCAACCGTAAATTCAACGCATCCTGTTTGGAAAACATTGCTGCAAAATCAATAGCATCAGGGCTTGTAACTATGCTATCGCTATCCATGTATAACGGCTGCATTAAAAAACTAATGGGCTGTGAACAGATCATCAATTTTCTTCCATCCCTTGTAGTTACCGCATTAAAAATTATCAAAGGAATGTTTGCCGCCTTTTCATCAGCGCTATAATCGCTTATACTTTTATCTAGTATTCCACCGGTGTTTTCGTTAAGCTCTTGTTCAAAAGCATAACCGCGGTCTTTCACGTAACGATAAGGGCCAACCGAAAATTTTTGAGCAGGCGCAACAAGGTCCCTTGCTATAACAGATGAAAAAATAGGGTTCAAAAGATCACCGGAAATATTATCAAGATATTTGGGATCATATAAATTTATTGGAGAGCCTTTTTGTCTTGCTCTATACAATTCTCTGAAATAAGCTGCAGACAACATTCCACCGGAAGCGCCGCTCATTAAAAAAGTTTTTTTAAGTAATTCGCCGTTAGTCAAACTATCGAGATGTTGCAATACATTCATTGAAAAACTGGCACTTCGCACTCCTCCTCCGCTGAAGTTTAAAAATACCATTACCGGCTTTTCTTCTTTCTGCCTCATTTTCCAGTTGTTTAAAATGTGTAACATCGAGGCCTTATCATCTCGTATTTTTTGAGAGCTACATAATTCCAGCAAATGAGTGTTGGTATAAGAGGGCCTTTCTTTTTTATTACTATAGTTTAATCCATATGCCTTGTTTGTTGTATCAATAATATCGTAACGGTATAATATATCTAGCGTAAAATAGAGTAAGATTACAAACAGCACACTCCACGTTTGTAAAAAATAGCTAAGTGCTCCTATTAATGCGATTATAACTGCAAAAAATATTACGATGCTTGCAGCCGCAGGTACCTGGAAAATTTTATAATCTAAAAAAAAACC
>Ga0268264_10005323_pt1 | contig 10899 bp, 5 predicted proteins | sample KBSSwiS32_FD_190357 | JGI IMG/M metagenome (GOLD analysis project Ga0268264, IMG submission 190357) | Switchgrass rhizosphere microbial communities from Kellogg Biological Station, Michigan, USA - KBS Switchgrass S3-2 (SPAdes) (version 2) | ecosystem: Host-associated > Plants > Roots >... | reverse complement strand
CGGCGTTTCGATCCGGTGCGCCGAAAGCCGCTCGCGCCAGCCGGCCACCGCGCGGGCGAGCGAGGCGGCCATGGCAGTCGGCGCGGCAAAGCGCGCGGCGAGCGTCGCGGCCGATTCCGGATCGGCTGAGGTCGCGAGAACGAAGCCCCCTTCGAACACGCCATTCGGGGCGAGATCGATTTCCGCGCGCAGGGCGGCGATCGGGTCGTAATGCCGGCCAAACAGTCCCGCCCAAGGGGCGTCTTCCCCCACCGCCGCGGGGCGTCGCCAATCGCCGTCTCGCCCTAAGAACGCCGCCTTGTCCCCTTCCGCCGCGGCGATCGGCTGCGCGGAGGCGAACGCGCTCCAGAACGGAAACGGCGTGTTCCAGTGGCCCCAGCGGTCGTTTCCGACGTCCCACATGTGGCTGCCGGCGACGATCCCGGGGAGGTCGGGGAGCCACCGCGTTTCCAAGAACAGCTTTTGGAACTCGCGGCGCGGCGCGGGCGAGGTGCCGCAGTTCCATTCGAGGAACGGCACGAGCGCGAGGCGCCTAGCGCGCCCTTCTTTTTCGATCAGCGAAACGCGCCAGATCTCGACCGTTTCCTCCGGGTCGACGAACAGCGTCCAGCTCGCCACAACGCCGTCCTGCTGGGATTCGAACGTGGTGTAACCGAGGCCATGGCGGCAGACGTGGCGCGCTTCGCCCAAGCCGCAAGGGGCGGGCGCGAGCGAGGAGACCCGGTCGGTGTCCAAGTCGCGGAGATAGAGAAACCTTCCGGAGCGGTCGTCCGCCAGATCCTGCTGCCAGCGGACGATCGCCGCGAGCTGCGAGTTGTCGATCCAAGAAAAGCCGCTGCCGGTCTGCGACACCGCGAGACCGACCCGCGGATTGGTGATCAGGTTCGCCCAGGGGCGCGGCGTACGCGGATCGGTGATTACATATTCGGAGCCGTCGGCGGAGAAATGGCCGTAGCGGTTCTGCCCTGCTTTCATGATCAAAACCCCTTCCCCTGCAACAGATCGACCGTCGCGGGCAGCTGCCGGAGCGTGAAGGTTCCGTCCGGATCGATCGCCGCGGGCGCGCCGTTCACCCGGGCCGAACCCGCCCGCCCTTCGAGCGGCCAGGAGAGCACGAGCCCGCCGGGCGGAAGCAGGGTCCCCTCCCCCGCGATCTCGTAACGGACGCCCGCGCGGTGCCGCTTCAGACGGTAGGAAAGCTTTCCCCAAGGGGTCGAAAGATCGCTCACCGCGATGCCTCCGGGTCTTTCCGCCGCCGGGTCGAGCCACGCCGCGGGAACGCCCGCCGCGAGCACGAGCGCCTGATCGCCGCGTTTCTCATAGGCGAACAGGTCGAGCGCGGAGCGAACGAAATCGGTCGCCACCCAGCCGTGCGGCAGGTCGCCGATGAAGTGCTCGGCGCGCGGGTCGCGGCTTACGACCTCCGGCCACTGGTTCCAGGGCACGGGGCGCCGGTCGGCGAGGTAGAAATCGAGCGCCGAGAGCGCCCGCTCCTTCCACCCGAGCCGGAGGAAGGCGCCGATGTGGCGGATCTCGTACGGGGTGTAGACCTCCCACTCCTTCGCTCCCGAGCGGCGGGCGGACAGCTCCTGGTAAAACCTTTCGAACGTCGCTTCGAGCGCGCCGGCGGCCAAGTACCCTTCGAGCCCCGCGGGATCGAGCGCGATGGTCGTCGCGGTCGAATCGAAATCGGCGAGGTCGACCGAGCCGGGGATGTAATCGATCTTCGCTCTTGCCCGCGTGCGCTCGATCGAGGCGAGCAGGTCGGTGCGGAATTCGTCGCGCCGCGGCCCCCAAGTCGCCGCTAGATCCTCGTGCCCCAACGCGCGAGCGAAATCCACCGCATCGTCCAAGCCGCGATAGGCGAAGAAGTCGTCCCAATAGGAATGGACCGCTTTCGCCGAATACCCCTCGTGGCTGATCGATTCGGGCAGCATGCCGAATGCGTCTTTGCCTTTCCAGCTTTCGGTGCGCCGCGATTGGCGGAGCGATTCCAGGTGATCGACCGCGCGCGCGACCGAGGGGAGCATCTTCTCGCCCCAGGAGCGGTCTCGACCGTAGCGATAGACCTCGGCGATCAGATGGATGAATTCGCCGTGGCTGTCGTGCTCGGGGACCGAGTCCGCGCCGCGCTTGTCGACGCAGCAGGGCACCGTGCCGTCCGGCGACTGAAAGCCCGCGAACCATTCGACGAACTCGCGCGCCGCGTCGTTCTCGCCGAGCCGCAGCAGCGCCACTCCGGAGAGGGCGCCGTCGCGAATCCACGACCGGGCGTAGGCGCGCGAGCCGGGCTGCAGCGCCGGGCCGTCGCGATGGATCAACACCCAGGCGAGGCTCGAACGGATCGCCCGCGCGACCGGCTCGGCCGCGGGCGGCAGATCGAGACCTACACGGTCGAGCCGCTTTCGCCAGGAGGCGGCGATTTCTCGTTCGAGCCGGGCGAATCGTTCGGGGCCTGCCGCGGCGATCTCGGCGGCAGCGCCTCGCGTTTCCGGGTTCGAGCCGCCCGCGGCGATGACTTCAAAGGCGGCTCCCGGCGCCAGGTCGAAAGGCCAGGCGAATAGCGCTGTAGCCTGGGATTCGGGGTCGTTGACCTCGGAGCGATCGGGCAAGGTCCCGAGGGCGAGACGCTCGAAGGGGCTCCCTTCATCGAAGGTCATCGCGCCGAATTTCGCCGAAGGAGAAACGAAGAGGGCAGGTGCTCCTTCGATCGCGAGGCCGTGCTCTTCACAGACGAGATGGGAGAGGCGCGAGACGCCGCCGGGATCGTTCAGGAACTGGCGCGGAGGATTGACTTGATACGGCCGGGCGGCGAGGTTGAGGATTCCGGTCCGGCGGGTCGCGGAGCGGTTCTCCAGGCGGTATCGGGCCAGGAGAGCGCTGCCGCCGGGAACGGGCGCCGCGAGCGCGGTGACTGCGAGGTGCAAAGCGGGCTGATCGGCGGGGAAATCCCAGGTGACGGTTGGGATCGGCAGGTCGCCTTCGGCGAGCGTTTGTTGGTTTCGTGCATCCGCCCAGGTGAACAGGCGTCCACCGGTTGAGTCGTCGAGCCGGACGAACGGTTCGAGCGAGTAGCGCTCCGCGAGCTCGATCGCTCCGTCTTCGGAGAACAGCATCTCGATCGGGTCTTTGTCGACGCCGACGACCGTCCAATAGCTCTGCTCGTTGAGGAACCCGCGCGGGTAGGCGCCGCGCGGCGCCTCCGCGGCGAGCATGGAGACGAACGCGTTGCGCGAGGTGCTTACCGCGAGCGGCCGGACCTCGACGCTCGCCAGGCCGAACCCTCGAGCTCCGGGCTCGCGCAGCCGGAGTCGGAGGGCGAGCGCTTCGGTGTCGGGCAGGAAGAAATCGCTGCGCGAAGCGCCTCGCGTTTCGGCCTCGCGAACCGGATGAAACGTGCGGCCGTTTTCGGAGATCTCGAGCGCCACCCGGCCGGGCGTGCGCCCCGGCTCCCAGCGGAGCGTCAAGGCGCCCACCTCGGTGAGCCAGCCCAGGTCGATTCTGACCTCCTGCTCTCCCGCGGCGTTCGGCTCCCCGGTCGTCGTCTTGATCGAGAGGGGCTTGGCGTCGGGCGCCTTGCGCGGCACGACTTTGAGGCCGGAGATCCACACCGTGCCCCGCCCGCCCCTGGCGGCGGTGACCGTCAGCTCCAGTTGCGCGATCCGCTTGAGCAACGGCGGATCGGCGGAGTCCGGACCCCAGGCGAACGAGACCTGTCGCTCTTTGACCCGCACGACCTCGGCCGTACGGGGCCACACGACGTTCCTCAACACATGCCAGTAGACGTTCTCGCGCGCGTCGAGCAGCTTCACTTCCAGATGGTTCGGCGGCCCCTCGCCGCGGAGGTTGAAGCGCAGCTCCCAGGTTGGAGGTGTGGCGGGCAACTCGATCTCGACGCTCCGCCGCGCGGCGGCCCAGCCGGCGCGGCCATGGAAGTCGTAGTCGAGGCGAAGGACGGGACGGCCTTGCGCATCGTGTTCGCCGGCGATCGCCAGGGTGACGCCCTCCGAAGGGAGCGCGCGCCAGGCGGCGGGGTCGAGCAGACCCGCGGCGTGGAGAGGGGAAATCGCCCAGAGAAAAGCACACGCGAGAAGGTAGGGGCGGCCCCTCATTCCTTGACGCTCCCCAACAAAATCCCCTCGACGTAATGCTTCTGGAGCGCGAAGAACAGCAGCAGAACGGGAAGCACGGTGATCACCGCGCCGGCCATCATCAGCTCGGTGTCCTGGACGTGCTCGCCGGAGAGGTTGGCGAGCGCCACGGGGAGCGTCTGCTTCGCCTCGTCGGTGAGGACCACGAGCGGCCACATGAAATCGTTCCAGGCGGCGAGGAACGTGAACACGCCTAACGTCACCAGGATCGGCTTGAGGATCGGCAGGACGACCGAAACGAAGATCCGCATCTCGGAGGCGCCGTCGACGCGCGCCGCGTCGAGCAGCTCGTCGGGAATCGACAGGGCGAACTGGCGCACCAGGAAAATGCCGAACACGGTGGCGATCCCCGCCACCAGCACACCGAGGCGCGAGTTGACCAGGCCGAGCGATTTGATCTCCAGGAACAGCGGCAGCACGCCCACTTGGGGCGGCACGACAAGCGTTGCCAGGAGGAAGGCGAACAGGCGGTCGCGCCCCTTGAAGCGAAGCTTCGCGAACGCATAGCCGGCGGCGGCGTTACAAAATAGCGAGACCGCGGTGATCGCGAGCGAGAGGAACAGGCTGTTCAAGAACGCCCGCCCCAGGTGAAGGCGTTGGAAGAGCGCCGCGTAATGTTCGAGCGTCGGCCGGCTCGGCAGCCAACGCAGCGGCAAGGCAAGCGCCTCGCCCGCGGGCATGAGGGACGCCGAGATCATCCAGAGCAGGGGCAGAAGGGTGAAGACGGCGCCGAAGATCAGCAGGCCGTTGACAGCAAGCGCGGCAAGCCGCGCTCGCTGTCTCGGGGCGGTCCGCCGAGGCGGACCTGCCGCGTCGACCGCGATAGCCGAAGGCGGACCGGGCATCGCGCTCAGCCCTCCTCCGGGCGCAGGCGGCGGATCGCGAGCTGGATGGCCGATGCGGCGAGAATCAGAACGAAGAGCAGGAACGCGATCGCCGCCGCGCGTCCGAGGCTCCACCAGCGGAAGCCCTGTTCATACATCATCAGCGCGAGCGAGGTGGTCGCTTCAAGCGGCCCGCCGCGGGTGATCACGTACGGCTCGGCGAAAATCTGGAACAGGCCGACGCTGGTGATCACCGCGACGAAGAACGTCGTGGGTTTGAGCAGCGGGAGCGTGATGTCCATCGTCAACCGCCAGGTGCCCGCCCCTTCGAGGCGCGCCGCTTCGTAGAGCGAGGTCGGAATGCTCTGCAGGCCGGCGACGAAGATCACCAGGCAATAGCCGAACGTCCGCCAGACCGAGAGCGAAACGATCGCGAGCGTCGCCCAGCGCGGGTTGCCGAGCCAATCGACGCCGGGTATTCCGACGGCGCTCAAGATCCGGTTGACCGGGCCGAACGTCGGGTGGAGAAACGCGCGCCAGACGACCGCCGCGGCCACCAGCGTGGTGACCACGGGAGCGTAGTAGACGGTGCGGAAAAAACCCTTCCAACGCGCGAGCTTCGAATCGACCAGCACCGCGCCGAACAGCGCCGCGACGATCGTCAAGGGCCCGCCGAGGATCGCGAAGACCAAAGTGTTCTTCACCGCCCGCCAGAAGCGCGGATCGGCGAGCAGGTCGGTGTAGTTGCCGAGGCCGACGAAGCGGACCGTGCCCAGATCGGCGATGCCGTAGAGATCGAAATCGGTGAGCGAAAGAAACAGCGCGGCGACGAGCGGCACGGCGAAGAACAGGCCGATCGCGAGGAGCGCGGGCGAGAGCAGCCACCAGGCGGCCCGGGCCTCGGCGCTTGAACCGCCAACCGTGCGGGGAGCGCTCATCGATGTCTCTCCGTCGCCCGCAGCCTCGCCGCGCGGTCAAGGAGAAAGCGCCGCTTCTCCAAGATCCGATCGGCGTCGGCATCGAGCGCCGCGAGCGCCGAATCCGCAGTGCGCGCACCGCGCACCACCTGCTCGGTCGCCACGGCCAGCCGGGCGCCGATCTGTTCCCATTCGGGCACCTTGGGCGCCGGTGAGACTTGGGCCAGCTGGGTGAGAAACGCCGCGGCGCGCGGGTCGTCCGCCAAGCCGGTCACCTTCCAGGCCGAGCGCCGCGAGGGAAGGTCTCCCGCGCGGCGGAAGAACTCCGCCTGTTGGGCCGGCTCGGAAAGGTATTCGATCCACCGCCAGGCGCCCTCGGGTTGCTGCGCGCCGCGAAAGACCACCAGGCTCGCGCCCCCCGCGAGCGACGTGCCGGGATACTCCCCCCCGGCCTCCGGCGGCGGCATTGGCGCGGTCGCCCAGCGGGTCTGCATCTCGGGCGGCAGGCGGCGCTCCATCTCGGTCAGGTTCCACGGCCCCGAGATGAACATCGCGAAATATCCTTCCGCGAACTGTTGGAAGAGGTTCGCCACGCCCGATTGGTCGAGCGGCGGGGCAAGCCCGTCGCGAAACAACCCGGTATAGAACGCGAGCGCCGCGCGGAATTGCGGCTCGTCAAAATGGCCGCGCCGGCCGCCATCCTTCAACAGAGGCGCGCCTCGTTGCAGCCCCAGCGTCATCACCTGCGCCCATTCGTCGATCGGCAGCAGGATCGCGAAATGATCGGGGGACAGCGCCCGCACTCTTTCCATCGCGGTGCGCCACTCGTCCCAGCTCTTCGGCGGCCAGGGGGCATGCGCTTCCTCGATCAGATCGGTGCGGTAATAGATCACCCGCGTGTCGACGTACCAGGGCGCGCCCCAGAGCTCGCCGCCGACTTCGTTCGAATCCCAGACGCCCGCGAAGGAGTCGCCCCGGTCGAAACTTTTCGAGCGTGCGATGCGGGCCTTGAGCGGTGCCAAGGCCGAAAGCGCCGCCATCTCCGGAATCCAGGTGTTGCCCATCTGCGCCGCGTCGGGTAGCGCATCGCCGACGTAAGCGGTCAGAATCTTCTCGTGGGCGGCGATCCAGGGGACCTGCTCGACCTCGACGTGCAGATCGGGATTCCGGCGCTCGAATTCGGGCACCAGCGCGCGCACCTCTTCCCCCTCGCGGCCGAACGCCCAGAAACGTACCGTCGTGCGCCCGTCGTCGTTCCTCTTGCAGGCGGAGATACACGTCGCCGCCAGTAGAGCGAGAACGAACCTGGCACGGCACGACCGGCTCACGGCGCCTCGTCGAGCCATCCGCCGGTAAAGCCCGCGCGCATCAGGCCGCGGCGCAGATGGGGGTTTTTGCGCATCGTTTTCCAGACCAGCCCCGTGCGGTGGTTTTCGATCATCGCGAGGATCGGCCCCTGGTCGATCCCCAGCCAATCGGTGTCGAACCAGCCGAGGCCCCGCACGAAGCGGCCGTGATGGAGCTTCGCGATCTCAGCCGGGTAATTCCACGAAGGGTTGAACGCGTCGACGAAGCCGTAGCGGCCGTAGAGCGGCTCGCCGTAGCGGCCGGCCATCGCCCGCAACGCGGGGATCGCCACCTCGGGCGCGAACGGCACGGAGCCGCCCGCCGCGGTCGGCGCGATCGTGCCGTCGTCGAGCACGAAGTCTGCTCCCACCCCACGGCCGGCGTAGGTCCAGAAGCGGCGGGTCTCGTTCCCATAGGGAAGCTCCACGTCCGCCGGACCGTCGCAGGCGGAGACCCCCCAGACGTCGGCCGAAAGGCCTTTCCAGCCGCGCGGGTTGCGGATCGCCCAGGCCCGCTGCGCGAGCGTGGCGCGACGCGAGTTCTCGAAATAATCGAGGCCGATCTTTTGGATCGTCGGATCTCCGATGCCGCGAAAATCGATCCAGACGTGGCTGTAGTGATGGCCGAACAGCGGCGCGAACTGGAGATAGCGTTGGCCCTCGAACTCGTCTGTCTTGTAGCGGCTGGTCCACTCGCCCCAGGCGTCCTCGCCCACCGGGTGGGTAGTCGAGCCGAGCGCCAGCAGGTAGACGATCATCGCCTCGTTGTAGCCGCGCCAATCGGAGTGGATGAAGCCGCTCTCGGGGTGCCAGCCGAGGACGATCGACGGTGGTCGCGGCTGAGCCCAGGTCCAATCGGCGCGGTCGTAGAGCCGTTCGGCGAGCCGGCGGATCTCCTGCTCTTTGGGGTCGGAGCCGTCGAAATACTCAGCCGTGAACATCACCCCGGCGAGCAGCAGCGCCGTATCGACCGTCGACAGCTCGACCTTTTCGAAGCGGCGGCCGGTCGAGGGATCGAGGAAGTGGTAGAAGAAACCGTGGTACGCGGTCATCCCAACCGCGGCATCCCCTTCGGGCGCCGCGGCGAGAAAGCGCAGGGTGTGAAGCGTCCGCTCGCGCGCCGCCTCGCGCGTAATCCAACCGCGCTCGGCGCCGATCGGGTAGGCGGTGAGACCGAACCCGGTCGCCGCCACCGAAGCGAACGAGCGGGTCGGCCAACGGTCGGGGATCAAGCCGGTCGTCGGATCGGCCAGATCCCAAAAGTAAAGGAAGGTGCGGTGGGAGACGTCGTCGAGAAACGCCTCGTCGCTGGCGGCTGGGACCGCGGGAGGGGCAAGAACCGGCGGGGCGACGCCCGCGGGCGCCCCCCCGCAACCGCTGAGGAGGACAGGAAGGAGAAGGAAGTACAGCGCGACGAGAGCCGCCCCGGCGCCTTGGCGCGCTGGGAGGAAAAACCGCGCGCGGGGCGTGCTCTCGTCGATCTTCATACGGCTAGCTTCTCACCCTAGAACCCAATCCGCGCGCCGATCTGGAAGCGGCGGGTGTTGAACTGGCCGTTGGGCTGGCCGAAACGAGCGTTGGTGTTCGGCAGCCGCGGCTTGAAGTTCTCGAAGTCCTTGTTGTTGTCGAAGTTGAAGACGTTGAAGCCCTCGCCGACCAGGGTGACCTTCACCCGGTGGGCGATCTCCGGCGCGTCCCATTCCAGGCGCAGGTCGACGCTGCGATAGGCGAACGCGTTCGGGATCAGGAAGTCGTCCTTCGCCGGCCGTCCCTCGTTCCAGCGAACGGTGAACGGGTCGTGCGAGTCGTCGAACACGGTGAACGGCACGCCCGAGCCGAGCGTGATCAAGGTGGACGCACGGAAGCTCCAGGGCAGGGCGATGGTGCTCGAGACCACCAGGCGGTGGCGCTCGTCGTTGGTGCCCGGGAACTTGTAGTAGTTGGCCGACGAGAGGTAATCGAACGCGCCGAACGCGATTCCTTCGCCCGGGTTGTCGGTGCCGTTCTGATACGCCTTGGCGTAGGTGTAGGCGATGTTCAGAGCCCACTTCGAGCCGGCGGTATACGGCTTGTCGAGAGTCAGGAACACGCCGTCGTACCAGGTTTTCCGGGCGGACGAGGTGATGAACACCCGCGCGTAACCGGGGATGTTGACGTTGCCGCCGAAGCGGTCGTTGAACGTCGTGCCGGGCGGCAGGTCGCCAAAGAAGTAGGACAGCCCGTTGTAGCCGCGGACCCCGGCGTAGCTCACCGAAGCGAGCCACTGGCCCAACTGTTGGCGAAGCCCAAGGTTCCACTGGTTGGAGCGGGGCGGTTTCAAATCGTTCGCCACCAACCAGACCTCCGGACCGGGCGCCTGGCCGCTCGCGATCAGGGCGCGCAGCCCCGCGGCGCTCTGGAACTCGGGGCGCCATTTGATCGCCGGCACGCTGCAATTGGGGGTCGGGCGGCCGTCGGCCGAGAAGCAGAAGCTATAGATGCTCCACTGCTGGCGGTATTCCTCGTCGAAGATGTCGTTCAATACCACGCGGTCGATGTACTTGCCCCAGCCGCCGAACACCACGGTCTTGGCGTCGCCGCGCACGTCCCAAGCGAAACCGAGCCGCGGCTGGATCGCGCCGTAGTAGGGCTTCCGGTCGTTGCCGTCGGTCGTGTAGCGATCGAAATCGAGGAAGTCGCGGAGGCACCAGGTCGTCTTGCCTCCGACCGGCTGGCCATAGGTGCGACAGGCGTTGTTCAGCGCGTTGACCACCGAGTCGGGCGTCTTGTAATCGTTGTTCAACATGTTCGACTCGTAATCCCAGCGGACCCCGAGGTTCAACGTCAGGTTCGGCCGCACCCGCCAGTCGTCCTGAAGGTAGAGGCCGAACTGGTTGTTGTCGAACTTGAGCCCCGGATCGCCGAACCCGAGCCGCGCCTGGAACGGGAACTGCCACTGCTCGTCGCTACGGAACTCGAACAGCGGATTGTCGAACAGCTTCTTGTCCACCTCGTAGTTCTGGTGGTTCAACGAGACGCCGGTCTTCAGCAGGTGATCGCCGTGCCAGGTCGTGGGCAGCGAGAAGTCGTCCCGCAAGGCGAGCTTTTTCTGCAGGAAGTTCTGCGTCGCATCTTTGCCGCCGACATCGAGGATGCCGATGTAGTTCAGGTGCGGCGTGCTCGGATGGAGCGCGGTCGGCTCCCATTGCAGCTTCTGGTAGGAGAACGCCGCCTCGTTCAACGCGTTGCCGAGGATCGCCTGGTGCTTGACGACGAACGCGTCGGTGTTGACCTGAAAGCTCTCGGCCCCGTCGATCGTGCGCTGCCCGCCGAAGCCGCGGGTCTCCGTCTCGTCGCGCACGTTGCCGGAGAAGTCGACCGTCTGCCCGGCGGTCGGCTGCCAGGAGAGCTTGCCGAAATAGAGCCGCGATTCGAAAGGCGCCGTCAGCACGCCGGTCTGCTGCGTGCCCAGGAAAGTCTGCACGTTGGCCGGAGCGCGGTTGAAATCCGGGCCGCGGAAGACGGTCGCGTTCCGGTCCTGATCGTTGGTTTCGGCCGAGACGAAGAAGTGGAGCCTGTCCTTGATGATCGGTCCGCCGATCGAGAGGCCCCCCTGCTCGCGCTTGTAGTCGGCTTTCTTCTCGCCGCGCGCCTTGGCGAAATCGTCCTGCGTCACCAGATC
>Ga0268264_10005319_pt1 | contig 10904 bp, 9 predicted proteins | sample KBSSwiS32_FD_190357 | JGI IMG/M metagenome (GOLD analysis project Ga0268264, IMG submission 190357) | Switchgrass rhizosphere microbial communities from Kellogg Biological Station, Michigan, USA - KBS Switchgrass S3-2 (SPAdes) (version 2) | ecosystem: Host-associated > Plants > Roots >... | reverse complement strand
CGACCTTGATACCGTTAACGAACGTTCCGTTCAGCGACCCCAGGTCACGAAGAAAGCACTGCGGCGGAGCGATCTCGAGTATGCAGTGATGGCGCGAGAAAAAACGATCGTGCGGAAGGCAGAACTGTGCGTCCTCGCTTCGGCCGATCATAAAAGTATCATGTTGATCAAATGTGAAAACGCGTCCTGTCTGCGGACCCGCTACTACATGCAGTGTTACACGCATCTGAGACTATTATACGGAAAGGAAGGCTAACTCAAAAATGCAGCTATAGTTATAGGGTTCAAGGAGTCTGCCAATCGTAAACTTTCTTCGATCTCGTAAGTTCTATTTGGTCAGCTTGGCATCAAGGCCAATGCGCCATAAATAATAATAAAAATCAGATAAAGCAATAAAAAGACGCCCCCGATCGAAATCCCGGCGATCGCAAACGGTTTACCTCCGTATGCATTAGGATCTTTCTTGCTCTGAGCCAATGAAATAAAGCCCGTGATCAGCGCCGCCGGTGAGAGTAGTAAACCCAGCGAACAGCACCAGCCAACAGTTATACTCCCAATCCCAAGGCACAGCGACACGATCGCCAATGTCAGGTCAGGGGACTGCATCCTCGCATACGGACGAAACTGCGATCCCGGAACGTTTGCTTGCTGTCCCTGCCACGGTTGATTTGGTTGCGCTTGTCCCTGCCACGGCTGGTTTGGTTGCGCCTGACCCTGCCATGGCGTAATAGGGCCACCCGGCTGCCAGTTTGTTTGGTTTGTTACGCGAGGTCTATTCAGGAGGACCGTAGGAGGAGCATCGTCAGAACCCGGATTAGGCTCCCCACCAAAAAGGGTCGGCGGCGGGTCTGTTTCAAAACCTGTAAGCAATTCTCCGTCGTCAAGACAAAAATTCAAGCTTTCATCCGCGTACGTCTTACTGCATTTCGGACATCGTTTCATAGTCTGCCGTGAAGTGTCTCGCCGATTATTTTATGATCTTCAGATCTTTGAAGCCGATCTTCACCGCATCCCCGGAATAGAGGCCCGGCACACCGCCCTTATACGCGTAAGTGTTCTTGATCGAGGTAACGAGCTGGTCGTTGATATACAGTTCGGTCGTATCGCCCTTATCCCGAATCTCCAGCTTGTTCTCCTGGGCACCATCCTTTATCAGCTCAGAATTTGTCCAGCCGACGACCGAGATCTCCTTGGATGGTTCGTGGCGAACGACGCGATACTTTTTCTTTTTGGCGTCTATAAGAAAGGCGTAGTCCTGAGTCAAAGGGTTAGGATTACTGTGGAATATCAACCCATAGCCCATGCTTGAATTTGCGCTCTCAACGTTGCGGACAGTAACTTTCGTTGTTGCTCCGGTCGTTGAATAATCGTCGGGGGCGACAAGAACATAATAAAAGCCCTTCTGCTTCGAACTCATCTGAAATTCGCCGTCGACAAATTCGGTATTGCCATACGATGAGAAATCCTTGACCCAGGTTGACAGATCCACAACCTGCGCATCTTTATCGTCTGGCGGCGGCTTGGTGTTGTTTCCCGGACCGGGTGTCGCCTTATTCGTCAGAACTACGTGCCCGCCATTAGAATTTGTATTTTCAGGCGGCAGGTTGTAAACAAGCGCCACAAGAGCGATCCCACCTCCACCGCACACCAGAACTAAAACGGCGAGAATACCTAAGACCCATAACCATGTCTTAGATGATTTTTTGGGCGGCGGCGGCGAATATGCGGACGGGGCGTTCCAGCTGCTTTGAGTCGTAGGGTCATTGCCGAACGTTGTACGTGGAAGAACCGGCGGCACGGCACTCATAACAGTCGGAGGAGGAGCGTCGTAAGAAGCGGTCTGCGTCAATACCGTTCCGTCTTCAAGACAGAAATTCAGATTGTCGTCCGTATAAGTTTTCTGGCATATTGGGCAAACTTTCATCTGAGCAGTCCTCTTAAACGCGCAAAAATACTCGAAAGGTCGTTGTTATTATACGCATTAATGCAAGCGCCGCCAATTGGGGGATTATCGCAAAGGATCACGGATGGGAGGCATCCACAACAACATCAAATGAGGCCGCCGCCGCAGCGGCCGCAGAATTTGATATGCGGGGGGAATGAACTTCCGCACCGCCGGCAAATGCGTTCAGCCTGGCTCGGAAGACTTCGGGTCGCACTCGAGACAAAGCCCGCGGGCGGACCCGCATGCTGAGCCGCTGTCCTGTTAATATTAAAACCACATCGACCGCAAAATCTCGAATTCAAAGGAAGGGGCACGGAGCATCTCGGGCAAGGAAAAGAATCTGCCGATTCCCCGGCACTCACCAATACAAAAGAACCGCTGCCGCATCGTCCGCAAAACTTAACGCCCTCGGCAAACCGCGAATTGCATTTGGCGCACGCAACAATGCCCGGAAGCATGCTTGACTGGCCCATCCCGCTGCTGCTTCCTTGCGAAGTTGACGGCTGACTGTCTGCTCCGTGAAGTGTCTTTAACTGGGCTTGGATAACCTGTTCATTTCCACCGGCTTGAATTTCTATTACACGCTCGTCATCCTTTTCGCCCGCTTTGGAGACACGGAGAATATGTTGCCCGACCGGCGTGTCAGTCAGTACGACCCGCCCCGAACGTCCGACGCTGCCCTTGCGTTCGTCATCGACATAAACTTCGGCTCCGACGGGCGCAAGAATTACAAGCCGCGAGATGCCTGCCTTTCGGCCCTCGTCCACGTCCGAGGCCGCACTCTCCAGCTCTTCGATCCATTCAGCAACAGACGCAGGACGATTTGCCGGATCGATCTCGAGCGCCCTCATTATCGCGTGTTCGACATCAGCCGGGATGTCCGAGCGAAGTGACGAAAGCGGCGGTGGCTTATGCATTATCTTCTGCATTACAAGCTGCATCAGGTCGCCGGCAAAAGGCGTCTTTCCACCGAGCATCAGATACGCAATAGTTCCGAGGGCATACAGGTCAGCTCGAACATCTACTCCCATCTCCGGCTGCATCTGCTCCGGAGCCATATATTCTGGTGTACCGATAATTCCCCGGGAGGACGGCGTAGCATGCGAACTGATATCGGTCACCGTTTGGTTAATGATCTTAGCCAATCCAAAATCACCAACCTTCACAAAACCTTCGGTTCCCTTGCCCTTCTGCATAATGAAGATGTTTGCAGGCTTAAGATCCCGGTGAAGAATTCCAAGCTCGTGTGCGGCATCGACGCCGTCAGCGATCTGCCGGAGAAGTCGTACGGCCCGTTTTACCGGCAGCGTTCCTTCACGACGCAGAAGGCGGTGAAGCGTCTCGCCTTCAACGTACTCCATCACAAGATAAAATATCCCGTCGGTCGTTTCGCCGAAATCGGTCACACTAACGGTATTCGGATGTTGAATAGAAGCGGCCGCCTGTGCTTCCCGATCGAATCGAGCTACGGCCTCACCCTCCTGCAGGTCCTCACTGTTCAAAATATCCTGCCGGACAGTTTTCACCGCGACTCGCCTCGTGTCGAACTTGTTATCGTTGGCCAAATAGACCTGCCCCATGGCTCCGCGGCCGAGGCGGCTCACGAGTAGATATCGCTCGGCAAGGAGCTGCGTACCCGGCAGAGAAAGGCGCGTCGGGGTCTCGTCCTGTGGACAGACCTCTACCGCGTCCGGGTAACAGATCTCACATTTAGGGCATTCTTTCATTAGGCCGACAACGTTCCTGAATTAAAAATACCAGAAGATGGAACGTGTTCGAAGGTCGTTTTTTGCGATTTGGACTTTGAAAATCTTTGTTGCTATAATCGCAATTCGTTTTTTGGGTCGTTAGCTCAGTTGGTAGAGCAGCGGACTCTTAATCCGCGGGTCGCAGGTTCGATCCCTGCACGGCCTACCATTCAAATTACGAACGATCGCCGGTTTTGTTGAGGACGCGGCGATTTTTATTTGCCTCTTAAACCTTGTCACGCCATTTGAGAACTTCATCTCTTAAGATCGGATTTTGCTGGAAACTCGCTGTCTGTCCGTGTGCCTTTGTCGCGCGTTGGATGTGCCAGTAGCTGAGACCGAGCTTGCCCATGGCCCGGACATAATTGCTACGAGCTCTGAATTTACGGGCAAATATGCCGCCGATAACCCAAGCCGAACTTTTAAAGGCCGATGTTGCGATCCGCCCATGCTCATCGGGGATTAGTCCACGCGCAATGTCGATTGCAAGCATCTCCTTAAGTATCCGGTTCTGCCGGTACATGATATAGAACGCAAATCCAACAAAGATAAGAAAGAAAGGCACCTCCAGGATAATGTATCCAAGCAGGAAGCCCCCGAGGCCACCGAGAAACGCTAAACCGTTCCAAAACGCGTGGAGAAACACGGCGCAAAAATAACCGATCACCGGAGCGATGATGCGAACGAATTTATTGTGAGACTCCCTTGAGATCCCACATCCGATGCCCGTCATCGATGTAAAAGTAACGTGCGCAAACGGCGAAAGGATGCCGCGCATAAAAAAGCTTAGCCCAAGCGATACGCCGACCATTCCCGGTTTGGTTCCGCTGATAGCATTTCCGTAATACAAAACGTTCTCGACTGTCGCAAACCCGAGGGCTATGACACCCGCAAAAACCAGGCCGTCGAGTATATCGTCAAAATATTTTCGGAAGAAGATCAGCAGAACCACGAGTCCAAGCCCTTTTGACCCTTCTTCAAAGATCGGCGCCGACACGACACCACCAACGATCTGGCCCGCGTCCGGCGATATGCCTATCGCTACGACCGTGCCGATAACGGTATTAACGATAAAGGAAACAGTCACCGCCACAAGTGCTCCCCACGCAAACGCGAGGGCGATCAACCAGATCGGCTCAGGGTCGTAGCGGTCAAGCCAGATGATCGGCAGGATATAGACACAAGCAGGAATGAACGCAACAAAAGCCGCGAAGATCGCAGCGATCGGCCCGACACTTAAGAACATAAGGCCGATCACGACCAGGATAAGGAAACCTATAACAAAAAGGGTTACGCCAATGCCGACATACTTTCCCGTTTTGCTCGGTATCGGCTTGTCATCAATTTTGCCGAGCCCAAGACCGGTTATCGATTCCTGGACGCTTATCGGCTGGTTCTGGGCAACCTCGTTAAACTTATCGGTCTGAAATTCGCGGAAGGCTTCACGAGACTGTCCGGTTTGAGCAACCGCCTCAGGTTGCTCGATCGCTATTCTAGCCGTAACACCGTTTCTGCCGAACTGGACAATATCGCCCGCCGAAAGCCTTGTTACCTCCGCAATGCGATTACCGTTAACGAACGTTCCATTCGTACTCTGATTGTCGGTAATGTAATACCCGTCAACCTTTGCCTCGATAAAAGCGTGTTGTTTTGACGCGATGCGCTCAGACACGGGGTCGAATCGGATGCTGCACGTATCACCCCGACCAACCGTTAAAAAGCCGGTTTCCAGTTCGTAACTGCGACCGGCAAGCGTACCGTCGTTGAGAGTAACCGTCAGTTTCATAACTGCCATAATAAAAACAAAAAGCCCAAAGTCAAGCTACTAGTTCGACTTTGGGATTTCGGAAGAATTTCCTTAACAAAGTTGGAGTGAACCGAATTCCGGAAATTTACGAGCCGGTTTGTGCTGCTTCGCGCATGACGAGATCGAATGTTCCCGGTTCGACCTTTCGAAAGCGGCGGTTGCGATGCAGCGAAACTGCGATCGAGATCGTAGGATTGTTGCCTTTGAACTCCATTCCGCCTGCAACGAGCAGATTATAGAGCTCGTTCACATGCAGAGGCTTACCAGACTCCCGGAGAAGCAGCGTGCACGCCTGTGTGATGGTCCGGTCGCTAAAACGATGACTGATGGGTTCGATATTGGTGCTGATGGAAGGAATGCCGCGGCTTTGGTTAATGTAAGCTACAGACCCGCTAGCACGGGATTCGCGCGCCGACGGGGAAGCTGGGGTTTTTCGCCTCGAAGAAGTGTAGTCGCGAGTTTGTTCATATTCGTCCTCAAAGCGAAGGGACGTTCCCATACGCAATGAGCGCTTCCCAGACCGCATCGTAACCAACAGGCTGTCTATATTCGATTCAGTTTGCATAGCAAACTTCTCGAGGGCCTCAATCTCTTTCCGCAAATGTCTTGACTCGTCCTCAACTTCGCGCAGACGTGCCATCAGCCGATTCTGGTTGTTACGCGTCTGATGCAAACTTGTCTCAAGTGTTGCTATAAGGTTCTCGTCTAACATCCTGGGTAATAATGCTTTGTGGACTTATTGATTTAACGCAATTTCTTTCGAGGCGGTTAATGCGAAAGCGTCACTTACTTCGTTCGATAACGTATTCGGGAATTACTTCCAACGCAGAACGATACTCTGTTTTGGGCAAAACATCAAGATTTTTTCTCGCCTTCTCGGCAAAGTCGTAGGCAAGGCTGCGGACCTTTGTGATTATCTCGAACGAATTGAGCTTTTCCGCGATAACTCCTTGGGAATCATTATTATAGGCTCCGTCGCGGATGATCTGGGCGAGCAATTCCCTTACTCGCGGATCCTTTTGCATTAACAAGATAAGGGGTAAGGTCAGCTTGCCCTCGATCAGATCGGCTCCTGCCGCTTTTCCAAGCACACTTTCGTCGCCAGTGAGATCAAGAGCGTCGTCAGCAAGTTGAAATGCTATTCCGAGGTTCATTCCGTACTCTCGAAGCGCGGTCTGCTGTTCGAGGCTGATTCCGCCAAGCAGTCCGCCGATCTCGCAGCAAGCCGAGAAAAGGTAGGCGGTTTTGCGTTTTAAGATATCGAAATACGCGTCCTCGGTGATATCCAGCCGTCCGAGCATGGTGAGCTGTATCAATTCACCCTCGGTCATCTTTCGCGTAAGCCGAGTCAAAATATCAAGGATCTCAAGCGACCGCTCGTGAAGGCTCGTCTCAAAGGCAGACATATACAACCAGTCGCCCATTAAGACGGCCGTCTGATTGCCAAATCTCGCGTTTACCGAAGACTGGCTCCTCCGGACACTCGCATTGTCGATAATGTCGTCGTGTACAAGGGTCGCCGTGTGGAGCATCTCCATTACGGTCGCAAGACGGACAACATTTTCCTCGGAACCTTTTCCACCAACAGCGTAATTTGAAAGTATCAGCAAGGCTGGTCTGACACGCTTTCCGCCAGACGAACGGATATAGTCACCAAGATAATTGATGACTTGGATGTTTGACTTCGCCTGACGCTCATATTCAGCCTCCACCAGATCCATTTCGGACCTGATCAGGCCAAATATCCGCTTCGCTGCGAGCTGCGGGAGGTACTTCTCTCTTGATATAGCAAAGGTCTGCACTAGGTTAGTTAATTGCTCCGATAATTATCAAACGTCATATCGATCCCAAAATCTTTTGCTTTCAACGCGGCAATAACATCCTGCAATGTATCTCGGTCCTTGCCGGAGATTCGCACGGTTTCGCCCTGGATCGATGCCTGCACTTTCAGCTTTGAATCCTTGATGAACTTGACCACTTCCTTAGCCTTTTCGATCGGAATTCCCTGTTGGATCTTAACGACCTGACGGACCGTTCCGCCCGCGGCCGGTTCGATCTTCTGGTAATCGAGTGCTTTTAAAGAAATACCGCGTTTGACGAGCTTGCCTTGCAGGATGTCGTTCATGTTGCGGAGCTTGGTTTCGTCCTCAGCGGACAGCAGCAGGTCCTTGTCCTGCAACTCGACCGCAGCCTTACTGCCCTTGAAATCAAAACGCTGCGAAACCTCTTTGGTGGTCTGGTGAATCGCATTCGTTACTTCTGCGTAGTCAGTTTTTGAAACAATATCGAACGAATTTTCCTTTGCCATAAGAGATTTATTTAACCACAGATCAGCACGAATAGACACGGGTCAACGCGAGATCGATCCGTGGGAGGCGTCTTATCGAGCTGAGTCCGCGGTCAATGATAATTTGAAGAAATCCAGAAAATTCTTGGTAGTCTGGGCCGACAAGGTTTCGAACTCGACACCATAAAAATCGGCAAGGAATCGTGCGGTATGAACAACAAAGCTGGGCTCGTTTCTCTTGCCGCGAAATGGGATCGGCGTCAGAAACGGGCAATCGGTTTCGACCAAAAGCTTGTCAAGCGGTACGACCCTGGCCGCTTCGCGCAAATTATCCGCTTTTTTGAAAGTTACGTTGCCGGCAAACGATATCAGAAAGCCGATCCGCATCAGAGCCTCAGCCATCTGCGGCGTCCCGCCAAAACAATGCATTATCCCCGGACCGCGGACGCCCTCGTCCGCAAACGCCGCTTGGGGCGTCAATTGGCAAAATTCCTCGGTCAGTATCTTGACGGTCTCGTCATTTGCATCGCGGCTATGGACGATGATCGGCAGATTTAATTCCCTAGCTGTCTTAATTTGCCTACGGAAAACCTCGATCTGCACCGAGCGTGGGCTGTGATCATAATAAAAATCAAGCCCGATCTCGCCCCATGCGATGACTTTTTCTGACGACCTTATGAGATCGATCAGGTGATTTTCAGCTTTGTCGTCGTAAAGTTTTGCGTCATGCGGGTGGACGCCTACGGAAGCAAAAACATTTTCGTACTTGTCGGCCACCGCGACCGCCCGCCGAAAATCATCCGAGTGCGGATCACCAGTCCCGACATTCAACATCGCAGCAACACCCACGTCTTTTGCGCGCTGAACAACTTCGTCACGGTCAACGTCAAATTGCTCGCCATCAATATGGCAGTGGGAATCGATAAGGATCATTTCAATCGCGCGCCAATCTTCACATCTTCCAAAAACGTAGCGATCGCTGGCGTGTCTTCTTCACCTAATGACGCCGCACAGATCATTCCCTGGGATTCAAGCCCACGCATCTTTCGAGGCTTAAGATTGGCGACCACTATGACTTTGCGGCCGATCAGTTTTTCGGGTTCATAATACTCAGCAAGGCCCGCTAATATTTGTCTCGGCTTTTCTTCGCCGAGATCGATCTCAAAGCGCAGAAGTTTATCGGCATTTGGGATACGTTCGGCAACCTTGATCTCACCAACGCGAAGCTCAATCTTCGTAAAATCCTCAATGGTGATGAAATTGTCACCTTTATCAGCAACGGCCCCAACCGCTTCCTCAGGTGGTACTCCTGATCGAACCGCTTCCGGTTCTGGCGTCGCCTTCTGCTCACTGCTTACTGCTTTCTGCTCACTGATCTCACTCATAACTTTTGCCTTGTCTATTCTTGGGAAGACACCGATCGTCTCTCCGATCTTTGTCCCTGCGTTCAATTCTCCCCATTTCAGTTTGGCGGGATCGATCGTAGAAATATCTTCGCTGAGACCGATCTGCTCGTAGATCTTCTTCGAGGAGTCCGGCATTACCGGATACAACATCACCGACAACCAACGCAGCGTTTCGGTTGATCGATAAAGTACCGCGTTCAATGTCTCAGCCTGCTTCTCGTCCTTTTCCAGTACCCAGGGTTTGGAATCGGAAATGAGTGTGTCGACTCGTTTGATCACCGCCCACAGTGTTTCCAAGCCCTGACTAAATTCAAAATTATCGAATCGACGCAAGAACTCGTCACGAGCGTGTTCCAGAACTGAAACGATCTCGCCGCCGTCCGGATCGACTCCGGCACGCCGCGCGTGAATGTAATTCTCGTCGGCGATCTTTCCGTCCGGAATCAAACCGTCGCGGTATTTTGTTATCATCGAAAACGTCCGGCTCGCCAGGTTTCCTAACCCGCTCGCCAGATCGGCATTTGCCCTCTCGATCAAGTTCTCGTACCCGAACCTACCGTCCTGACCAAAAACCATTTCACGCAAGGCAAAGTAACGTATCGCATCGACCTGAAAATGTTCATGTAACACATCAACTTCGATGACATTACCCAGCGTTTTGCCCATCTTGCGCCCATCAGCATCAAGCCACATTCCGTGTGCGAATACGCCTTTCGGCAACGGCAGTCCAGCAGCTTTGAGAAATGAAAACCAATAGACGGTGTGCTGCCGCAAGATGTCCTTCCCAACCAAATGCGTCGCCGGCCAATACTTTTCAAATCCGATCGCTTCTCGTTCTTTGTTGCCATAACCGATCGCGGTAATGTAATTCGACAATGCATCGAGCCAGACATACATTACGTGTTCCGGATCATCAGGCACGGGAATACCCCACGAAACCGAAGCCTTTTGCCGGCTGATCGAAAGATCCTGCAGTCCGCCCCTAACAAAGGATAAAACCTCATTCCGCCGGGCTTCGGGACGCACTAATTTTTCGTCCTTCTCGATCAGATCGATCAAAAAGTCATCATAATCCGATAGCCGAAAGAAATAGCTTTCTTCGCTTACCTTATCCAGGGGGCGTTCGTGTATCAGGCAGTTTGGAATGTCCGAACCGTCAGGGATGTAATATTCATCCTCAGTCTTAAACTCTGCGCACGGGGCGCAAAACCAGCCTTCGTAAAAGCCCTTGTAGATCGGGTCGTTACCTTTGGGTGTCTTGTTCTTTGCGATCTCACGCCACAGATGCTGGACGCCTTCGTAATGAAAGGGCTCGGTGGTACGCATGAAAATATCGTACCCGCCATTTGTCGTATCGAGCCCGAAATCATGAAACATTCGCTTCAGCTCGCCCGAGATCAGGTCGACCTGTTCTTTGGGCGTTCGGTTATTCTTCTCAGCCGCGCGTTGAATGTTTATTCCGTGCTCGTCTGTTCCGGTAAGAAAGTAGGTGTCGAATCCACGCTGCTTTTTATACCGCTGGATCACGTCAGCGACGATCGTCGTATAGAGATGACCCAAATGCGGCAGGCTGTTCGCATAGTAAATGGGCGTGGTTATATAGAATGTTTCCATGCTTCAAAAAAACTAAAGTGTAGCGTGTACGATTGAAATTATCCACACACTACACTTTTCGCGAACTGATGATCTGTCTATTTTCTGAATCTTGCCT
>Ga0268264_10005314_pt1 | contig 10906 bp, 10 predicted proteins | sample KBSSwiS32_FD_190357 | JGI IMG/M metagenome (GOLD analysis project Ga0268264, IMG submission 190357) | Switchgrass rhizosphere microbial communities from Kellogg Biological Station, Michigan, USA - KBS Switchgrass S3-2 (SPAdes) (version 2) | ecosystem: Host-associated > Plants > Roots >... | reverse complement strand
CCGAAGCTGTGGCTGATCATCATCGGCACCGTGTTCTTCAACATCCTGATGATCGCCGACGTCGCCCGTGCCGTGCCGCGCGAGCTGCTCCACGCGTCATACACGCTCGGCGCCGGCCGTCTCACCGTCCTGCGCCGTGTCATCCTGCGCCACTCGGTGCCCGGCATCATCGACGTCACGCGGATCAACCTCGCCGCGGCGTGGCTGATGCTGGTCGTGGCAGAGATCCTCGCCGCCGACAAGGGCCTCGCCTATCAGGTGCAGCGGGCGACGCGGTTCCGCGCGGTCGACAAGATGTTCGCGATCCTTCTCGTCTTCGGCCTGATCGGGCTCGTCAGCGACATCCTTCTGCGCTGGCTACGCAACATCTCGTCGCCATGGGCGCGGCCATGACAACGCTCGACGTTCTCGGCGTGTCCAAGGTCTTCCGGCGGCGGCGGCACGATGTCACCGCACTCGACTCCGTCGGTCTCCACGTCGACGCCGGTGAATTGGTCTGCCTCGTCGGCGCGTCCGGGTGCGGCAAATCGACGATGTTGTCGATCATCGGCGGGCTGGAGGAAGCGACGAGCGGGGAGGTCCGCGTCGACGGCGATCGTGTCGTCGGGCCCGGCGCCGACCGCGGCATGGTGTTCCAGGGTTACTCGCTCTACCCATGGAAGACCGTCGCCGAGAACATCTCCTTCGGCCTCGAGGTCGGACGTTGGCCGCGGGCGAAGCGAAGCGAGCGAGTCGATGAGCTGCTCGGTGTCGTCGGGCTGCGCGACTTCGGCGACGCGCTTCCGCGCGAGCTGTCCGGCGGGATGAAACAACGCGTCGCCATCGCCCGCGCCCTCGCGCCAGAACCCGACGTACTGCTGCTCGATGAGCCGTTCGGCGCTCTTGACGCGCAGACCAAACGACACCTGCAGGACTTCCTGCTGACGGTGTGGCGCACGCTCGGGGTCACGATCCTGATGGTCACCCACGACGTCGACGAGGCGATCTACCTGTCCAGCCGGATCTATGTGATGTCGGCCCGGCCCGGCCGGGTCGCCGAGGAGGTCGTGGTCCCGTTCGGCGGGTCGCGAGGCCCGACGATCAAGCGCGATCCGCGCTTTCTCGACCTGCGCGACGAGCTCAACGACCTGATCGGCTGAGCGCGCTCAGCGATCGACGAGCGCCGGCAGGGCGATCTGTCCGAGCTGCCACTCGAAGGTGAAGCGAACGCACCCCGGCAACGCAATCGGCGGCTCCCCGCGCTCTTTGACGCATCGCGACCCGGCCGCGACCAGCTGCGTCGGGCCTGAGGAAGGGAGTTGGACTAGTCAGCGAACGTCCAATCGGGCCGCTTGCGGGCGTGAGCGGTGTCGTAGTCGACGGCACCGTCGGCGTGGATGTCCTTGATCAGCGGCACCCGGGGCAGGCGCGGATCGGCGACGCGCCGTTCGAGGAAGTCGACGACATCGGCCGGGAAGCTGCGCAGGATGCTGCTGACGACGGCCTGTTCTTCACTGCCGAGGAAGCAGCGGTTGGCGTCGGTGACGGAGCGAAGCTGGGCCTCGAGCTGACCGAGGGCGGACTCGTCGGCGGTCCCGTTGATCAGGTCAGCCAGGTGGCCGGTGATCGCCAGCGAGCCCTGCTTGCACGGCGGACATTGCCCGCACGATTCGATCGACAAGAAACGTGACACCTCATAGGCCACCGTGGTCATGTTGATCGAGTCGTCGTAGACGACGAAGCCGGCCGCGCCGAGGCTCAGGCCTCGCGATGCGAAATCGCCGTACGTCAACGGAGCATCAAGATCTGCTGCGGTCAGCACCGCGCTCGACACACCGGCCAGCGCGGCCTTGAAGGTCCGTCCCGGAAGCGGCCCGCCGCACAGAGCGAGGACTTCGGACAACGGGATGCCGAATTCGACTTCGTGCACCCCCGGACACACGACGTCGCCGACGACGGTGACGATGACGGTTCCAGGCGATTCGACGGTGCCCAGCGACCGGAACCAGTCTGCACCGCGCGCCATGATGTGCGCCGCCGAGGCCAGCGTCTCGACGTTGTTGACCACCGTCGGATTGGCATCGGCTCGAGACGACAACGTCGTCGATTCGGCCTCCCAGCTTCCCGACGGCGCCGTGGCGAACAAGCCGAACTGGTACGGCGGTAGCAGGCGCGGCAAGGGCTCACGCCCTTCAATCACCTCGAGCAGGGCCTTCTCCTCGCCGAACAGGTACTCATCGGGACCCTCGACGATGTTGATGCTCAGGTCCTGCAACACGCCGGCTGCGCTCATCTCGACGGCGGCCCGCTTGAACGCGTCTGCCTCGCGTGCGTACGAACGCTTCGTCGCCAGGTAGATCGTTCCTGCGCCGACGGCGAATGCCGCGATCGCCGCGCCCTCGATGATCCGGTACGGATCGAGCCGGATCAGCGTGCGGTCTTTGAACGTGGCCGGCTCACCCTCGGCGCCGTTGGCGACGACGAAGCGGGTTCCAGATCCACCCGCGCCCACCGACGCCCATTTCCTGCCGGTCGAGAACCCTGCACCGCCGCGGCCGCGCAGGCCGGCAGCCTCGATCTCGGCGATCGTCGCGTCCTGACCCACACGCAGGGCCGCGTCGAGCCCGCGGCCACCTCCCAGCTGGACGAACTCGCCGTACGAGGCGATCGGACGCTCGGGCAGCAGGTAACCGCGGCGCTCTGGCGTGGCGGCCGCTGATGTCATGCGATGGTCCGTACCCGAACCCTTCGGCGGCCACACCCGCCTCATGGCCGGCACGGCTGTGCCGATACCTCTGTCAGCCTCGCACCGGCGCGGTAGCGGCACGGCGGCAGATTGGAGTGGCAATGAGAGCATCGACGGTGTTGCGGGCGGCGGTGTGCTGCACCGGTTTGGTGCTGGCCGCGTGTTCGGATGACGCAGGCCCTGCGGCGACGCCTGCGTCGACGGATTCGGTATCGGCCACGACCCGCCCGACGAGTGCTGCGAGCGGCGCGGCGGTGGCGGCTCCGTACGACCTCGGCACGTTCACCGGCATCGACATCTGGGTCGACCCCAACAACGGCAACGACCAGAACGACGGGCACGACCGCGCCAGTGCGATGCAGACCATCGACGCCGCGTGGCAGCGGATCCCGGCCGGCGAGGAGCTGAAGACCGGCTTCCGGCTACGCCTCGTGCCGGGCACCTACCCACAGGCGACGTCGGTCAACTACTGGGAGGACCGCCACGGGACCCCAGCGGCACCGATCATCATCGAGGCCGCGGACGGTCCGCACACGGCGACATTCGAGGGCGACATCAACATGTTCGGCGTCAGCCACTTCGCGCTGGTGGGCGTCGACATCATCCGCGAGGGCGACGCCTTCCATTGCGAGCACTGTGATCACATCCTGCTCCGGAACACCGAGCTGTCCGGCGGCGCCGACGGCGTCGGCGCGCACGAGACGGTGAAGGTCAACCAGTCGCAGTACATCTACATCGAGGGCTCCGACATCCACGGCGCCGACGACAACGCGATCGACTTCGTCGCCGTGCAGCACGGCCACGTCATCGGCAATCGCATCCACGACGCCGTCGACTGGTGTGCCTACGCCAAGGGCGGCAGCGCGTCGATCACGTACGCGGCGAACGAGGTGTACGACTGCGGCACCGGCGGCATCACCGCCGGCCAGGGCACCGGGTTCGAGTTCATGACCGAACCGTGGCTGAACTACGAGGCCTACGGGATCGTGATCGCCGGCAACGTCGTCCACGACACCGAGGGTGCCGGCCTCGGTGTTGCCGGCGGGTTCAACGTCCTGCTCGCCTACAACACGCTGTACAACGTCGGCTCGCGCAGCCACGTCGTCGAGTTCGTCCACGGACGTCGCGGCTGCGACGGGTCAGCCGACATCTGCCAGGCTCACCACGATGCCGGCGGGTGGGGCTCGACCGCCGGCGAGGACGCCCTCATCCCCAACCGGCACGTCTATTTCGTCGACAACCTCATCGTCAACCCGGCCGGCCACGCCTCGCAATGGCAGCACCTGCAGATCGACGGCCCGCTCGACGTCCCGAAGTCGAGCAACGTCCCATCGCCGTCGCTGGCCGATGACGACCTGCGTATCGAGGGCAACGTGATCTGGAACGGGCCGGCAGACCACGAGCTCGGCGCCGGCGACGGATGCAGCGACACCAACGCCACCTGCACCGCCGAGAAGATCAGAGCGGCCAACGCGATCAACACGATCGAGCCGGAGCTGCGCGACCCGGAGCACGGCGACTTCCGGCTGACCGATGCCTCGGCTGCGGTGATGCCGAGCGCGGTCGCGCTGCCCGAGTTCGTCTGGGACGACACGCCGATCGCGGTACCTGCCGGCGACGCATGGCTCGATGTCAGCACCGACTTCCACGGCAACCCGCGCCCGGTCTCCGGGCCGCCCGGCGCGGGATGACCTTCGTCGTCTCAGCGCGTGCTCAGGACTGATCCGGCCGCACGAACCCGAGGGTCTCGCCGCAAGCGGTGCAGTGCAGGACACTGACGATCGTCGCCCCATCGTCACCCCGGGCAAGCATCGACGTCTCTGCCAGGGTGTCATCGAGCGAAGCGCGGCAGTGCGGGCATTCGGCCGGACGACGGTCGCCGGCGGCGGATGGTTTGCGGCGGGTTCGACTGCCGGTTCGACCTGCCGGTTCGACTGCTTGCTCGACGGGTTCGACCGGGTCAGGGCGCTCACCGGCGACATCGGCGCGCAGCCGGACGATGTCGACACCCAACCCGCGCAGCACCTGGCAGGCGAGCCCCTCGACATCGAGCACACCGAGGAGAACGTGTCCGGCGTCGACCTCCGGCTCCCGGTCCTTGCGCGAGAACCGCCCGGCGCGTTCGAGGGCGCGCTGGGCCCGTGGGGTGAACGGCAGCTCCTCGCCATCCGGCGACCCGAGGTCGCCGACGGCCTCGACGACCTTGTGCCGAGCCACGCCGATGTTCGCACCGGCGGCGCGCAGCGTCGCGGCACCCTCGCTGTCGCCATCGAGCAAGAGCCCGAGCAGCAGGTGCTCTGTTCCGACCCGCGGATGATCGAGGCGACGCGCCTCGATCGCCGCCAGCGACACCACCCGCTGAGCCCCGACGGAGAAGTTCTCGAGCACGACCGCAACCTACGCCACTGAGCCGAGCCGAGCGCTGATCGGCCCGTGGAGAGTGAAGGTGTACGGAAGATGAACAGACCGCGCGGAGCCACCAAGGTGCACCTCGCGCCGAACCGCGACGCGTACGTTGAGACGCGACATCACGTCGACGACCAACCGACAGATCAAGGAGATGGTTGTGCTGAAGCGGCAGTCCCGCGGTGCAGATGGTTCGCTCAAGGTCACCTTCGTGCTTCCCACCGCGGATTACGAACGGCCGGTATCGGTCCTCGGAACGTTCAACGGTTGGGATCCGTTGGTTCATCCGCTGAGGCGGCGCAGCAACGGCACCCGCAGTGTCACCGTCGAGGTCCCGGCCGGCAGAGTCTTCCAGTTCAAGTACCTCGCCGAGGGCGGCGAGTGGTTCTGCGACCCGGACGCAGACGCCGTCGAGGTCGCGGACTACGCCGTGCACAACTCCCTGTTCTGCACCTGAGCTGGGCCATGTGAACCAGCGTTGTCGGCAAGGCCGGCGTCGCTTTAGGTTTTGTACAACTCGCTACGTCGTGGCCGAGGGCAGTCGCGACACTTGTGCTGTGAGCATCGAGACGATCGAGCGCGCCGCGATGGCGACCGCGTTCGACACCGCCGCGCGGGTGCGCACGACGACGTCCCCGAACCCTTGGGTGGGTGCGGTCCTGGTCTCCGCCGCGGGCGAGCAGATCGGTGTCGGCGCGACCCAGCCGGCCGGCGGAGCCCACGCTGAGGTCCTCGCGCTCGGCGCGGCACGGCACGCGGCGCGGGGTGCGACGTTGGTGGTGACGTTGGAGCCATGCTCGCACCATGGTCGGACGCCGCCATGCGTGGACGCAGTGCTGGCGGCCGGTGTGAGGCGCGTCATCGTCGCGGTCGAGGACCCCGATCCACTCGTCGCCGGTCAGGGGATCGCCGCGCTGAGATCGGCCGGCGTCGAGGTCGAGGTCGGGCTGATGGCCGCTGAGGTGAGCGCCCAGCTCGAGCCGTACCTGCATCATCGGCGAACCGGTCGACCGTACGTCGTCTGCAAGCTCGCGGCGACGCTCGATGGCGGGACCGCCGCGCCGGACGGGTCATCGCAGTGGATCACTGGTATCGAGGCCCGGACGGACGTCCACCGGCTCCGCGCTGAGAGCGATGCGATCGTGGTCGGCGCGGGCACGGTCCGCAGCGACGATCCGTCGTTGACGGTGCGCCACGTCGCCGGCCGCGATCCGCTGCGGGTGGTGCTCGGCTCGGCGCCGGCTACCGCGCGAGTCCATCCCTGTATCGAGTGGACGGGCGACCTCGACCAGCTCCTCATCGAGCTCGGCCGGCGCGGCGTCATCCAGGTGATGATCGAGGGCGGCTCGCGGGTCGTTCGCTCGTTCCATGACCAGGATCTCATCGACCAGTATGTCGTCTACATCGCACCGGCCTTGTTCGCGGGCAACGATGCCATCCCCCTGATCGCGGGCCCCACTGCGCCGTCGATCGACGGGCTCTGGCGCGGCCAATTCGCCGACGTCCGTCGGGTCGGCGCCGATCTGCGCGTCGAGGTGATCCCGTCCACACGTCGCCCGGCGCACGAAGGCGGGCACGGCCGGGATCACGAATATGGTGGCTGACATGTTCACGGGAATCGTCGAGGAGCTCGGCACCATCGAGGCGTTCGGCGACGGACGGGTGCGGATCAAGGCGACCACCGTGCTCGAAGACGCCCGCCTCGGCGACTCGATCGCCGTCAGCGGGTGCTGTCTGACCGTTGTCGCCCACGGACCAAACTGGTGGGAGGCCGACGTGTCCGCGGAGACGATCGCCCGGACCAGCCTGGCCCGCTGGGAGGTCGGCTCGCCGGTCAATCTGGAGCGCGCCGTGCGGATGCAGGACCGCCTCGGCGGTCACCTCGTCCAGGGCCACGTCGACGGAGTCGGGGAGATCATCGCGCCGGTCCCGGACCTGCGCGTGAAGGTCGCGCCCGACCTGTTGCCGTACCTCGTCGAGAAGGGATCGGTCACCGTCGACGGCGTCAGCCTGACCGTCGTCGCACCGCTGGCGGACGGTTTCACCGTCGCGATCATCCCGCACACGGCGGCGGTGACGACACTGGGCACGAAGCGACCAGGCGACCTCGTCAACATCGAGGTCGATGTGATCGCCAAGTACGTCGAGCGCATGCTGCGCCCCTTCGCAACCGGCGCCGTAGGAGCGAGCTCGTCGCTGACGCAAACGGAACGTGACCGAGGTGAGGCCGGACTATGAGCGAGGTCTGCTTCGACGCGATCGAGGATGCGATCGCGGCCATCGGCCGGGGCGAGATGGTGGTCGTCGCCGACGACGAAGACCGTGAGAACGAGGGCGATCTGATCATGGCGGCCGACGCCGCGACCGATGAGCAGGTGGCGTTCTTCGTCCGCCACACGTCGGGCGTGATCTGCGTCGGCCTGACCGACGAGCGGTGCGACCAGCTGCACCTGCCGTTGATGGTCCCTCCGGCGGCGAACACCGAAGTCCAGGGCACCGCGTTCACGGTCACGGTCGATCTCAAGGAGGGCACGACCACCGGTATCTCGGCTGCCGATCGAGCCCGCACCCTGCGCGCCCTCGCCGACCCGGGCGTCGACCAGCACGCGTTCAACAGACCCGGCCACGTCTTCCCCCTGCGCGCCAAGCCGGGCGGCGTGCTCAAACGGGCCGGGCACACCGAGGCCGCCGTCGACCTCGCCCGCCTCGCCAGACGCGCTCCGGCGGGACTGCTCTGCGAACTCGTCCGCGACAACGGCGAGATGGCCCGCGTGCCCGACCTGCGCGACTTCGCCGACCGGCACGGGCTGCTGCTCGTGTCGATCGCCGACCTGATCCGTCATCGGCGGCGCACCGAGAAACTGATCACCCAAACCGCCTCCGCCCGGGTACCCACCGCATGGGGCGAGTTCCGCTGCTACGCGTTCAACAGCCTGGTCGACGGGCACGACACTCACCTCGCCTTCGTCAAAGGCGATGTCGCCGGGATGGACGACGTCCTCGTGCGGATCCACAGCGAGTGCATCACCGGCGACGTTTTCGCCAGCGTCAAGTGCGACTGCGGTGCCCAGCTGCACGAATCGATGCGTCGCATCGAGGAGGCCGGTCTCGGTGTCGTGGTCTACCTGCGCGGCCACGAAGGGCGCGGGATCGGCATCACCCACAAGTTGCGCGCGTACGATCTCCAAGACGCCGGGCTCGACACCGTCGACGCCAACATCGAGCTCGGCCTCCCCGTCGACAACCGCGAATACGGCATCGGCGCGCAGATCCTCGCCGATCTCGGCCTGACCACGATTCGGCTGCTGACCAACAACCCGGCCAAGTACCACGCCCTCGACGGCTTCGGACTCTCGATCACCGAACGGGTACCACTCCACGTTCCCGTCCACGCCGAGGCCCACCAGTACATGGCGACCAAGCGCGACCGGCTCGGCCACCTCATCCCCGCTGACCCGACATCGCCCGACTCGACAACGCCTGACACGACAACCCCCGACGCGACAACGCCTGAGATCACGGAGCACCCATGACCACCTTCGCCGGCCATCCCAACGGCGCACATCGGCGCTTCGCGCTGGTCTGCAGCCGGTTCAACGACCTCATCGTCACCCGCCTCGAACAGGGCGCCCGCGACGCGCTCGTCCGCCACGGAGTCGACGACGACGCGATCGACACGGCGTGGGTCCCTGGAGCCTGGGAGATCCCGATCGCGGGGAAGGCGCTCGCCGAAACCGGCCGCTACGACGCGATCGTCGCCCTCGGCGCAGTGATGCGCGGCGCCACATATCACTTCGAGGTGATCGCCAACAACAGCGCCGCAGGGCTTGCTCGCCTCGCCCTCGACACCGGCGTCGTCGTCACCAACGGCATCATCACCGTCGACACAATGGATCAAGCGCTCGAGAGGGCGGGCAGCAAGGCCGGGAACAAGGGCGCCGACGCGGCCCTCGCCGCGCTCGAAACCGTCGACCTGATCCACCGCATCAGCAAGCCGACGAACTGACATCCCGCCGCGCCGCGGACCATCGCCCGCCGCGGCGTCACAAACCGCACACGCGGGTGGATTGTGAGGCGCTGAGGGACAGTATTCCCACCCGCGTGAACGATTCGTGACAGCCGGAGCCGGCGGGACGCGCGGTCGTGATCAGTGAGTGACGCTGCGGATCGCACCCGGACCGAAGACGGTCGAGCACGTTCCGCACCAGAACGCCTGCACGAGCTCGGTACCACACGGCGCGTGCACCAGCGTCGTCGGCGGGCTGTCGCCGCCGAGGTGTTGATCGCCCCAACGCACGAGAGCCACCAACGTCGGCGACAGGGCGATCCCCGCGGGGGTCAACCGGTACTCGTAGCGGGGCGGGTTGGTCTGGTACAGCTCCTTGGTCATCAAGCCCGCGCCGACCAGCTTGCGCAAGCGACCAGTGAGGATCGGCCGGGCGATGCCGAGGTCGGCGCAGAACTCGTCGAAGCGACGGATGCCACGGAATGCGGCACGGAGCACCAGGATCGTCCACCGGTCGCCGACCAGGGCGAGCGTCCGCTCGATGGTCGAGCCCTGCGTGCCCGGCGTGTCCGTTCCGTCCGGGGCCTCGGGTGCATTCGCTGCGCTCACGCCGCCATTGTCGTCGCTGGCGCACCGTTCCGCACGCGTGGCACCGATTGTTGCGCCAGTGAGTATCGAAACAGAACTCACTGGTGTTACGGTGCACCGATGCAACGCGATTGGTCCGACGAAGCCCTGCTCGCCGCGTCTGTCGACGACCTCATGAACGCCGCCCGCCACGTGCGCGACGAACGGTTCGGCACGCGGGTCACCTATTCGCCGAAGGTATTCGTTCCGCTCACCCAGTTGTGCCGAGACGCATGTGACTACTGTACGTTTGCCCAGCCCCCGGCCCGTCTGGCGGCGCCTTTCCTCGGCCTCGACGAGGTGTTGGCGATCGCCCGCGCGGGGGCCAAGGCCGGCTGCCACGAGGCGCTGTTCACGCTCGGGGAACGACCCGAACTTCGGTACGAACAGGCGCGGACCTGGCTGGCCGACAACGGCTTCGCGTCCACCGTCGCCTACCTTGTCGCCGCGGCGAAGCTCGTCCTCGACGAAACCGGCCTGCTCCCGCATCCCAATGCCGGCGCACTGCACAGCGATGAGCTGGCCGCGCTGCGGCCGGTGTCGGCCAGCCAGGGGATGATGATCGAATCGTTGAACGGCGACCTGTCGTGTCACCGCAACGCACCGGACAAGGAGCCTGCCCGGCGGCTCGCCACGCTCGAGGCCGCGGGCGAGCTGTCGATTCCGTTCACGACCGGCATCCTGGTCGGCATCGGCGAGAGCCGCCCGGACCGCATCGTCGCGCTGCGCGCCATCGCGGCCAGCCACCACCGCCACGGGCACGTCCAGGAGGTCATCGTCCAGAACTTCTTGCCCAAGCTGATCTCTGGGATGCGCAACGCGCCGGCGTGCCCGCCGGAGGATCTGCTCTGGACGATCGCTGTGGCCCGGCTCATACTCCCGGCCGACGTCCACCTGCAGGCCCCGCCAAACCTCACCGACGACTTCGGCGTGCTGCTCGCCGCCGGCATCGACGATTGGGGTGGCGTCTCGCCGGTGACCGCCGACCACGTCAACCCGGAACGCCCGTGGCCCGAGCTCGACCGCCTGCGCGACATTACCGAGTCCGCCGGGCACGTGCTGGCCCCGCGGCTGACGATCTATCCCGAGTTCGCCCGCGATCCTGATCGGTGGCTGGATCGGTCGGTGCGGTTCGCAGTGCT
>Ga0268264_10005309_pt1 | contig 10908 bp, 14 predicted proteins | sample KBSSwiS32_FD_190357 | JGI IMG/M metagenome (GOLD analysis project Ga0268264, IMG submission 190357) | Switchgrass rhizosphere microbial communities from Kellogg Biological Station, Michigan, USA - KBS Switchgrass S3-2 (SPAdes) (version 2) | ecosystem: Host-associated > Plants > Roots >... | reverse complement strand
GCATCGAGAACAGCGAACGCGAGGGCGAAGTGCTTTCGCTCGAACTCGAGGCCAGCCAGGCCGTAGGCGAGGGCTATCGCCAGGCGGCAATGTACGATGCGCTGACCGGTCTGCCGAACCGTCGCAATTTCGACGAGGCGCTCGACGTTGCCGTTTTCCACGGCGCCGATGCGCCGCGGACGATGGCCCTGCTGTTCGTGGACATGAATGAGTTCAAGGCGGTCAACGACAGCTTCGGCCACGTCGTGGGCGACATGGCCCTGCGCCGCGTCGCCCAGGTATTGCGTGCGCAGACCGGCGACGGCGATCTCGTCGCGCGGCTTGCCGGCGACGAATTCGTCGTCCTGATGCGCAACTTGGTCGAGCAGGAACGCGAAGTCAGCGAGTTTTGCCAGCGCCTGCACAGCGTCTTCGAGCACATGCAGACCCTGGCGGACGGACAGCGCATGAAATTGTCCGTGGCGGTCGGCGTGGCCCTGCACGACGGTCCGGATTTGACGCGCTCGGAATGGCTGCGGCGCGCCGACGAAGCGATGTATCGCGCCAAGCAATCCGGTCGCTTCCGCTTCTACGGCCGCATCGATCCAGGGTTGCATGTCGTCGGATCGAACAACGCGGAGTCCTAGCGCATTTCGATGCGGCCACCTGCCTTGGGCGCTGAAGAAGTGTGCGGCGAAGGCAGCGCCGACTCCACGGCGCCGCCACCATCGCCCGATGAGGCAGCGAACTCAGCTCACGCTACTTCGCGTATCGAAGCGCCTTCGACCAGCGCAATGCCGCGCTGCGTGATCTCGACGAAGTCTGCGCGCCAATGGATCAGACCCTTGGCGAGCAGCGAGTCGCGGATCTGCTCCGACATCGGGCGCTTGACCGAGCCGGGAGCCAACGGTCCACCCAGAAGGGCCAGGAGCCAGAGTCTTTCTTCGCTGGTGATGAGTTCGGATGTCAAGTCATTCTCCTTCGGGCCGGCGCCTGCCGACCGCACGAATGCCGTCTAGCGTGATTTCCATCTTGCCGTGCTTCCAGCGCATCAAGCCTCGTTCGACCAGGGCGTTATGCACCGGATCGGGCATCGTGAACTGATCGACAGGACCGTTTCGCGGGCGGCTGCGAAGCAGGCGCATCAGCCAGACCGCTTCGTCGTCCGATAAATTGTGGATGCCGATCACGCGAAAGCCCCCTGTCGCATGGTGCGGCAGATGGTGCGCGACTACGCCGCACAAAACTGCTGAATGCATCACGCTTCGATGTAAGAATTTCAAAAGCGCGACGCAGTAGTCACCCGACGTGCGCTCCGTCGCGACGGATCCTGCTTCTGCAAACGTTTACATCGTTCCAGCGACCAGGAGCGGGTTGGGGCAGTGCGTTGCACACTGCCCCGATGATCCCTGCGACGGGTGTTAGTGCTGCGGCCGCGCGCAAGCGACGTCGTACTGCGACACGCTCTTCGGATTCTTGGAGTTCTGCGGCTGCTCACCCGCATACTTCGTGCCGGACACGCCATCCGGATTGAACGCCGAGCCCGGCGCCGAGATCGAATGGCCCGGTTGATTCGGCGTGTCTTCGCAACTCGCGTTCGGCTGGCCGGTCCGGCGCGTGGTCGTCGATGACTTCGCCGTGGTGGTCGTCTTCGTGGTGGTCGCCGCGGTCGTCGGACGTGTCGCCGTCGTGGTCGTCGTCGCGGCCATCGGCCTGGCGGTCATGTGCGCCGCGGCGACGTCACGCTGTGCGCCGGCACGCATCGCTCCGGGCGCCGTGGCCGCACGGCCCGCCGCGAGGCTTGCGGCGGAAAACAGCGAAAGGATGCAGACTGCTGCGATCGTAATTGCCGGTTGTGACTTGAGAATGGTCATGGAATCTCCTTGCACGTCGTGTGCATCTGGCGTGTTGCCGGTCTTGGCGCAATGGCGTGGCGGCAACGCAATGACGGAACGATGACCTCGGCGGCCATGCTCCTAGGCTGCGGACCTGTTGCTTGATCGAGATCCGCGTTGGGCGAATCGCTCGGACCGTGTGGAGCCTCGCGCGAAGTGGAGTCCGCCGGCGAGGCGGCGCGCCGGAGCGTCGCTCACTGGTAGGTTCGGCTACGGCAAGTCAGGTTCATGCCGTGCGCGATATTGTTCAGCGCGCGGCAGACTTCCGTTCATTCAGGAAATTCGACGCGTGATCGGCGGCTAGCTGCGGGTCAGCCGGCCTTTCGTTGGTTGCAGCGGATCGTCGCTGATGTCGTAGTCCTCACGTTCCTCGCGCGACCAGTTCGCTACCGAATTGGCGGGCAAAGGCTGCTGACCTCGAGCGGTATACATATCGTTTGCAGCGTCGTATACGGCTTGGAAGTGGTTGCCTTCCGGGTATTCGATCCAGACGAGTTCGCCGTTGTTGGGTTTTTGCAAGGGCATGTCGTTTCCTCCTGCTGCGCGTGAACGGCTCGAGAGCGCTGTCTGTTGGAGTCAATTGCGAGTATACAAGTTGCAGACGGGCGAGCCGAATCAGATCCGGCGCGACAATTTGGAAACAGCGAAGCCAAACGGCTTCGTCAGCGAACTCGAAGGTTCGCTAATGTCTCAGGGCCGCTGGCGCGGCCCGAGGCGGGGGGAATGATTCGCGCCATCCATGGCGCTCACCCTCCGCGGCTTCGCCGCTGCGGGCCGGCTCCGCCGTTCGCGCGCGCTCCAGGCGCGCGCAGTGAACCGTCTCGATTCTGTGAATCGAGACGGTTCTCCAGCCCCCCGCCTTCGCCAAACAAAAAAGGGCCCCGCAAGGGGGCCCCTTTTTGTTTGGTGGAGGCGGGGGGAATTGAACCCCCGTCCGAAAGTTCTACGTCCCCGGATCTACATGCATAGCTCGCCGTTTGATCTCATCCTGCGGCAACACGACGTGCGAAGCGCACCGCAGAACCAGCCGGTTGAGAGTTAGCCGATGATCGACTGGCGGCGATCAGCAGCGATCCTGTGATAATGACTCTACATCCACGAGCACAGGCACAAGTGGGTTCGAGGCTTAGGCCTTAAGCGGCCAGTGCGTAGTTGTCGTCGTTGGCAACTAAAAGTTTGCCGCTGGATTAACGAGGAAAGCTGCCCCCTCGGCATGCACCAGGCGATTTCGATACCTCCGTCGAAGCCGATCGCCCCCGGAAGAGAAAACGCCATTCCTGCTACGACTGCAGGACGATGTCAGTATAGCAACTGTAGCTGAACGAGCGCCGTTTCAAGGTCTTCCGGCATCTTTCATGCTTCCGCGCCGCGGCTGACGGAGCGCCGATCGACCACTCTCGTCGGCCATTGCGTCGATCACGCCGCGATAACGAAAGCGGGTGCAGCATGCGCAGCCAATAATACGCACGTGCAGTTCTCCGATTGCCGCAGCATGTCGGTCGCCCTCATTCCACAGCAGAGGTGCGCCATGACAGTCAGTACCTACGTCCGCCCGCGCGGCTTCACTCTCATCGAATTGCTCGTCGTGATCGCGATCATTGCGGTCCTGATCGGCTTGTTGCTTCCGGCCGTGCAAAAGGTCCGCGAAGCGGCCGACAATGCGTCGAAATTCCAGAACCTGCGTCCGGTCGCCGGCGAACTGATCGGTCTGCTGGACGTCGAGTCGCCGCTCGTCGGCGCTCTTTTGCAGGCCGAGACGATGTTGCCTGCCGTGCAGGATACGCAGACGCCGCCGGATCCGAATCTCGTCGCGGCTATTCTGCAGGACGTGCAGGAGGGCAATGCGGCGTTGAGAGCGCAACTGCACGCGCTGCGCAATCCGGCGTCGTCACACGTTCCGGGCGAACTCGAGGCCTATCTCGAGTTGAAGCTGAGCCTGACGACGCTGATCGACGAGTTGCAGCAGCTCGAAGCGCATCTGCAGCACCTGCAGAAGATCGCGTCCGGCTGACGCCAATTGCGCGGGATGGGCATTGCGCTGTGCGCGTGCCCATCCCGCGACTGTCCTCTCAAGCGGAGGCCGGCTTGTTCAGTTGCTCGGCCTTGCGGCCGGTGAACGGAATCAGCATCGGCACGCGCTTGCGATAATTGCGATACGGCTCGCCGAGGCTGTCGACGAGGTCGCGCTCCTCGAACTGGATCGCAATGAGGATGTATCCGGTCGTCGCGACCGCGAACAGCAGGTGGGTCACGGTCATGATCGGCGTGGCCCAGAACGCAAACAGCCAGCCGACGTAGAGCGGATGGCGGACCAGGCGATACGGTCCCGGCGTGCGGAATTCGAGCGGCCGGTACGGCATGCCGTTGAGAAACAGCCAGACCTGGCGCAAGCCGAACAGGTCGAAGTGGTTGATCAGGAATGTCGATGCAAGGACGAGCAGCCAGCCGAACGCGCACGCGCCCTGCAGCGCATAGGCCGCGGCCGGCGTCTGCACCGACCAGACCGATCCGCCGAGCGGCTGCCAGAAAACGAACAGCGCAATCAGAGCCACGCTCGAGAACAGCACGTAGGTGCTGCGCTCGGCCGGTTCCGGCACGAACTGCGTCCACCAGCGCTTGAATGCGGGACGCGCCATCACGCTGTGCTGCAACGCGAAAGCCATCAGCAGCGCGAGGTCGACGATCAGGCTGCCGGCAAGATCGCCGCTGGCAGGCCCGTCGATCGAGCGCGGCACGACGAAGTTGCCGACGAATCCGATCGCATACAGAAAGGTGGCAAAGAATATGGCGTAGCTGATTACGCCGTAGACGAACACGGACAAACGCTTGAGCACGACAACCTCCTCGGGTTGGCTTCGGCCCCGCGGCGGGGGCAGGTGGTCCGAGGAACGAATTGCGGCGACCGATTGCGCCATCGGTGCGGCGATGGGCACGCGACGTCAGGACGCGCGATCCTGACGGCCGCTATTTCGGCTGCTCGAACGCCGCGAGTCTCAGCCCGCAGGGTTGCGGGCGCGCATGGCGCGCTGCTTCTCGCGATTCCAATCGCGTTCCTTTTCGGCTGCGCGCTTGTCGTGGTCCTGCTTGCCTTTGGCCAGGCCGATCTCGACCTTGACGCGGTTGTGCTTCCAGTACATCGCGGTCGGCACCAGCGTGTAGCCCTTGCGTTCGACCGCACCGACCAGCTTGTCGATCTCGTTGCGGTTGAGCAGCAGCTTACGCGTACGACGGTCGTCGGCGACGACGTGGGTCGAGGCCGAAAGCAGCGGCGGGATCGACGCGCCGAACAGGAAGATCTCGCCGTTCTTGACAATCGCATAGGCCTCGCCGAGATTGATCCGCCCGGCGCGCAGGCTCTTGACTTCCCAGCCCTGCAGGGCGATGCCGGCTTCGTAGCGCTCGTCGATGTGGTACTCGTGGCGCGCGCGCTTGTTCAGCGCGATCGTCGAGTCGCCTTTGCCGGATTTTTCCTTTTGCTTGGCCATATGCTGCGGGTCGAACAATTACAATGGGATATCGCGCCGTCGTGCTAGCTTAAACGTTTTACGGATAGGTCTCGTGATCCAGATTCGCCGCAGCGCGATCGTCAACCGCAGCGATTCGCACATGTTCGACCTCGTCAACGACGTCGAGGCCTACCCGCGCCGCTTCGCCTGGTGCGCCGGCGCCAGCGTCACCGCGCGCGGCGACGATGAACTGCTGGCCCGCCTGGAGCTGCGGGTCGGCGGCATGACCCAGGCGTTCACGACGCGCAACCGTCTCGAACCGCCGCGGCGCATCGGGCTCGAGCTCGTCGACGGACCGTTCCGCAGCCTGTCGGGCAGCTGGGAATTCACGGCGCTCGGCGCGTCCGGCTGCAAGGTCGCCCTCGCGCTCGACTTCGAATACGCCGGCCTGATGGCGCCGATCATGCGCGCCGGATTCCAGAAACTGGCCGACCGCATGGTCGACGAGTTCTGCCGCGAAGCACTGCGCAGCGATGCCTGATCTGCGCGTCAGCGTGGTCTACGCCGAACCGACGCGGCAACTGGTGCGCGAGTTGTCGCTGGCTCCGGGTTCCACGGTCGCCGACGCGATCCGCAGCGCTGCGATCGCGGTCGATGCGCAAGACCTCCGCTTCGGCATCTTCGGCCGGCTGGCCGAGGCCACGACGCCGTTGCGCGACGGCGATCGCGTCGAGATCTACCGTCCGTTGAAGATCGATCCGAAAGAGGCGCGCCGGCGGCGCGCCGCGAAGTAGCAGCGAATCAGGCGCCGCCGCTGCCGCCCTGCTTGCGCTTGTCTTCTTCTTCCTTCGGGCGCTTGTCGTCCGGATACTGGCGCTTGTACTTGGTCGCCTCGCGGATCAGTTCCTGCGGGTTCTCGGCGAAATAGTCGCCTTCGATGCGCGCCAGCGCGTCGTTCTCGAAATAAAGAACGAGGTCCTTGGTTTCCATGCGGCCGTTGCCGCGGCGGATCGTCGATACGTAATCCCAGCGGCTCTGTTCGAACGGGCTGACCACCGACGGCGAACCCATGACCAGGGTTACCTGGCGCTTGGTCATGCCGGGCTTGAGCGAATCGACCAGCGACTTGCTGAACAGGTTGCCCTGCTGGATGTCGAGCTTGTAGATCGGCGAGCACGCCGCGAGCAGGCAGCTGGTGGCGACGAAAGCGAACGCGCGCGAAACCTTGGTCATGCCGATACCGGAAAGCGGAAAGCGCCGAATGATACACTAGCGTTTCGTTGGTTCGCGTTATGAAGCGCGCGACAACCGCCGGTGCCGTGATTTTCCGGGCAGGGCGGGCAGCCGGCAGGCATGCTCGGGATCGGTCCTGCTTCCGCGGGCACGAGATCCGCCGATCGAAGCGCACGAAGGAGGTACGCATGGAAACCCAGGATCTGCGCAAAGCCGGTCTCAAGGTCACGCATCCGCGCATGCGTATTCTCGAAATTCTCGAAGCTTCTGCCGGTAAGCATATGACTGCAGAGGATATTTATCGACAACTCCTCGAGCATCAGGACGATATTGGCCTGGCCACTGTCTATCGCGTACTGACCCAGTTCGAGGCCGCGAGTCTCGTCGTCAAGCACAACTTCGAGAGCGGGCAGGCGGTCTACGAGATCGATCGCGGCAAGCACCACGACCATATGGTCGACCTCGACAGCGGCAAGATCATCGAGTTCGTCAGCGAGGAGATCGAAAAGCTCCAGCGCGAGGTCGCCGATCGCCACGGCTACGTCATCGAGGAGCACAGCCTCGTGCTCTACGTCCGGCCGAAGCCGAAACGCTGAGCCGGTCGCCGGCCGCGGCGCTGGCGCAAGTTGCCACGAATCTGACGCAAGTCGCCGTTGCGCCGGCCCGGCACGCGCGGTCGCCTTGCAGGCAGTGGATGCGGCGACTACGCTCGCCGGATCAGACGTGGCGCGGCAATGGACGGATTCGACAGCGAGCTTGAACAATGGCGCGCGCGGGCGCTCGAGTTCGAGCACTCGCTCAACGGCTGCGTACTTGGACTCGGCCATGCCGTGCGCCTGCTGGTCGTGTCGATCCTGGCGCGCGGCCACGTGCTGCTCGAAGGCAACGTCGGCGTCGGCAAGACCACGCTGCTGCGCGCCGCCGCGCGCGGCCTCGGCGGCGCCTACGAGCGCGTCGAGGGCACGATCGACCTGATGCCGCAGGACCTGGTCTACCACACCTACATCGACCGCGACGGCAAACCGCGCGTCGAGCCGGGTCCGCTGATCGCGCACGGCGCGGCGCTGTCGGTGTTCTTCTTCAACGAGATCAACCGCGCCCGGCCGCAGGTGCATTCGCTGCTGCTGCGGGCAATGGCCGAGCGCAGCCTGACCGCGTTCAACAACGAATACCGTTTCCCGCACCTGCAGGTGTTCGCCGACCGCAACCGCGTCGAGAAGGAGGAAACGTTCGAGCTGCCCGGCGCGGCGCGCGATCGCTTCCTGATGGAGATCGAAATCGCACCGGTCGAAGGCGCCGATATCCATCGCCGCCTCACATTCGATGCGCGCTTCCACGACACCGATGCGCTGATCGCGACCGTGCCGTCGAGCCTGCTCGACTTCCAGGCGCTGCCGCGGATCGCCGCGCTGATCCAGGCGTCCGTGCGCACCGGCACCGCGATCGAGGAATTCGTCGACCATCTGCGCCGGGCAACGCACCGGCCCGCCGACTACGGCATCGCGCTCGATGGTGTCGACATGAACGAGCTGGTGCTCGCCGGCGCGAGTCCGCGTGGCATGAGCATGCTGGTTCGCGCCGCCAAGGCGGCGGCCTGGATCGACGGCGATCGTGACCTGTCGCCGGACCATCTGCGCAGCGTGTTTCATGAAGTCGTCGCGCATCGGGTCTTTTTCACGCCGATCTACGAGTTGCAGCGTGCGCGCCTCGGTCCGGCCTTGACCGAGGCCGTGCTGCGCAAGGTGCCGGCGCCGTAGCAGGCGGGCAGATGGCCGCGTCCGGCTCCATCTACGTCGAATACCGCGTCGGCTGGAAGACCGCCGGCATCCGGCCGGGCGCGTTCCGCGGCATGCACTCCGGGCCGGGCGAGCGCTTCCGGACCAGCGTGCCGCTGCACGCGCGTGCCGATCCGCGGCGCCTCGACATCCGCTCGACGCTGCGTGATCCGCTCGGCGGTATCTGGGTGCGCGATTTCGAGCAGCAATCGGCGTTGAACGTCATCGTGCTGGCCGACGTGTCGGCATCGATGGGTTACGTCGGCCGTCACGACAAGATGGCCCAGCTCGGAAGCATCGCAGCGTCACTCGCGCGCAGCGCGTGGCGCAACGGCGATACATTCGGCTTCGCCGCTGCGAACGGCAAACCGATTTCGAAGCTGACGCTGCCGTTGCGTCTGAACCGCGGCGCCGCCGACTGGCTGGAGCGCCGTCTCGCCGAATTCGCGCCCGAAGGCGACAGCGCGGCCGGTCTGCTGCAGAGTGCGTTGCAGCTGCCGCGTCGGCGCTCGCTCGTGTTTTTGCTGTCGGATTTCCACTGGCCGGACGGGGCGCTGGAAACGTTGTTGCGCCGACTCGCGCAGCACCAGGTCGTACCGGTGGTGCTGTGGGATCCGGCCGAAGCGCAATCGATTCGCCGCCACGGCATTGCCGTGCTGCGCGACATGGAAAGCGGTGCGCGGCGGTTCGTCTGGTTGCGGCCGGGGCTCGTCGACGCGCTGCGCGGCCGGCGCCGTGAACGCGAGCGCGAACTGCGGCGCGCCTGCGCGCAATCCGGCTGCGCGCCGTTCTTCGTGCGCGACCGTTTCGATCCGATCGACCTGACCCGGCATTTTCTCGAGGCAACCGGCTGATGGGCACGCGCTGGTTCGTCCTGTCGTTGACCGCAATCGTTGCCACTGGCGCCGCCGCCGAAAGCGCGGACAGTGGCATCGTCCCGCTCGTGGCACTGCGCGACACCGGCTACTTGCTCGGCGACTTGCTCGAGGAACGCGTCGAGCTGCAGCTGCCCGACGGCTTCACGCTCGACCCGGCGTCGCTGCCGGCGCCGGGCCGCGTAGCCCCGTGGCTCGAAGTGCGCGATGCGCGAGCGCAAAGCGGGCGCAGCGCCGGGCTCATGTCGGTAACCGTGATTTACCAGATCTTCGCCGAAGTCGAGCAGGCATCACGCGTTCCAATTCCGCCGTTCAAGCTGCGCATCGAGCGCGGCGGCGAGGCGCGCCGCGTCGCGGTTCCGGAAAAATCGTTCCTGCTGTCGCCGGCGCTGCCATCGGCGCTGTCCGACCAAGACCGCGAACTGAAGCCATCGCCGGTGCCGCAGCCGCTGCCGGTGACCGGCGCGCTCGCCGAGCTGACCGCGAGCCTGCTCGCCGCACTCGCGGCTGCGGCGTACCTGCTGTGGGCGCATGACCTGCTGCCGTTCCTGCCGCGGGCGCCAGGACCTTTCGCACGGCTGTGGCGCCGTTGGCGCGGCCGCGGCCTCGACCCTGCCGAACGCCTCACGCTGCTGCGCGAGTGGCACCTGGCCTTGAACGCAGCCGCAGGCGAAACGCTGTATGCGTCGACGCTGCCGCGGCTGTTCGAGCGTGCACCGCACCTGCTGCCGCTGCGAGGGCGGGTCGACGCATTGTTTCGTCGTTCCTGGCAGTCGTTCTACGGCGCGGCACCGATCGCCGAAGACATGACGCCGGAAATCCTCGGCGTGCTGCGCGAGGCAGCGCTGCGCGAGCGCGGTGTGCCGTGCTGAACCATCTGCACTGGACTTATCCGTGGGTGCTGTGGGGGTTGCCGCTCGCGATCGTGCCGCTGCTGAGCTTCGCGGCGCGTTCATTCGACTATCCGGCGACGTTCGACTGGCCGCGCGACCTTGCCTCGGAAATGCTGCAACTGCTGCTGCGCGCGACCGGCGCGCTGACGCTGGCGGTACTCGTCGCGGCGTCTGCCGCGCCGTATCTCGAAGGTGGAACCCAGACCCTTTCGGGCACCGGCGCCGAGATCGTCATCGTGCTCGACCGCAGCGGCAGCATGTCGGAGCCCCTGCTCGGCGAAGGCGATGCCGGTAGCGTGCGCGGCGAAACGCACGGCGAAAGCAAGATCGAGTCGGCGCGGCGCATCCTGCTCGCATTCATGAAACGCCGGCCGGGCGACACGTTCGGCATGGTCACGTTCAATGCCGCGCCGATCGGCGTCGCGCCGCTCGGCGAGGACCGCGCGCTGGTCGAGGCCGCGCTGGCCAGTGCCGAGGCGCGCAGCGAAGGTTACACGGCGCCGGCTCGCGCGCTCGGACTGGCGCTCGACTATTTTCGCGACCGGCCGCTGACCGCATCGCGCGTGATCCTGCTCGTTTCCGACGGCGGCGCCACGCTGGCCAAGGACAATCGCGAGAAGATCGCAGCACTGCTGCGCGAGCGGCGCGCGGCACTGATCTGGATCTACACGCGCGGCGAGCAGGAGCCGAGCATCCGCGTGCCGAAAGGGCAGGAGACTGAAAGTCTGTCGATGCACGAGTTCTTCAGTTCGATCGGCACGCCGTACGAGATGTTCGAGGTGGTCGATGCCAATGGGCTCGAACGCGCCGTG
>Ga0268264_10005308_pt1 | contig 10908 bp, 13 predicted proteins | sample KBSSwiS32_FD_190357 | JGI IMG/M metagenome (GOLD analysis project Ga0268264, IMG submission 190357) | Switchgrass rhizosphere microbial communities from Kellogg Biological Station, Michigan, USA - KBS Switchgrass S3-2 (SPAdes) (version 2) | ecosystem: Host-associated > Plants > Roots >... | reverse complement strand
CGACCGCAACGCACACGATACCCAGGAAGATCGCGCGGACTCCGCAGCTCACGGTTTAACCGCGAGCGACGGCGCTCGGGATGTCATCCAGTACCTCATTTCGAACCCCAAGTGTAGTCAGGCGAGGATGAACTGTGGATGAACCGGGCGCGCGCTATGATCGGCCGATCCATGCGGGTGCTCCTGGTCGAGGATGAGCCGCACGCCGCGCATGTGCTGGCCAAGGGGCTGCGCGAGCAGACCTATGCCGTCGACGTGGCGGCCGACGGGGACAGCGCCGTCTTTCAAGTGGCGACCACTGACTACGACGCGGTCATACTCGACGTGATGCTGCCGGCCCGCGATGGGTTTGCGGTGTGCCGCACCATCCGCGATTCCGGGTGCGCGGTTCCCATCCTGATGGTCACGGCGCGCGACGCCGTGGAGTCGCGCATCCAGGGACTCGACAGCGGCGCCGACGATTACCTCGTCAAGCCGTTCGATTTTGGCGAGCTGCTGGCGCGCCTGCGGGCGCTGATCCGCCGGGGACGGCAGCCGCTGCTGCCGGAGCGCCTCACCATCGGGCCGCTAGTCCTCGACACGCGCGGCCGACGCGCGCGCGTTCGGAACCGTGCGGTGCCACTGACCGCGAAGGAGTACGCACTGCTCGAGTATCTGGCGCGGCGCGCCGGCGACGTCGTCAGCCGCGGCGACATCGCCGAGCATGTCTGGGACGAGCACTACGATCCGCTGTCCAACGTCGTCGACGTCTACGTGCAACGCCTGCGGCGGAAGCTGGACGCGCCGGGATTGCCGTCGCTGATTCGAACGCGCCGGGGCGAAGGGTACGAGCTGGCGGCGGACGGAGACGCGTCATGACGCGTCTCTCGCTACGCGCGCAGCTGACAATTTGGTACACCGCCGCGCTGCTCGTGGTGCTGTCCCTGTTCGGCGCCTATGTCCTGTGGCAGCAGGGCAGGGTCGGCATGCATCGGGTCGACCGCGATCTCGACGCATTCGGCGCCACGCTGGCGAACGTCATGCGCGAGGAACTGACCGAAATGGCCGACGCGCGCAAAGCCGCGGAAGAAGCGTGCGGCACGCTGGCGACATCGGGACGGCCGCTCGCGATCCTCGACGCGCGCGGCGGCGTGCTCGCCGCCAGCTGGGCGGGGCTGACGCTGCCGGCTCCGCCGCCGTCGGCCGACGCCGGCCCGCGAGTGTGGACCGCCGAGAACGCAGCCGGCGCGTGGCGTGTGCATGTCCAGCCGCAGACGCTTGGCGAGACCACCCTCGTTCTGCTGGCGGCCAGTCCGCTGGCCGATGTGCGCCGGGAACAGCGTGAAGCGCTGGAAGCGATGCTGATCGGCATTCCCATCGTGCTGCTGCTCGCCGGCGGCGGCGGCATGTACCTCGCCGCGGTGGGACTGCGGCCGATTACCGAAGCCCTTCGCATTCAGCGACAGTTCACCGCGGATGCGTCGCACGAACTGCGTACTCCGGTGTCCGTCGTCCGGGCTGCGGCGGAAGTGGCGCTGAGCCGCGAACACCGCGACGAGCCCGAATATCGCGAGACGCTGTCGATTGTCGGCAGTCAGGCGCGGCGGATGAGCCGTCTCGTCGACGACATGCTGGTGCTCGCGCGCGCCGACGCCGGCGGCTACTCGCTGCGGCCGGTCGACTTCTATCTCGACGAGGTGATCGCCGAGTGCTGTCGCGCCGTCGACGTGCTCGCGGCCGAGCGCGGGGTCACCATTCGATCGACCACCGCGTCGGAGATCCCGTATCGCGGCGACGAAGACCTGCTGCGGCAGCTGGTGCTGAACGTGCTGCAGAACGCGGTACAGCATTCCCCGCCAGGCGGTTCGGTCGCGATCGACGTCGAACGCGATGCCGCCACGGTGAAGATGCGGGTGACCGACAGCGGCGCCGGCGTGCCGCCGGAGGACGAGCAGCGGATTTTCGATCGGTTCGTTCAGTTGGATCCGTCGCGCCGCGGCCAGGGGACGGGCTTGGGTCTTCCGATCGCCCGGTGGATTGCGGAAGCGCACCACGGCACGCTGGTACTGGAACGCAGCGGCGCCGGCGGCAGCACGTTCTGTGTGTCGCTGCCGGTCTAGACACTCGTCCAAGGTTCTAGGGTTCTAGGGTTCCAGGGTTCTAGGGTTCTAAGGTTCTAAGGTTCTACGGTTCTCGAGCCAGAACTTTAGAACGCTAGAACCCTAGAACTTTAGAACCCTATTCCGATCGCAGCGCGTTGAGTGGGCTTACGCGCGTCGCGCGCAACGCGGGCAGATAACAGGCCAGCATCGCGACCGCGGCGAGAATCACGACCGCGAACCCGGCGGCGGCATCGGCGGTGGTCACGCCAAACAGCAGAGACGACACGAGGCGCTGCAGCGCGAAAGACGCTGCAATCCCGAGGACAATCCCCGCGCCAATCAGGCGCGCGCCGTTGCCGACGACAAGGCGCAGGATGTCTTGTCCCTTCGCGCCGAGCGCCAGGCGGATACCGATCTCGCGCGTCCGCTGCGACACGAGATACGACATCACGCCGTAGATGCCGACCACCGCCAGCATCAGCGCGCACGCCGCGAATACACCCATCAGCCACATCGTGAATCGCGACTGCGATGTCTGTCGGCTCACCAGCTCGTCCATCGTCGCGATGTTATAGACCGGGATTGACGGATCCGCCGCGCGAACTGCTGCGCGAACCGTTCCGATCAGAGACGAAGGCGGCACCGTGGTGCGCAGGGCGATGCCGAGGAGCGAATTCCGATCGGCGAACGGCAGATAGATGTCCGGGTCGGCCGTCGGATTCTGCGGCAGGCCGCGGTACTTCACCTCGCCGACGACGCCGACGATCGACATCCAGGGGCTGCTCGACGTCAGCGAACCGAACTTCACGCGCTTGCCAATCGGGTCCTGTCCCGGCCAGAACCGCTTGACGACGCCTTCGCTGACGATCGCCACCTGCGATGTGGGGGAAATCTCCGCGTCATTGAACGTCCGGCCGCTAACCACCGGGATCCGCAGTGTGCTGAAAAAGTCCGGCGTCACCAGGTGCACGTATATCCGCGGGACGTTCTGCGCGTTGACCGCCGGTTGGCCTTCGGCGGCGTAGAACGACGCGCCACCGTCGCCGTCGAGCGGCAGACCGTTGGCGAGCGTCGCCGCGGCGACGCCCGGAATCGCGCGCAGCCGGTCGAGCAAGACGCGCCCTTCGACGACCGGGCGCGGCGCGGGCGCCGGCGTTGCCGGGGCTTCCGCGCCAGCCGGCGCGGCCGGCGGCACTGAGGTCCTCGGAATGCTGACGTGAAGCGTCAAAACTGACTGCGGATCGAAGCCGGGATTCAGAGCCGCGAGGTTGCGGACCGAACGGATCATGAGACCCGCGCCGACCAGCAGGACGACGGCCAGCGAGACCTCCGCGATCACGAGCGCGCTGCGAAGGCGCTGCGACTGGCGGCCACCGCTCGATCGCGCTGATTCCTTGAGCGAGCTGCTCAGGTCTGGCGCTTGCGCCTGTAGACCCGGCACGAGGCCGACGAGGAGACCGCAGACGAGTGAGACCGCGATGGTGAACACGGCGACGCGCGTGTCGAGGTCCGGCGTGGCAAAGCTCGGAAACGTGACCGGGCTCTGCGCGATCAGCGTTGCAACCGCGACGCGCGCCAGGATCAGCCCCACCGCCGCACCCAGCATTGTCAACACGCAGCTTTCGGTGACGAGTTGTCGGAGCAGGCGACCGCGCCCGGCGCCGAGGGCCGTGCGCACAGCGATTTCGCGCCGGCGCGCTTCGGATCGCGCGATCAACAGGTTGGCGACGTTGGCGCAGGCGATGAGGAGGACAAAAGCGACCGCCGCCATCAGCGTGAGAAGGGCAGGGCGGAGGTTGCCGAACAGTTCGACGGCGAGCGGGCTCACCTCGACCGCCCGTTTCTCGTTGGTGTTCGGGTACGCCTGTTCGAGCCGCCGGGAGATCGTGTCCATCTCGCTTTGCGCGGTCGCGAGCGTGACACCGGGTTTCAGGCGCGCGAGGGCGACGAATCCCCGCGAGCCACGCGCGGCCATCGTTGCCGGCGACGCGTACAGCGCGAACGGCACCCACAACTCCGCGGTGTCGCTCAGCCCCTTGAAGCCGGGCGGCATCACGCCGACCACGGTGTACTGCCTTGCCGCGCAGCAGAGGGTGATCGTGCGGCCAATGACTTGTGGATCCGCAGCGAATCGCCGTTTCCAGAAACCGTCGCTGAGGACGACCACCGGCGCGGGCCTGGCGACGTCGTCTTCGTTGGCCTCGAACCCGCGGCCGCGGGCGGGCGACACGCCGAGCAGCGAAAAATACGGCGCCGCGACGAACTCGGTCTGGATTCGCTCCGGCTCGTCGCTGCCGACAAACGTCATCCACTGTGCATCGGCGGCCGCGATGTCTTCGAAACTCTTCGACTGCGCGCGCCAGTCGAGGTAGTCGGGATACGACGCGCCGCGGCGCTCGACCCGCGTCCGCTGGACGTTCCCCCAGAGCTGCACCAGGCGGTCGGGATCAGGATAGGGCAGCGCCCGCGAGCGGATCGCGTCCACGAGACTGAAGATGGCGGTGTTCCCGCCGATGCCGACTGCGAGCGCGAAGACGGCGACGAACGTGAACCCCGGCGACTTGCGCAGCGTGCGCAGCGCGTAGCGGATGTCCTGGCGAAAGCTCTCCAGCGAAGGGAACGTCCACATGTCGCGCGTCTGCTCCTTCAGGTGCGTCACGTTACCGAACTGTCGTCGCGCTTCTTCGCGTGCGGCGTCGGCGCTCAACCCGTCCGTCCGGTAATCGGCTTCGCGCATCGCAAGATGAAACGCCAGCTCGTCGTCCAAATCGCGATCGAGCCGTCGACGGCGGACGATGGCGACGAGCCGATGCCAGAACGCCTTCATAACTCAGGTTGTCTGCATCACCCGAGTGACCGCAGCCGCGACACGATCCCAATACGCGGCTTCGGCCTCGAGCTCGCGGCGGCCGGCCGCCGTGAGGCGGTAATACTTGGCGCGCCGGTTGTTCTCCGACGTCCCCCATTCCGCGCGCAGCAGGCCGCGCACTTCCAGCCGATGGAGCGCCGGATAGAGGGCGCCTTCTTCGACCTTCAACACATCGCGCGACGCGCCGTGGATGAACTGGACGATGCTGTAGCCGTGCGCCTCGCCGCGGCTGAGCGCCTTGAGGATCAGCATGTCGAGCGTGCCGGGCAGCATGTCGCCGACCGCGGTCGCCCTCTTCGTCTCTCCCATAATGTACTTAGGGGAGATACTGGCACTTAGACGGCCGGCGTGTCAAAAGGTTCGGAGACGGCTTCCGCCTTCACGCGACGCGCGACGGCGGGACAGGTCGGCGAGGCAGGCTAGGGAAGCGAACGGACCAGAAGCTCGGTGACGGAATGGACGAATCGCAACGCCGGGGCGTACACGACGGCCGTGGCGGCGGCCCCGCCGGCAAGAGCGGTCCAGCCGAGGGCCGATCGGCGTCCTGCGGACGGCGTGGCATCCGTCAGCAGACGTTCAACGCGCGACGCGATTTCGCCGCCGTCGATGAGGGTGCTGATCGGCTCGGCGAGCGGCGTCATCGCCGGTGTGAGTCGCGCGACCTTGACGAGCGCGGACGCCAGCGCGCAGCGCGCCACCGGGCCGTCGTGGGCGGCCATGCGATCGGCGCGATGTTCCGCGGCTGACGCCCAGCGCCGTTCGATCGCCCGCGCGGCCGGTGTCGCCGTCAACAGGTCGGGTGTGGCCCGCATCAGCAGCCGGGTCAGGTTGTCGCGGGCGCGCGAGTGGCCGACTTCGTGCGCGATGCTGGCCGCGAGCTCTTCGTCGGTGAGCGCAGCGACGAGGCCGCGCGTCACCAGCAGCCGCGGCCGCAGCACGCCGACCAGCGCCATCAGCGGCGTGTCGATGTCGATTTCAGAAACCGGGATGGCGGTGCCGGCGATTGCGATCGGACGGGCCGACTGCATCCAGACGCGCGTGCGCCGGACGGCACCTCGCCACGCGCTCACGCCGCGGGCGATCGCCGTGACGAGCAGCGCGGCCGCACCAAGGGCCAGAGCCGTCAGTGTGACGTCGAAACCCTCGACGAAGTCGCGCGGTTCGTACTTCCAGTACGACGGCACGAAAACGACGACGACGAAGAGCAGAGCGGTCGCGGCCGGCAGGACACGAACGGCGAACCAGACTGCGGCAGAATCGGTGCCCGTCGATCGCCTGAGGATCCACCCGGCACCCACTGCCAGCACGGCGCTCGTGACCAGGTTGACGAGAAGGAACCAGGCGAGGGCCAGCGTACCGCCGTGCACGACGAATTCGCTCATCGCGGCCTCTGTCGTTCCACCTGCCGGCGCTTCTCGCGAATCAGCCGCTCGAGCTCATCGAGCAGCGCGCGGTCGCGATCCGAAACGGCATCGACGAGCGACGAAAGAACCGGCAGCGGCCCGCTGCCATCCCGCTGCAGGAGACCCTGGACGATTTCGGCGGCGACGGCGCCGTCGAGTTCCTCGCGCGTCGCGGCAGCCCGGTAAAGAAACGCCCGGCCCGACTTCCGCCTCGCCAGCAGCCCCTTCTTGAACAGCCGGTCCATCGTCGTCATCACAGTGGTGTAGGCGACGGCGGACCCGAGGCGCGCGCAGGCGTCGCGGACGCTGATTTCGTCGTGGTTCCAGACCACGGCCATGACCTCGCGCTCGAGGCTGCCGAGCGTATTTTCGAGCATCTGCTGGGACGACTTGAATCCCCAGAAGCGGAAGGGCCGTGGCATGAACGTGAGCGTAGGACCTGGGAGCAGGACGTGTCAAATGGCGGCTGCGATGCCGCGCCCGGCGACGTAGCCGGTCGACCACGCCCACTGGAAGTTGAACCCGCCGATCCGGCCGTCGACGTCGAGCATTTCTCCCACCAGGTACAGTCCCGAACAGATCCGCGACCCCATCGTCGAAGGATCGATCTCGGTGAGCGCCACGCCGCCGGCCGTCGCCTCGGCGAAGTTGTAGCCACGCGAGCCGGTCACCGGCAACGGCCATTCCACGAGGGCGCGTGACAGACGCCGCCTGGCGTCGCGCGAAAAATGCGCGAGCGCCTCGCTGCCATCGATCCCGAGACGGTGGAGCAGCGCCGCGGCTGCGGACGCGGGCATCATCGTGGCGAGCGAGGTCTGCACCGACGCTCGCGGATGTTCCGCGGCCTGACGCGTCCAGTCCGCCTCGACGTCGTCGAATCGTGCGCCGGGGCGGAAGTTGATGGTGATGGCGACACGATGGCTATCGATCTGCGCGCGGTGCCAGTGCCGCGATGCGTCCAAGGCGACCGGGCCGCTGACGCCGAAGTGCGTCCAGAGGATCGCGCCGCGCAGGCGGACGGCGATGCGGCCGTCGATCCAGATCGCCAGTTCGACGTCTTGAGCGACACCCGACAACTCGCGAGGAAGGTCGTCGCCGTTCAACAGGAGCGGCGCCAATGCCGGCGTCGGCTCGACGATTGTGTGTCCGAGGCGCCGGGCGATGCCGAAGCCGGCGCCGTCGCTGCCGGTTTTCGGCAGCGACTGGCCGCCGGTGGCGAGAACCACCGCCCTGGCTGGCAGGTCGCCGGTGGCCGTCGTGACGATAAATTCGCCGTTCGCGGATGTGGCGCGCACGACGTCGAGCACGCGACGGCCGGACTCGATCGTCGCGCCGACGCGGCCGGTTTCCCGCAGCAGCGCGTCGAGCACGTCGCGCGATCGATTGGTGTCGGGAAACAGCTTGCCGCCGGCCTCCTCGTGGAGGCTGACGCCGATTTCGCGGAAGAACGCGACAGCGGCACTCGACGGAAACGCACGGAGGATGCGGCGCACGATCGACGCGCGTCCGCCCCAGAAGTCGGCGTCGGTGACGCGCGCGTTCGTGACGTTGCAGCGCGACCCGCCGCTGACGAGGATTTTCGCGCCAGGCTTCCTGGCGCCCTCGAGGACAACGACCGATCGGCCGGGATTGGCGCGGCGCGCGAAGATGGCGGTGGCGAGGCCGGCCGCGCCGGCGCCGACGATGACGATGTCAGCGATGCCCTATGTTACGCGCCGTGGGTGCCGAGCGCGAGGCGCTGGAGGTCGGCGGCGATTTCCTGGACGATGGCGTCGAGCGGTTCCTTGCCGCGGACCTGTTGGGCAGCCGCGGGCGTTTCGCCGTCCTCGATTGCCTCGTCGCGGCTGTTGTCCTGGTCGATCGGCGCGCCAACGCTCCCGAGCGGGGGCGTCGCCGCGATGTCGATCTGGAACTTCTGAGCGGCCCAACGGATGACGCGTTCGCGCGCAGCCGGCTGATCGAGGGTGCCGACGATACGGACGACGGCGGTCATGACCTCGAGCTCTCGCCGGATCTCAGCGAGGTTGTGTTGGACCATAATGTCCGTTAGAGTCCAATAATTGGGCCAGGTCAGCTGTTTTCATCTAAGCACATAACCCTCAGTCACTTACAAGTAATTTGAGGCACGTCATGGCCGCGACCGGCCTGTTCAGGACCGTTACAGCAGAGACGGATCTTGGAACGCAGGAGTGGTCAAGTTTGAATTTTCGGGTAGTGGGTCAGTTTGAAAGTCCCGTGGTTGGCGCTGTAGCCGCAAATGCTATCAAGCCCCCGGCGACTGAAGCCCCTACAGCCCCGATGCGCAGCAGTGCGGTGTGCGTCGTCTCCGATTCGAGTATCTCTCGCGCGTGCTCGGGTCCGAGGAGTGTGCCCTCATTGCCTTTTGCGCCAGCCCGTCATGGGAATCACACGGGAGATGTAGAGTGTCACCGCCATGATCGCGACGATGAAGAGTCCCCACGCCGCAAACATCGCAACTGAAGCAGCCAGCCCGACGAGGACGCGAAGGACTCCAGCCATCGTTCACACTTGGGTCAGTACCAGTCGCGGTGACGAGTGAGCTCCTTCAGTGCGTTCCAAAAGCGACGGTTCTGTTCGCGCTCCTGTCGGGTCTTCGCTACGACCAGTACGGCAACCACACCAAACGCGATGCCCATGCTCACGGTGTCTGGCCACCAGGGCATCGCTTTGCTCGCGATCACGTGAAGGACGATCGGAATGATCACTCCGCCGATGAGAAAAGCTCTGAAGTAGACCTTCATTCACCTCTGCTCCACCAAACGACGAGCGCGCCGGTCACGACACCACACACCAGGAACGCGAGTGCAAGACGAAGGACCGGGCCGAGGCCCAGATAGAACATCCACATCGGGAGCCCTCAGCCCTGTTCGCGGGTCGCGGCCAGGTGTGAAGGCTCACTGAACGATTGGGGCATAGGCGACCGGGCCGCCAAGCCGGAGCAGGCCAAACATCCAGAGCGTTATCAGGATCGCGACCAGCAAACCGACTCTGAGAACAGTCTTTTGACGCGTGGAGAGTTCCTCCATATCTCCTCCTGGCCAGCGTGTCTGGGGACGCCGGCGATCTGACGTTCCTAATCCGGCGAGCCCTTGGCAGCAGACTCCAGCGCTTTCCTGATCGCCGTGACCGTCTTCTCAGTGCGGAACGCGATGATCTTCTTCCCGTTCTCCACGGTCTTCTCGATCGGCGCCAGGCTGACGCCATTGATCGCGAACTTGCCGGCCTTCACGCGCTCCGGCATGCGGACACCGTTCGGATCGTGTACGGCGATGATTGCGGAGATGTAGTAGTCGTCGTGCAGCCCTTCCATCTGCTCGTGGATGCCGAGCGCGGTCTTCTCGAACTCCTCCACTTCGCCGTAGTTGTAGTACTCCGTGATTGAGTGGGCACGCACGTCGCTGCCGGCGGCCTTCCACTTTGCGTTCAGCGCCTCCGCCGCTTCCGTCAGCGGCTTGATGTTCCCGCCGCTGTCGCCGAGCAGCACGATGTGCTTGAAGCCCTGAGTCTTCAGACTGACTGCCATGTCCGACACGACCGCCTTGAAGGTCTCCGGCGACAGCAGTACGGTTCCCGGCATCCGGACACGCTCGGGATTTCCAGGTTCGAGGGTCACGATCGGCGCGATCAGCGCATTGCCGAGCGCGCGCGCGATCGGGTCGCCCATCGCGCGCAGCACGTTGTTGTGTTTGCCAGTCGTCAGGTAGGGACCGTTCTCTTCAATCCCGCCCGTGAGGATCAGCGCTGTCGTCTTGCCTGCCTTGATGAGATCGCGGACTTCCAGCACCGTCAGGTCCTCAATCCAGAGCGTGTCGCGCATCTCGATCGGACGCGTCATGTCCGCGACGTTCACGCGGGGCTGAGTATTCACGGACGCCACCGGCCGAGGCGGCTGGGAGGGGACGGGCGGCTGGGCGAGTGCGGCTGGCGCGTAGCCAAGCGCGACGAGAAGAAAAACCGACAGATCAGTGCGCATGGCTCATCATAAAGCCATCACGCGCGTGCCCGTCAGGCCGCGTAGAACACGTAGAAAAAGGCGAACGCCGTGACCAGCAGGACGATCGCGGCCATCAGCACCCAGTTCGACCAGTCCGGTACGAGCCAGAGGCGACGGGGCGCTCTGAGTGTGCGCATCGGATGAAGGCCTCCCCGGCGTGCCGTTGCAGAATTGGCGCCAATCCGGCTCGTCTGAAACTTCATCCCCCCTGCTGTGTCTTCCCCTTCAGTGACGGCACGCTGGCGGCGCTCCAGGCATGACCGACACGGACCTGTTTGAAGCGTTCGTGCGCCGGTATCAGGACATGGTGTTTGCCACCGCGGTACGGCTGCTGAGGAGTCCAGTGGAGGCGGAAGACGTCGCGCAAACCGTGTTTCTGCGGGCGTTTCAGCGCTTCGATCAGATTGGCGCCAGTCCGGCCGCAGCCGGCTGGCTGAAGGCCGTGACGAGGAACGCGTGCCTCAACCACCTCTCCCGCTATCGCTCGCGATGGCGGTTCTTCAGCGAGCTCGGGCGGGAAGGGGACTCGAGTGCCCGGGC
>Ga0268264_10005305_pt1 | contig 10913 bp, 11 predicted proteins | sample KBSSwiS32_FD_190357 | JGI IMG/M metagenome (GOLD analysis project Ga0268264, IMG submission 190357) | Switchgrass rhizosphere microbial communities from Kellogg Biological Station, Michigan, USA - KBS Switchgrass S3-2 (SPAdes) (version 2) | ecosystem: Host-associated > Plants > Roots >... | reverse complement strand
TCGCTCAATTCGATCGTCACCGATTCGGCGCCGGGCATGCAGAACTACGTGACCGGGAACAAGGCGGCGAACAACCAGGAAGGCGTATTTCCCGACGACACGCTCGATGCGTTCGACAATCCGCGTGTCGAATACCTCAGCGAGTATCTGCACAATCTGCAGGGCAAGTCGCTCGGCGTGGTGACGACCGCCGATGTGTTCGATGCGACGCCTGCGTCGATGGCCATTCACACGTCGGCGCGCGGCAACGGTACCGGCATCGTCGATCAGTTTCTCGACGACCGCGCGCAGACCGGCCTCACTGTGTTGATGGGCGGCGGGCGCAAATGGTTTCTGCCCAATCCGGCGGACAGCGTCAGCCCGCAGTCCGCCAACGGTTCGCAGCGGCGCACCGCGAACGACTATGTGCTGCCGGACGACGTCATTGCCGGCTGGAGCGCCGCGCGCGGCAAGCTCGACCCCGAGCGCGACCTGATCTCCGACTTTCAAGCCGCGGGATTCGCCTTTGCGCCGGATCACGGCGCGCTCGCCGACGCGTTCAGCCACGGCGTTCCGGACCGGCTGCTCGGCCTGTTCGCGTTCTCGAACATGAATGTGGCCTTCGACAAGATCGCCGCACGGCGCGGCAACAGCGCGGTCGTCGACGCGTTCGGATTTCCGGACCAGCCGATGCTCGACGAGATGACCGACGCGGCGCTCAAGGTCCTGGCGAAGAACCCGCGCGGCTTCGTGGCGATGATCGAGGGCGCCTCGATCGACAAGCAGTCGCACCTGATGGATACCGACCGCTGGATGCTCGAGACGCTCGAGTTCGATCGTGCGATCGCCGTCGCCAAGGCGTTCGCGCAGGCCAATTCCGACACGTTGATCATCGTCACGGCCGACCACGAATGTTCCGGCGCTGCAATCATCGGCGCAGCGACGGCGTCGGCAACCGACCTGCAGGCTCGCCCGAACGCGGGCCCGTCGGTGGTCGGCACCTACGACGCGGCGAGGTTCCCGAAATATTCGATTGCGTCAGACGGCTACCCGGTGTCGACGTTGATCGACGGCAAGATGCTGATCGGATATGGCGCCAACGCCGACCGCTACGAAACCTGGTTGCCGAACGCATTCCCGACCAAGGATACGCAGCAGCCGTTCCCACCGGCGCAGTCGCCGAGCGATCCCAATGTGCGGAACAAGGACATCGGCTACTTCGTCAGCGGTCAGGTATCCGGAGACCAGGCCGTGCACACGGCGACGGACGTTCCATTGTCGGCGTTCGGACCCGGTGCCGACGCGTTTCATGGCGTCATCGACAACACCGACGTTTTTTTCAAGCTCGCATCGGCCGCCACGAGCCACTGATCGAGCCGAGGACGGCGCGGCGCGGCGAGCGGAACCTTCGATGGGTTCCGCACGCTCGCACCGCTGCGACGGCATGGAAGAGGCAGCAGGCAACCTCGCGAACGGAAAACCGGCAGGCGATCAGGCGCCGTCATGTCGCGCCGGTCCACTGCCGTGCTGCGATTGAACCTTGCCCGCAGGATGGGGAACTCACGCCCAAGTCGTCACGTGAGGACTCGCATCGATGTCAGGACTAGCCACTGTGCTGCGCGCATGCGTCGGAGCGCTGGCGCTTGCCGGCGCCGCTGCTTCGAGGGCCAATACTTTTGCGATCTCGCCGAACACGAACAGCGGCAACCCGGCGACGTACAAGTGGCTCGTCAGCATCGACGGCAATACCGCTGTCAACAACCCGACGCTGACGGTCTTGACCGGACAGACCTACGAGTTCCATGTCAGCAACGTGGCCTTTCACCCGTTCTGGATCGACACGACCGCCGGTATCGGCGGCACGAACCCGTTTCCAAAAGGTTCGCAGCTGTCCGACAACAACGTGTCGAGCAATACCACGATCACGATGTCGCTCGCGGCCGACGCACCGAATACGTTGTACTACGCCTGCGGCGCCCACTCAGCGATGATCGGCATGATCAACGTCGTGCATGATCTGATCCTACGCGACGGTTTCGAGTAGCACGCGTTCGAGTCGACGCTGCGAGGTTGTGCGAGGTTTCGACGATCTTCTAGGCCGCAGCTCCGCGCCGTTGCGAACCAGCCACTTGGCCCCACAGGCGCATGCCGACGGCAATCGCAATTGCCGTGACCGCATAGAACAGCAATTGCATTCCGGAGGGCCGCGCGTCGTAGCCGATCAGCGTGTGCAGTGCCTGGCCGATGTAGGAGTGATCCGAGAGGATGGCCGAACTGTCCCAGATGCGATTGCCGAGCGACGGCAGGACGTCGGCCTGGATCAGGAAGCGTGCTGCCTGGGAAGCGAGCCCCGCCGCGAGCAGCAGCATCAGCCAGTTGGTCGCCGAAAAGAAGTAGCGCATCGGAATGCCGAGCAGTCCGAAGTACAGCAGGAAGCCGACTGCAACGCCGCCGACGACGCCCACGGCGATGCCGCCGGCGATTTCGCCGATACCGGCGCCGCTCGCGGCCTGGCCGTAGAGGAACAGAACGACTTCCGAGCCTTCGCGCAGCACCGCAATCGCGACGACGATGAGCAGGGCCGAAAGCGGCCGCGAACCCGCCTGCACGGCGCTGCCGACGTTCTTCATCTGCGTGGCCAGCTCGCGGCCGTGGCTGGCCATCCAGATTGCGTGCCAGCCGATCATCGCGACCGCGGCGAGAAGAATCGTGGCGTTGAACAATTCCTGGCCCATGCCGCTGACCGCCGCGGCGATCGAACTGGCGAACAACGCGACGACGACGGCGCCGACGACGCCGGCGCCGATCCCGCCGCCGACCCAGAGTCCGCGTCCCGGCACACCGCGCGTCGCCGCGAACACGATGCTGACGATCAGCGCCGCCTCGAGCACTTCGCGAAACACCAGCAGTCCGGTCCCGAGCATCGTCGTAGCCCTATTTTGCGATCAGCACGCCCTGCGCGGTTTCCTGATGGAAATCGCCGAAGAACGGATAGCGACCGGGATCGAGCGGTCCGAGGAAAACGGTGATGGTGCCTTTGCCGACAACGACCTTTTCGCGGTTCAGTTCGGCGCTTTCGAACTCCTCGGGCGTCGCATCGAGGTTCGCCACCAGCAGCTTGATCTTCTGTCCGGCCGGAACAGTCAGCTCGGCCGGCTCGAACTTGTGCTCGCGGATCGACAAATGCGCTTCGAAATCCTGCGCCTGCGCGAAAGAGGTCAGACCGAGCAAGAAGACGAGACCCGTGCCACGGAACATGAACGTCAACCCTGGAAGCCTGCGCAAATGATAATGGTTCGCATTTAGAAAAGCAATAGCGGCATTCGGCAAGCGCTCCAGCCGCCGGTTATCATCACCCGCCCACCGCCGCGCCCCCGGAAGCCGATGTCCGCGTTGCAGATCGATCAAGCGAACCGCGTGGCGCGCATCGCGCTGAACCGCCCGGAAGTCCACAACGCGTTCGACGACCCGCTGATCGGCGAATTAACGACGGTGCTCGAGCGGATCGACGCCGATGCGTCGGTCCGTGCCGTCGTTCTGACCGGCAACGGCGTGTCGTTTTCCGCCGGCGCGAATCTGAACTGGATGCGCGACATGGCGCGGGCGACCGAAGCGCAGAACCGCGCCGATTCCGAAGCTCTGGCGCGGCTGATGCGGACCCTGAATTTCCTGTCGAAGCCGACCGTCGCGCGCGTCAACGGCGCCGCCTACGGCGGCGGCGTCGGCCTGGTCGCCTGCTGCGATATCGCGTTGGCCGCCGACGGCGTAAAGTTCGGTCTGACCGAAGTCCGGCTCGGCCTCGTGCCGGCCGTGATCTCGCCGTACGTCATCGCGGCGATCGGCGCCCGCCAGGCGCGCCGTCTGTTCGTCACCGGCGAGATCTTCGACGCCGCGGAAGCCGCGCGCATCGGCCTGGTCCATCGCTGCGTCCCCGCGGCGGAACTCGACAGCAGCATCGACCGCGTACTCGATGCGCTGGCGCACGGCGGGCCGCTGGCGCAGCGCGAAGCGAAATTGCTGGCATTGCGCGTGGGCGGTTCGGCGAAGCAGGACGCCGAAAGCCTCGATGTCGAAAATGCTGCGCTGATCGCCCGCTTGCGCGTTTCCGCCGAGGGCCAGGACGGACTGGGCGCATTCCTCGACAAACGACGTCCATCCTGGCTCGACAAGGAGTAACGACCATGTTCGATCACATCGGCTTTCCGGTTGGCGACGTTGCGCGCAGCCGCGCGTTCTATGTCGCCGCGCTCGCGCCGCTCGGCTTCGGCGTCGTCATGGATATCACCAAGGAACAGACCGGCGGATACGAAGGCACCGGTTTCGGTCCTGCGGGACGCCCGCAACTGTGGATCGGCAACGGCGAAGGACGCGGCGGATCGATGCACATTGCGCTCACGGCAAATTCCCGCGCCGCCGTCGACGCATTCTATGAGGCCGCCATCGCGGCGGGCGGGCGCGACAACGGAGCGCCAGGCCCGCGCCCGCACTACCACGCCAACTACTACGGTGCCTTCGTGTTCGACCCCGACGGCCACAACCTCGAAGCCGTCTGCCATTTGCCGGAGTAATCCCGTCGATGACCCGCCACATCATCAACGTCGCCGACCTCGAACTGCAATCGCGACCCGCAGCCTACGCCGCGCCGGGCGCTGCCGCCGCACGCTTCGACGCGCGCTCGGCACAGATCGGCACGCGGATCGGCGCGCAAAAACTCGGCTACAACCTGACCGTCGTTCCACCCGGCAAGCGCGCATTTCCGTTCCACAACCACCGGGTCAACGAGGAGATGTTCTTCGTCCTCGAAGGCAGCGGCGAAGTGCGCATTGGAACCTCGACATATCCGCTGCGCGCCGGCGACGTCGTCGCCTGCCCGCCGGGCGGACCGGAAGTCGCGCATCAGATCGTCAACACGGGAACCGGCGAGCTGAAGTACCTGGCGGTCAGCACGCAGCTGATGCCGGAAATCTGCGACTATCCCGATTCCGGAAAATTTCTCGTCACCGAGCGCCCGCGCAACGCCGACGGCACGGTCAGCGGCTTCCGCCACGTCGGCCGCCCGGAATCGGCGGTCGACTACTGGGAAGGCGAATGATGTTCGAGCGTGTCCTGATCGCGAACCGCGGCGAGATTGCCTGCCGCATCATTCGCACGTGCCGGCAGATGGGCATTCGGACCATCGCGGTCTACTCGGAGGCCGACGCGACGGCTCAGCACGTGCGCCAGGCCGACCTCGCCTTTCCAATCGGCGGTCCGCGGCCTGCCGATTCGTACCTGCGCGGCGAGGCGATCATCGAGGTCGCTCGGCGGGCCGGCGCGCAGGCGATCCATCCCGGGTACGGTTTTTTGTCGGAAAACGCCGACTTCGCCGAGGCGGTCGAGCGCGCTGGCATCGTCTTCGTCGGTCCGTCGGCCGAGTCGATGCGCAAGATGGGCTCGAAGGCCGGCGCGAAGGACTTGATGGCCGGCCACGGCGTGCCGGTCGTGCCGGGCTACACCGGCGTCGACCAGGACCCTGCCCGGCTCGCCGAAGAAGCGCGCCGCATCGGCTTTCCCCTGATGATCAAGGCCGCCCACGGCGGCGGCGGCAAGGGCATGCGCATCGTGCGCGCCGCCGGCGAGTTTGCCGCGAACCTCGAATCGTGCCAGCGCGAGGCGAAGAACGCGTTCGGACGCGACCGCGTATTGCTGGAACGCTATATCGAAACGCCGCGGCATATCGAATTCCAGATCTTCGGCGATACGCACGGCAACGTCGTCCACCTCAACGAGCGCGAATGCTCGGCGCAGCGCCGCTATCAGAAAGTGCTGGAGGAAACGCCGTCGCCGTTCCTGACCCCGGAGCTGCGCACGCGCATGGGCGACGCAGCGATCGCTGCCGGGCGCGCGCTCGGCTACGTCAACGCCGGCACGGTCGAGTTCATAGCGGGGCCTCAGGGCGATTTCTATTTCATGGAAATCAACACGCGCCTGCAGGTCGAACATCCGGTCACCGAGATGGTGCTGCACCAGGACCTGGTTGAATTGCAGCTGCGCGTGGCGGCCGGCGAAGCGTTGCCGGGCTCGATCGTGCGCAACAAATCGTTGCCGGCCGACGGCCACGCGATCGAACTGCGCCTGTACGCGGAGGATCCGCAGCAAGGGTTCCTGCCGGGCTCGGGCACTCTGCAGCGCCTGCGCCTGCCGGCACCGAGTGCGCATGTCAGAATCGACGCCGGCGTGATCGAAGGCGACACGGTGACGATTTTCTACGACCCGATGATCGCCAAGCTGATCATCTGGGCCCGTACGCGCGCCGACGCGCTGCAACGCATGCGCGAGGCGCTCGCGCAGTGCGACGTGATCGGACCGAAATCGAACATCGACTTTCTCGAACGCCTGGTGCGTCACCCGGCAGTGATCGAAGGCCGCATCGACACCGGCTATCTCGACCGCCATCTCGATGAGTTCCTCGGCGCCGACGACGCGCCAGACCCGGCGCCTGCATTTGCCGCTGCGGCCGCCTGGCTGCTGCACGAGGAAGCCGAATCCGCACGCACCGCGACCGCATCCGGCGATCCGCATTCGCCGTGGTCGCGCACCGACGGCTGGCGCCTCGGCCACCCCGGCAAGCGCATCGTGATGCTCGATCATGCCGCCATCGCCGCGTACGGTTCTGGCGGAAATTACGCACTGACGGCCGCCGATGAATCGAAAGTCGCGATTGCCGGCGCGCGACTCGAGGACGGTGCGCTCAGCGGACGCTTCGACGGCGTATCGCGCCGCTACGACGTTGCGATCGACGGCGATCGTCTGGCCGTTCACGACGGCGCGCGCCGCCGCGTGTTCGAACATACGCCGGCGTTCGCCTTCGAGCGCGGCGACGCCGCCAGCGCCGACACCCTGCGTGCGCCGATGCCCGGACGTATCGTGCTGGTGAAAGCCGGTGCCGGAGAGCAGGTCGAAGCGGGACAGGAAATCATGGTGATCGAAGCGATGAAAATGGAATTGAGCCTGAAGGCGCCGCAAGCGGCGACGATCGTTTCGCTGCATGCGGCGGCCGGCGACTTCGTCGAAGCCGACGTGATCCTGGTTCGATTCGGGGAAGCCCAATGAGGAATCTGCTTCGATGGATTGCCGGCGCGGGTCTGCTGGCGACGCTCGGCGCCTGCGTCGAAACACGCTTCGAATCGCCGCTCGGCGACAACATCGAGACCTGCGACATCAAGTGGAAAGGTCTGTGGGGCGACGCCGATTCGGCGACCGAACCCGGCGCGATCTACGTCGATGACGATTGCCGCTTTATCGTGCTCGATCAACCGGAACGCGGCGGACCGCTCAAGCAGATCCACGTGCCGATGAACTTCGTCCATGCCGACGGCAAGGACTACCTGGTCGTCGCCGATAGCGCGCTCAAGGGTCTGGTCGAACTCAAGCCGCCGCACGGCATCGACCCGGCGCCGGACAAGTCGTTCTTCTACGCGCGCTACCGCCTGCGCGGCGACCGTGTCGAGCTGAATCAGGTCGACAGCGAGGCGGTCGCCAAGCTGGTCATCGACGGCAAGCTCGAGGGCACGGTCGAGAAGGTCGCGAACGACCTGCACGTCTACGTGCGCGGCAACCGCGCCCGCATGCTTGAGATCGTGCGCACGCAACCCATTTTCCAGACCAAGTCGCCGACCGTGCTGGTCAAGCGCAAGCAATCGCTCGAAGAGTTCGAGCGCGCCGTGCTCGAAGCGCAAGCGAAGAAACCCTGAACCTGCCGATGTCTTCCGTACCGAACAGCGTCCGCATCGTCGAAGTCGGCGCGCGCGACGGTCTGCAGAACGAGAAAGCGATCGTGCCGACCGCGGTCAAGGTCGAGCTGATCGATCGTCTCGGCGCAACCGGCCTGCGCACGATCGAGGCGACCAGTTTCGTCAGCCCGAAGTGGGTGCCGCAGCTGGCCGATGCCGCCGAGGTCTATGCGGCGATCGACAAGCGGCCCGGCGTGCGCTATCCGGTGCTCGTGCCGAACCTGCAGGGCTACGAACGCGCGCGCAGCGTCGGCGCGAGCGAGATTGCCGTGTTCTCGGCCGCGAGCGAGGCGTTCAACCGCAAGAACATCAACGCGTCGATCGACGAGTCGATCGAACGCTTCGTGCCGGTCATGGAGCGCGCGCGCAGCGACGGCGTCGCGGTCCGTGGCTACGTGTCGACCGTGCTCGGCTGCCCGTATCAGGGCGACGTGCCGGTCGCCGACGTGGTGCGCGTCGCGCGGCGCCTGTACGAGCTCGGCTGCTACGAGATCTCGCTCGGCGACACAATCGGCACCGGCACGCCGGCAAAGGCCCGGGCGATGCTCGCCGCCGTCGCGCAGGAAGTCCCGATCGACGCGCTCGCGGTCCACTTCCACGACACGCGCGGCCAGGCGCTGGCCAATATCCTCGCCTGCCTCGAGCTCGGCGTGGGGGTGGTCGATGCGTCGGTCTCAGGCACCGGCGGCTGCCCCTACGCGCGCGGCGCCAGCGGCAACGTCGCCAGTGAAGACGTCGTCTACATGCTGCACGGCATGGGCATCTCGACCGGTGTCGATCTCGACCGCCTGATCGACACCGGTCGCTGGCTCAGCACGCAGCTCGGCCGCGACAACGGCAGCAAAGTCGGCAAGGCCGCCGCCTGACCGGATCGACCGACACAAGACCTTGAACTACAGCGCCCGATCAGGTCGATCGAAGCAAGAGCCTGAACCACGGAGAACACGGAGAGAGACGCGAACTGAGATTTCGCGCAGCTTCGCCTCGAACTCCGTGAAAGCTTGAACCGGCTCACCCTCCATCGACTCCATGCTCAGGGATCCTTGCCCTTGCTTTCTCAGTGTTCTTTCGTGTTCTTCGTGGTCCAATCTTTCCGCCTGACGGCGGCAGACGGCTATAATCGCGACTGACTTCCCCAGCGCCGCGCGAACCATGCCCGCCAGAATCGCTCCGAACCAGTCGCGCGGTATCCTGATCGCGGTCGGGCAGTCGATCCGCGCCGAAGGCGGCGCGAGTATCTACAAGCGCCTGCTCGCGTTGATCGGCAACCGTCCGGCGGTGGCCCTGATCACCGCCGCGGCGACCGACGATGCGGCGCCGGAGGAATTCGACAGCCAGCTGATGGCCCACGGCGCAGGCCAGGTTCGCCGCATCACGATCTCCAACCGCACCGATGCGGAGCAGCGCGGAACGCTGGCCGTGGTCGAGAGCGCGGACCTCGTTCTGCTTTGCGCGGACCAGCCGCTGCGCCTGTCGACGTTGCTCGGCGGCACGACGCTGGCGCGCCTGCTGCGCAAGCGCAACGCCGAGGGCGTCGCGATCGGCGGCGTCGGCGCCGGCGCATCGATTCTCGCCGAGCACATGCTCGCCGGCGGCGCGCATGGGCCGACCCCGCGCATGGGCAATGTGACGCTCGCGCCGGGTCTCGGTCTTTCGAACCGGCTGGTCATCGACCAGGGCGGCGCCAGCGCCGACCGGCTCGGCCGGCTGCTCGGCGCGCTGGCCCTGAATCCGTTCGCGCTCGGCATCGGCATCGATCCCGACACGGCGGCGTTCATCGGCGCCGACAATGTCATGGACGTGGTCGGCCAGGGCGGCATCACCGTGATCGACCCGACCGACGTCGGTCATTCGAACGTTGCCGATGCCGATCCGAGCGGCCCGATCAGCATCACGAATTTGCGCATGCACGTGCTGGTGCATGGGTCGCGCTATGACCTCGATTTCAGGCGGCCACTGTGAACAGAGACGGTAGCCGAGAACCGGTAGCCGGCAACCGGAGGATCAAGGTCGGACTTTGCGCTCTCCGGCTACCGGCTACCGGCTGTCGGTTCCCGTCTGCAGGTATCAGGTAATCCGAGAATGCAAGACACGAGCAGCGCTTCCGACTATACGATCCGCCCGATCGCCTCGACCGACAACGCCGCAATGGCCTCGGTGATCCGCAGAGTCATGCCCGAATTCGGCGCCGATGGTCCGGGCTTCGCGATCCATGATGCGGAAGTCGACGACATGGCCGGCGCCTATTCCGCGCCGGGCTGCGTCTACTTCGTCGTCGAACGCGACGGCCGCGTCTGCGGCGGCGGCGGCATTGCGCCGCTGCAGGGCGAGGAAAGCGGCACTTGCGAGCTGCGCAAGATGTATTTCCTGCCCGAGCTGCGCGGTCACGGCGCCGGCGGCGAACTGATCATGCTGTGTCTCGAGCAAGCGCGCCGGCTCGGCTACAAGCGCTGCTATCTGGAAACGCTGACTGGCATGCACTCGGCGCAGAAGCTGTACGAAAAGCACGGTTTCGAGCGCATTGCCGCGGCGCTCGGCAGTACCGGCCACTTCGGGTGCAACCGCTTCTACGTCCGCGCATTGACGGCCTGACCGGCGGCGGCGCGCGCACAGCGCACGCTCGATCGCGAAAACTCTCATTGCGCTGTCAACCGCTGCGGCGCGCGCACGTTGTAACTGTCTGCTACGGAATCGGGGGAAACCGGGACTTCAGGTTGCAAGCTGCGCCGCGCGTTTCCGTGCCGGCGCGGACAAAGGGAGGTCGACATGCAGCGCGTTGTCGCTCGCAGATATTTCCGCTGGCTCGGACTCGCCGCGCTGACCGCCTCCGCGTCAGCGCTCTCCCACGACCTGATCTTTCACGGCGGTTTCCAGCAGGTCACCGACGCGCCAGCCAGCGACGGCGAAGCGGCGCGCTTCCTGACCATGGCCACGTTCGGCCCGACCGCCGCCGACATCACGCATCTGCGCGGCGTCGGCTACGACCAATGGATCGAGCAGCAACTGTCGATGCCGGCGACGCTGGAGCGCCCACCGGTCGAGGCGCTCGATGCCGGCGTGCAGAATCCCGGCCAGAGTCATCGTCGCGCGCAATGGTTCAAGGTTGCGATCACGGCACCGGACCAGCTGCGCCAGCGCGCCGCATGGGCGCTGTCGCAGATT
>Ga0268264_10005302_pt1 | contig 10918 bp, 5 predicted proteins | sample KBSSwiS32_FD_190357 | JGI IMG/M metagenome (GOLD analysis project Ga0268264, IMG submission 190357) | Switchgrass rhizosphere microbial communities from Kellogg Biological Station, Michigan, USA - KBS Switchgrass S3-2 (SPAdes) (version 2) | ecosystem: Host-associated > Plants > Roots >... | reverse complement strand
AATTGCCCACCACCGAAAAATCGATATTGACCGTTTTGCAGATGCATCTATTCCTTCGAATTAAATATACGCTTAAGTATGTTGACCCTTCCATGTTCTGAATTATACCGCTTATACATTGAGCAGGTTATCTAGGCATTTTGAGTAGAACTTTGGAGGTGTAATCTTTGCATACCGAATTAAAAATGTATACATGAAAAAACTTGCTATCCTGCTACTGCTTGTAGGATACCATTACCTCTGCTTTGCACAAAACCCAAGAAACGCCGGAGGAAGACGATTTGGGGGACAAGTACCCTCGATCGGCCATTTCTATGGTAAAATAGTAGACTCCAAAACAAATAAAGGACTTGATGGTGTTTCCGTTCAACTTATACAATCAAAATTTGATACAGTTAGAAAATCAAGAAAGGACACTGTGATATCGGGGATGATCACGGAATCAAAAGGAAATTTCAGTCTCGAAAATCTGCCCATCTTTGGAAATTTCAGATTGAAGATTACTGCTATTGGTTATAAGATATATGATCAGAAAGTTGCCTTCGACATTAAAATGGGACCCGGTGTGGATATGCAAGAAGCAATGAATAATGTTGATAAGGATCTTGGGAATATCAAGCTGCAGCAGGATGCACAAACGTTGGATCAGGTAACTGTTACCGCATCGAAACCTTTGATGCAACTGGGGATCGACAGAAAAGTGTACAATGTTGAAAAAGATCTCACGGCCTCCGGTGGAACGGCAGTTGACATTATGAAGAATGTCCCGTCGCTCGCGGTTGATATTGATGGAAACGTCACACTTCGGAATAGTGCGCCAACTATTTTTGTCGATGGCAGACCAACAACATTAACACTCGACCAAATTCCCGGAGACGCTATTGAAAGTATTGAAATAATTACAAATCCGGGGGCAAAATATGATGCATCCGGCGGCACATCCGGGATTATAAATATCATTTTGAAAAAAAATCGCAAGGCAGGATACAATGGAAATGTCAGAGCCGGCGTCGATCAACGTGGGAAGTTTAATGGTGGCGCAAATATCAATGCGAAACAGGGAAAGATCAACGTCTTTGCTAATGTAAATTACAACCAGAGAAAATCGATCTCCACAGGAACAACGACTCGAAATTCATTCTTACAAAATAACCGGCTTGTCCAAGAGGACTACAATGTAAACAACGGTTCGTTCGCATTTGGAAGATTAGGGCTAGATTATTTTCTTGATAATAGAAATACATTGTCACTGTCAGGAAATATTGTTCATGGAGAATTCAAACCACATATTAACAGCGATCTTTTTATAGACACGCTGCACCCTGGCGGCGATACCACGCATTCTTACACGAACAGGATTTCGAATTCAAACAATACATTTAATAATCTTGGCGGAACAATCAGTTTCAAACATAATTTTCCAAGATCTGGTGAGGAATGGACAGCAGATGCGAATTATAGTCGCGGCAGAAACAACAACAATAATTTTGTTACATCAAACGCATATGATTACAAAGGCGGGTCGTTAACATCCATCTATCAACAGCAACAAATTGGATCCGGCACCAATGAATATATTACGGCACAAACAGATTTTGTAAATCCCCTGGGAGAAAAATCGAAACTTGAGGCAGGTGCACGGGCAGCATTCAGAAACGTCACTAGTGTAAATGATTTCGGAATTGTTGACAAATCCGGCAGCGTAATTCCGCAGCCGCTCCTTTCCTCGTCATATACATATCACGATCGCGTGCTCGCTGGATACATGACTTACTCCAATGCCATTAAGAATTTTGGTTACCAGCTTGGACTAAGAGCAGAGAATTCGAGTTATGATGGATTCAGTAACTACACTACAAAAGATTCTGCGAATGGAATTCCCAAAGACACTGTAGGAACATTCAGCAACAACTATCCTATAAATTTCTTCCCGAGTGTTTTTCTGTCGCAAAAATTTGGTGGCGAACAAGAGTTACAATTGAACTACACCCGTCGTATAGACCGGCCAAGTTTCTTTCAATTATTCCCGTATACTGACTATTCAGATTCATTGAATTTAAGTCGCGGTAATCCAAATCTAAAACCACAATTCACCAATTCATTCGAATTGTCTTACCAGAAAACTTTCAAGGGCAACAATACTTTCATCGGGTCTGTTTACTACAAATACACAACTGACCTGATCACACGCTATCAAAGTAAAGAGATTAATCCACTGACGGATTCTGTAGTCTTCATCAACACATTTATCAATGCGAATTCCAGTTTTGTAGGCGGACTTGAACTCATTGGCCGCAACGCCATAACAAAGTGGTGGGACCTGACGTCGAATTTGAATATTTATACTTCAAAAATTAATGCTGCCGATTCTATCACAACCGTCGGCGAAACGTGGAGCTGGTTTGGAAAAATAAACAGCACATTTAAATTCCTGAAGAGATTTTCATTACAAATAACGGGTGACTACACTTCAAAAACAGTTCTGCCTCCGGGCGGAAGTGCCGGAAATGGTGGTGGTGGTGGACGAGGTTTTGGTCAAACCGTGACTGGAAATTCCCAGGGATATTCTAACCCGACTGGCGGTGTGGATGCAGCGCTCAAATATGAATTCATGAAAAACAAAGCAGCATCACTTACACTTAGCGTCAACGATATTTTCAGAACGCGTGTCAGTGATGTATATACCCAATCCGATTATTTTACGCAAACTGTTTTCCGTCGCCGTGATCCGCAAATCTTCCGCATTCAATTCAACTATCGCTTCGGAAAATTTGACGTTGGATTGTTCAAAAGAAAGAACAACAGGTCGGATGAAGGCGGAGGCGAGACTATTGTGAAGAGTAGTGTGAGAATGTGAGAATGTGAGAATGTGGAGATGTGGAAATGTGAGAATTCGCAGCAAGCCGTCATTTCGAACGGAGTCCGCCGGAGGCGGACGAAGTGAGAAATCTGACCGAATATTCAGACATTAACATCGAGATAAATCATGCCGATACTGAAATATTTGGTTCCAATAAATTGCACGGGATTTCTCACTTCGTCCGCCTCCGGCGGACTCCGTTCGAAATGACGAGTCCCGGCACATTTCCACATTCTCGCATCTTCATCAAATCACATTCTCTTCCTCAAAATCATACTGCTCCTTCAGCTTCTTCGCGAGATCATTCAGTGCGCGTTTATTGTTGACGGATCTTTCACCACGCTCCCATTGCTCGATTTCTTCGTTAATGTGTTTGCTTTGCATGGCAGCTAACTTTTCAATCATTTCATCTGACAATTCTTTTTTCTTCTTGTACAGTCCTTCCTGTTTGTCAAATAATAACTGTTTGTCACGTCTCATTTCATTTTCCGACGAAGCCATTTGTGTAAGTTCAGCCTTTGCCAGTGCCAGATCATACGGCCCGACATTCATGATTAGCTTCGACAATACTGGTCCAATTTCAATCACTACGATCAACAAAGAAATAAAAAGATTTGCCCAGAAAACACTTGACTCTTCATCGGATAAATCCGACAGTGCTTTATTGCGTTCTAAAAATCCCACGTTTGCAGTAACCGCTGCTTCATATTGTTTTCGTTTCGCTTCCACGTTACTCTTAGCATTAGACACAATGCTATCCTGTGACGCGATCTGCGCGTTTAAATTCTCCAGTTCAGGTTTGAATTGAATCAATGCCGCAGTGTATGCTTCCTGTTTAAGGCGCGTCAGACTTTCGATTCCTCTTTGCATAGATCCTCCCGTACCGTCTGCCTCCGTAATATATGCTTGTTGCAAACGATGAAGGCTGTCTTCCACGGCAAGCTTTCTCGCCGTCAGGCGTTCACGTTCCTGCGTTGCAACAACTATGAGATGGCTGTTTTCGGCTTGCAGCAAACTGTCATTCAATAATATTTTTTTGTGCTTGTTTTGTGCAACTTTCGTGTTGATTTCTTTTTCAAAAATTTTTAGCTCTAGCGGACGCGCAATGGTCACACCGATCAGTAAAGCCAGGATCATTCTTGGAACGGCAAGCATGATTTGTTTGGACCGTGATACGCCGTATTTGCGCATCGTTGCAACCAGGAATCGATCGAAATTAAAAATGATAAGTCCCCAGATAATTCCGAATCCAATCGCCCACCACATATTATCAAAAACGCTGTAGATGGCATATCCGGCCGATAACGATGCGAGGACAAAAGTGGCGAGTACAACGCCGCCAAGGCCTGCATATTTACTGTGCTCTGATGGAAATTCTTTCAGTAATTCCTCGTGTGCTCCCGAGCACCACCACAAGAAATGCCTGTTTACTTCTTTTTTTGATCCGGAGAATGAGTCATAGGTATACAACCCGTTTTGATGGCCATTGTTAGATGACATAGACTTAATTTAAAACTGGTGAAGATAATTTTTGGCACAACGCTTCCCCATCGTCAGGTCTGCGGTTTTTTAACGCGCACACTCACGTTTGAGAAAAACGCTAAACTTTAAATTGTAAAATCTGTTGAAGTGGGAACCAATAGAAAACGCGACAACTGAGCGGAAATTGCAAATGAAAAGTGAAAACGGAATCGGTATCAGGAACGTTTTTTCTAAAAGCAGGAGATGTCAAAGGTGAAACAATCTGGCGGAAAATTTTCATGTTTTTGGTACCACATTTGGCGAAATAATGTTTAAACTAGCAATTTTAAGCCTCGCTAAAACTATTTCAAAAGTAAAATAAGTAACTATTTCTGAAGATTTTACGTATGTCATGAACGTGAACCAATTTTTTATATTCACCGTTATACTGTAAAATTGCACACCAACAGGCCTGTCAAAAACCGTTTGTATAGAATATGGCGAAGAATCTATTGATTGTGGAATCACCGGCAAAAGCAAAAACTATTGAAAAGATCCTGGGCGAGGACTTCGAAGTAAAGAGCTGCTATGGACATATCCGTGACCTTGAAAAGGAAGATATGGGAATTGATATCGAGAACAATTATAAACCACGATATATTGTTCCGGAGGATAAGCAGAAGGTTGTAAAGGAATTAAAGGGACTTGCAAAGAAATCCAATGAGGTTTGGCTGGCAACGGATGAGGACCGTGAAGGTGAAGCTATCAGTTGGCATTTGTGTGAAGTGTTGGGTCTTGATCCGAAGACAACAAAAAGAATCGTATTTCACGAGATTACCAAGCCCGCGATACAATCTGCAATTAAAAAACCCAGAACGGTGGATATGCATCTCGTAAACGCGCAGCAGGCGCGGCGGGTGCTCGACCGGATTGTCGGTTTTGAATTAAGCCCGGTATTATGGCGCAAGATGAGCATGAAAAACAACCTGAGCGCTGGACGCGTTCAGAGTGTTGCCGTTCGTCTTATCGCCGAAAGAGAAAGAGAAATCAATGCCTTTAATGCAGTCAGTACTTTTAGGGTGGAGGCATTATTTACCGCTAAGGATGTATCAGACAAACAAGTCACTTTTTCTGCCGAGGGGAAAAAATACACTACCGAAAAGGGTGCGGATGATTTTTTGAAAAGTTGTATCGGTGCAAAATACACCGTAACTGATATCCAGGTAAAGCCTGGGAAAAAATCTCCTTCTGCCCCATTCACTACTTCTACTTTGCAACAAGAGGCGTCCCGCAAATTGGGATATTCAGTTAGCCGCACCATGGTACTTGCGCAAAAATTATACGAAAGTGGTAAGATAACGTATATGCGTACGGACAGCGTCAACCTCAGCGAAACAGCGATGGATGCGATTAAGAACCAGGTAACGTCTCAATACGGAGCAAACTACCATCAGCCACGCACTTTCAAAAACAAAAACGAAAGTGCCCAGGAAGCACACGAAGCGATTCGGCCTACGTACATGGATAGCCAAACCGTTGAAGACGCAGATTGCAGAAGATTGTACGATCTGATCTGGAAACGCACCATGGCATGCCAAATGGCAGATGCTGAGCTTGAAAAAACAACGGCAAAAATTCAAATATCGACCAACAAAGAGGAACTCACTGCAAGCGGTGAAGTGCTGAAATTCGACGGGTTTTTAAAAGTTTATCGGGAAGACAGAGATGAAGAAGACATGTCGGAGGATGAACAACAGGAAGGTATGTTGCCACCATTATCTGTCAAGCAACAATTGCCTTTGAAAGAAATGAGAGCAACCGAGCGCTTCAGTCGTCCATTACCAAGATATACGGAAGCGTCGCTTGTAAAAAAATTGGAAGAGTTAGGTATCGGCCGTCCATCCACATATGCTCCCACTATATCTACAATTCAAAAAAGAGGTTATGTAGAAAAAAGAGATAAGGAAGGTGTGAAAAGGGATTTCAGAATATTGCAACTGAAAAATGATAACATCAGCAAAATAACTGAGCAGGAAACAACCGGTGCAGAGAAATCAAAATTATTTCCAACTGATCTTGGATTAGTAGTAACAGATTTTCTCAAACAGTACTTCGATGATATCATGGATTATAATTTCACTGCGCGTATAGAAGAAGAATTTGATGAAGTGGCAACGGGGAAATTAAAATGGAATAACATGATCGATGATTTTTATATTCCATTTAAAAAGGATGTAGAAAACACAATTGAAAAAGCAGAACGCATTAGCGGTGAAAGAGAGTTGGGCTTTGAATCTCAATCAGGCAAAAAAGTTATTGCAAGAATGGGACGTTATGGCCCGATGGTGCAGATTGGAGATGTGAATGGCGAAGAGAAACCACGTTTCGCAAAACTGAAGAATACGCAAAGTATCGAGACGATCAGTTTTGATGAGGCAATGGAATTATTTAAACTGCCGCGCAATCTTGGTCAATTTGAAGACAACGATGTTGTGATCAACATCGGGAGGTTTGGTCCTTATATTGCCCATGATAAAAAATTCTATTCTCTCAGCAAGGATTACGATCCGTATACAATTACTTTAGAAGAATCTACACCAATTATTGTCGAAAAGAGAGCTGCCAAGGAAGAGCGAACGATCAAGGTTTTCGAAAAAGAAAAAATTCAATTGCTTCGCGGACCATATGGTCCTTATATAAAACAAGGGCTCCGAAATTATAAAATTCCAAAGGAAAAACAGGAAACTGTAAAAGACCTTAGCCTCGAAGAAGTCAAAGCACTTATTGAAGAAGCAAAAGCAAATCCACCGAAGAGGGTGCCGAAGAAGAAGAAGAATTAGGAATGGGGAATGTGAATCGCGGATTTCGCGGATTGGAGCGGATTTCGCGGATCTTCCAGTTCAATATCATTATTGAATATTGATTCTTTCTTCAGTGAAAACTGCTAACGTCGTTAATTAATCTTCAACTGTAGGATCCGCGAAATCCGCTCAAATCCGCGAAATCCGCGATTCATTTCCCATTCTCAACATAAGAAATTCCCAAATCTCTCGTTAATAGAAAAACAGGCTAAACGAAGTAGTAATAAACAACAGCGCTGGATTTGTGGAAAAATTTTTTAATTGAAATTGTTTAACTTCTCCGATATTGATCTCCGTTACCTTTGCAAACAGATTGCAAGATCAATATCAGAGATGTGAAATTATCCACCCCATGCAGGAAACACGAGAAATAAAAGCGTTATTTCATCTTATTGATGACCCTGACGAAGAAGTGTTCTTCAACGTTAGCGACCGGATTGTAAGTTATGGAAGAGGCATCATTCCAAACCTTGAAAACCTATGGGAGAATACGGTTAACCAGGGTATCCAGGAGCGCATCGAAGTATTAATTCACAAACTCCACTTCAACGACCTTACAGAAGATTTTCAAAGATGGAAAACGGGCAGCTATCACGATTTGCTAACTGCCAGTCTGCTTGTTGCGAAGTTTCAATATCCCGATCTCGCATCAACAACTGTATTACAGGAAGTCGAAAAGTTGCGAAGAAACATCTGGCTCGAATTAAACAGTTATCTTACTCCACTCGAACAGGTCAACGTATTAACAAGTATCATCTACGGCTACTATAATTTAAAAGGAACCGAAGTTGGCTACCAACATCCGGAAGATTTTCTCATTAATAAACTGATCGAAGCAAAAAAAGGGAATACGATCATCAACGGAATTCTTTATCTTATTTTAAGCGAGCTATTGGATATCCCCGTTAAAGCAATCAATATTCCAAGGCAATTTGTGTTGGCTTATATTAAACCGGATTATGACTCAACCGAAGAAGAATTAAACAAGGATCCATTTCATCGCGTCGAATTTTTTATCGATCCGATGAGCGGACAAGTCTTCACACATAAAGATGTGGATAATTATTTCAAACGAGTTTCAATTACTCCCGCAGGTTCGTACTTCAAACCCATCTCACATATACGAATCATCCAAATATTGCTGGAAGAATTCAGCAAATGTTTTGAAGATGAGAAGAATTCTTATAAGCAAAGAGAGCTGAAAGAGCTGTCGTTATTGCTGAATGACTGAATCGCGGATTTACCGATTTACGCGGATTTCGCGGATTCCCAAGTTGAATATTTCCGATCGATTAGTGGATTTCTCTTGTATCAATAAATTGAAACTTAATTTTCAAATATCAATAAGCAACGTCCAACCTGGTAATCCGCGAAATCCGCTCAAATCCGCGAATCCGCGATTCACTTCCACTTCGGATCCCAGCCGCTTCTATACTCGCGTTTTACAAATTCATTTGCCTCGTCGAAGTTTGTGATCTTCATATTTGGTGCGTCCCACAAAAGTTTTTTCCTTCCCGGCCACTTATTTCCGTTTTTCACATTCCAGCTGCGAAGTGCGAGATTGCCCATTAATATTGTTTCCGTTAATGGACCTGCGTATTCGAAAGGAGAACTTACTTCCATTTTTCCATATCCGGCAATACATGCATTCACCCATTGAATGTAGTGTCCTTCAGGAACGCGCGCTAATGTTTTTGGAACATTCACTTCGTTATTTCTTGACAACGGAAGTAATTTTGGATCGCTTCCGTAAGTACCACACATCATCTTTCCTTTTGTTCCAACGATCAATACACCTCCCGATCCATCTTTGTCACCAAAAACTTCATCGGGACTTAGTTCGTCGGGTCGTTCAGGACGAATTCCTCCATCCATCCAATACATCTTCACATCTGGCTTACCATCTTTTCCGGGAAATCTTAATTTGATAGAAGAAGCTGCGGGACATGATTCAGGAAAATAATCCGGTGTCCACATCTTTTCATATATAGAAACCTGGCTGCATTCAACTTCTGAAGGATAACCGAGTCCGACTGTTTTAAATGCCGGATCAATCAGGTGACAACCCATATCTCCCAATGCGCCGGTTCCAAATGCCCAATATCCGCGCCAGCTGAAAGGAACAAATTCTTTATGATATTCCTGGTCCTTTGCAGGTCCGAGCCACAAGTTCCAGTCCAGTTCTTTTGGAATTTCATCCTTTGTTGTTGGATATCCTCCGCCTTGGGGCCAAACAGGTCTGTTCGTCCAGATGTACAATGCTGTCGCGTCACCAATAGTACCGGCTTTATACCATTCCTGCATCTGACGGACACCATCACCCGAAGAACCCTGGTTGCCCATCTGCGTAACAACTTGATAGCGCTTAGCCGCTTCCGTTAGCATCCTCGCTTCATAGATGTCGTGCGTCAATGGTTTTTGCACATACACGTGTTTACCCAATTGCATAGCAGCGAATGCAGCTACTGCGTGCACGTTATCAGGAGTGGATACTGAAACGGCGTCAATGCTTTTATTTTCTTTGTCCAACATTTCTCTCCAATCCTTATATCGCTTTGCATCCGGGAATTTCTTAAAAGAATTCGCGGCTTGCCTTTCATCAACATCACACAAAAAAGCAATATTTGCTTTTGGGCTTTTTGAAAATTCAGCGAGATCACTTTGACCTTTACCACCGGCACCAATACCTGCGATCGTAAGTTTGTCACTCGGTGCTACAAAACCACGCCCAAGCACATGGCGCGGCACAATAAAAAATCCACCGGCTGCAACTGCAGAGTTCTTAAGAAATTCCCGGCGTGAATTGTTGATCAGATTTTTTTTCTTTTTCATTTCTGAGAATTAGAATTTATAGAAAACAATGAGTTTCCTGAAACAAGTGATACGAATCATTTCTGTAAATTTTTCTAAACGCCCAGGCTCCATCCATCACGATAGTTCCTTTTTACAAATTGATTTGCCTCGTCGAAGTTGGTGATCTTCATATTTGCGCCATCCCATAACAGTTTGATGAAACGTCCCGGATATTCAAAATCTTTTCCTTTCTTTTTCTGAATATCATAACTGCGTATCGCCAGGTTTCCCATGAGAACGCTTTCGGTAAGCGGACCAGCGATATCAAAATTAGAGCTGAGATTTTTTGCTTTATCACTTCCGTATCCCGCCATGGCAGCTTCAACCCATGCACCATAGTGGCCATCATCACCACCCGGAACGCGCGCAATTGTTTTCGCAACTTTTACCTCGTTTGTGCGTGAAGTAGGTAAAAGTTTGGGGTCGACACCGTAGGTGCCGCACATCATCTTTCCTTTCGTTCCATGAAATATGACTCCATTCCCACCATCTCCCATCACTTCATTTGCACCAAGTTCGGCCGGACGAGTTGGTTGAATTCCTCCATCCATCCAATGCAACTCCACATCAGGTTTTCCATTTTGTCCTTTAAACGTAAGCGTAATGTGCGATGCAATGGGACCGCTATCTGGAAAGTAAGCCTTGTTCCAATTCTCAATATATTTAGTTGCAACACTACATTCCGCTGAAACGGGATATCCTAATCCTGCAACTGCAAACGCCGGAGCCATTATATGACATGCCATATCACCCAATGCGCCCGTGCCATAATCCCACCAGCCCCGCCAGTTAAATGGAAGCATTCCTTCAAAATAATCTCTTTTGGGTGCTGTGCCAAGCCACAGATTGAAATCCAATTCTGGCGGTATTGGCGAAGCAGTAG
>Ga0268264_10005292_pt1 | contig 10930 bp, 8 predicted proteins | sample KBSSwiS32_FD_190357 | JGI IMG/M metagenome (GOLD analysis project Ga0268264, IMG submission 190357) | Switchgrass rhizosphere microbial communities from Kellogg Biological Station, Michigan, USA - KBS Switchgrass S3-2 (SPAdes) (version 2) | ecosystem: Host-associated > Plants > Roots >... | reverse complement strand
GACCAACGCCCGCAATCGTACCGGCGGCGCCGTTGATCAGCTTGGCCAGATCATCGAAGAAACGGTTTTCACTTTGCATCACAGCACCTTATCTGTTGCCCATGGTGATTTACTTCACCAATACGGTCTTATATCTGGGTACGAAGGGCCGGCGCGACAAGGTTTTCGGCCTTCGGGTTCAGCCGCTTGATCTCGTAGTTCAGCAGCCCCGCAAAGCCCAGCCACACCAGATAGGGCAGCATCAGCAGCGCCGCGCTCTTGCGAATCTGCAGGAAAAGCACCGTGGTGATGAACGTCAGCACGAAGATCGCGATCAGCAGGTACAGGGCGAACGTCACCTTGTGCATGGCGAAAAACACTGGCGACCAGGCGAGATTGCACGCCAGCTGAGCCAAGAAGAACAGGATCGCCACCCCGCGCAAACGCGCGCCGCGCGCATGGAACACGACGGCGATGGCAAGCCCCATCAATATATAGAAGGCTGTCCAGGCGACCGGGAACACCCAGGCCTGCGGCATCATGTCTGGCTTCACCAGCTCCGCGAACCACTTGTTTCCATAGCCGCTGTTGGACACACGGCCGGAAAAGAATCCAAGGAAAACAATGGCCGGCACAGTGAACAGCGCCCACCGCAGATAGGACAACCGCAACTGCCCCTTCGACGCAATTTCATTCATCGGTGGTGACTTCCCCCGGGAAGAAGGCTGTTCAAGATGCCTGACCCGGCGCGTCTCCTAGCGCCGAATCGAGCCGTCGCCCTACCGTTTGCGGTGAAACGGTGCGCCCTGCAACCCGGGAATAGAGGATCGGGATCAGGAACAGGGTTAATAGTGTGGCGAATGAGACGCCGAATACGACCACGACGCCGATGCTGGCGCGCGACATCGCACCCGCGCCATGGGCCAGCACCAGCGGCACCGCGCCCATCACCGTCGCGACCGACGTCATCAGGATCGGGCGCAGGCGGCGGGTGGCGGCGCGCTGGATCGCCTCGCCGAATTCCACGCCTTCGTCGCGCAACTGGTTGGCGAATTCGACGATCAGGATGCCGTTCTTCGCGGCCAGCCCCACCAGCATGACGATGCCGATCTGGCTGTAGAGATTGATCGTGCCGCCCGTCAGCGCCAGTCCGATGATGCCGCCCCCCACCGCCAACGGGACCGTGGCGATGATGACGCCGGGGTGGATGAAGCTCTCGAACTGCGCCGCCAGCAAGAGGTAGACGATCAGGATGGTCAGGCCGAACACCAGCCAAATCGAACTGCCCGTCTCCCGCAGCGACTGGCTTTCGCCGCGATAGCCGATGGCCGCGACCTCCGGCGACTGGCGCGCCTGTTCCTCCAGAAACTTCAGCGCGGAGCCCAGCGAATATCCCGGCGCAAGCCCCGCCGTCAGCGTGATGGCCCGTAGCTTGTTATAACGGTTGAGCTGACGCGGCCCTGCGACCTCCCGGATGGTGACGACAGAGGACAGCGGGACAAGCGCGCCGTCGCGCGTCCTGACCTGAATCCGGGCAAGGTCGGCGGTGGTCGACCGCCCTTCGCGATCCGCCTGCACCAGCACGCGATATTCCTCGCCCCGGTCCACATAGGTGGACACGCGGCGGGAGCCGAGCATGCTCTGCAGCGCCTGGCTGACGTCGTTCACCGATATGCCCAGATCGCCGGCGCGACGGGTATCAACGTCGATCCGCATCTGCGGCTTGGTTTCCTTATAGTCGCTGTCCAGATTAACCAGGCCCGGATTGGTCGCCGCCGCCGCCAATATCCGGTCGCGCGCCGCCACCAGCCCTTCATAGGTCGATCCCGCAATGACGATATTCACCGGCAGGCCCCGGCCGCGCGACAGGCCAGACCGTGGCGCGACATTGCCGCGAATGCCCGACTGCTGCGCGAGTATCTTGTTGATCCGGTCCGTCAGTTGCGCGGTATTGGTTTTGCGCTCCTCCCACGGGCGCAGGAAGACGATGATGTTGCCATTGTTGAAATCGTCGCTGGCGCCGAAGCCGCCCGGCGTCACGATCACGACATTGCCCAGTTCGCCTTCCTTCTTGATCGGCAGCAGCGCCTTCTCGATCCGCATCATATAGGTGCGCATCTTGTCGAAGCCCGTACCTTCCGCCGCCGACACGCCACCCTCCGCGACGCCGGTATCCTCCGCCGGGGCAAGCTCGCTCCCCAGCGTCAGGAACAGGCCGCCGGACACGGCAAGGAACAGGGCGATGGCGATCAGCGAGATCGTCGGCTGGGCGATCGTCTTGGTGAGCATCCGGCCATAGCGATCCTCGACCCGCTGGAAATGATCGTCGATCCACATGGTGAAACGGCCGCGCTGCGTATGCCTGAGCAGCTTGGAGCAGAGCATCGGCGCGAGGCTCAAGGAGATGAAGCCGGAGAAGGCGACGGCGGCGATCATCGCGATCGCCAGTTCACGGAACAGCAGGCCCGTCTGCCCGGCCAGGAACATGATCGGCACGAACACCGCGCACACCACCAGCGTGGTAGACAGGATCGCGAAGCCGACCTGCCGCGTGCCGAGATAGGCAGCGACCAGCGGGTCCTCGCCCTGCTCGATCCGGTGATAGACATTCTCCAGCACCACGATCGCGTCATCCACCACCAGCCCGATTGCCAGCACGAAGGCCAACAGGGTCAGCAGGTTCATCGACAGGCCCAGCAGCCACATCACCGCGCAGGTCGCGAGCAGGCAGATGGGCACCGTCACCGCCGGGATGATCGTCGCGCGGATGCTGCCCAGGAAGATGAAGATGACCAGGATGACCAGCACCGCCGCCTCGGCCAGCGTATGATAGACATTCTCGATCGCGCGGCTGATGAACAGGGACTCGTCCGTCCCGATCGTCACCGCCATGCCCTTGGGCAGGGTCGGGCGCAGTTCGGTAATCAGTTTCTTGGCGGCGTCGGCGACCTCCAGCGTGTTCGCGCCGGACTGGCGCACGATGCCCAGGCCCACCGATGTCGCGCCGTTCACCCGGAAATCGCTATAGGGATTCTCCGCCCCTTCCTCGATCCGTGCCACATCGCCCAGCTTCACCTGATAGCCGTCGGCACCGCGCCGCACGACCAGATTGGCGAAGTCTGCGGGTGAGAGATAGGCGCGCTCGACGCGCAGGGTGATGTTCTGGTCCTTCGATTCCAGGCGGCCAGCGGGCAGCTCGACATTCTGCGCGCGCAGGGCCGCCTCGACATCGGCGGGCGTCAGGCCCAGTGCCGCCAGCTTCTCCGCGTGCAGCCACACCCGCGTCGATGGCCGCGCCTCGCCGCCCATGAACACCCGCGCAACGCCGTTGATGGCGGAAAAGCGGTCGGAGATATTGCGATCGACATAGTCGCTCAGCTGGACATGGCTCCAGTCGGGCTTCGTGAACACGATGAACAGGATCGGGCGCGCATCGGAATCGACCTTGCGTATCTGCGGGGCCAGCGCCTCTTCCGGCAAATCCTGCACCGCCGACCCGACCCGGTCGCGCACGTCATTTGCGGCGGAATCAATGTCGCGGCTTGGGTCGAACTCGATGCTGATCCGTGACTGCCCATCCTCCGACCTGGAGGAGATGGTCTGGATGCCCTGAACGCCCGAAATGGCGTCCTCCAATATCTGCGTAATGCGGGTCTCGATGACCGATGCCGCCGCGCCGGTATAGGTCGTCTCCACCGACACTACAGGCGGGTCGGTGTCCGGATATTCGCGCACAGACAGGCTGATATAGCCCACCAGCCCGACGATGCAGAGCAGCACGGCGACAACCGCGGAAAAGACCGGGCGGCGAACGGAAAGGTCGGAAAGCTGCATGGCCCGGCCGTCAGTGACCCGAAACGCCGGGCGCTGCGCCTGACGGCTTGTCGGCCTCCGCCAAGCGGAACGGCATGCCGTCGGACAGCTTGACCACGCCCTCCGTCACCACCTTCTGCCCCGGCGTCACCCCGCCGATAATCTCGACAAGGCCGTTCTGGTGCGTGCCGGTGGTCACCTTGACGCGCTTCGCCTTGCCGTCCGCATCGGCTAGAAAGACGAACCGGTCCTCCCCGTCACCCACCAGCGCCAGTTCCGGCACAGCCATCGCCGTGCGCGGGCGCGACAAGATGCGGACCGTCATCAGCATACCGGGTTTCAGCGCCCTGTCCGGGTTGGGCAGGATCGCGCGGACCCGCACCGCGCGGGACGCGGGATCGATGACCGGATCGATCGTCGCGATCGTCCCGTGAAAGGGCTTGGTGCCGAAGGCCGACGCCGTCGCCTCGATCGACTGCCCGGCCTTGATCGCCGTCAGCTGCGTCTCGGGAACCGTGAAGTCCAGCTTGATGCGCGACAGGTCGCTGATCGTCGCAATCGGCGTGCCCGCCGTCACCACGGCGCCCGGCGACACGGTGCGGAGCGACGCCCAGCCGGCAAAGGGCGCACGGATGACGCGATCGCCGATCGTGGCGCTCGCCTGCTGCGCGGTCGCGCGCGCCTCGTCGGCAAGCGCGATCTGGCTCTCCACATTGGCGTTGGTGGCGAAACCCCGATCCTTCAACGCCTTCAACCGGGTGAGCTGCAGGCGCGACACCTCGACCCGCGCCTGCGCAGCGGCCAGCTCGGCATGCTCCTGCGCCTGCGCCAGCGTCGCAATGATCGCGCCTTTCGGCACGAAACCGCCGTCGGTGAAGTGAATGGCCGTGATCCGCTCCGTCACTGGCGCGGACAGCACGACCTGCTCATTGGCCAGCGCGGTTCCAACAGCGTCGACCACGTCGGAAAACACGGCGCGCCCGACCGGCGCAGCCTCGACCAGCGCGGCGGGCCGATCCTTCTTCGCCTCACCGCCGCCGCATGCGGCCAGCATCAGCACCGCTAAACTTGTAACCCCCAGATATCGCATGGATGCGCCCGCTACTCCGTGTCTTGCTGCCATGCAACATACTGCCTCGCCTACCGCGCCTCAACGAAGCTTGCGTTACAGTCCTCTATCCGGGCCGCTATCCACCTCGCCGCGCCGGGCCGCGATCAGGAACTCCACATTCCCCTCCGGCCCCGTGATCGGGCTTGGCACGACCCCCTCCACCCGCCAGCCTTGACCCTCGACCCATCCACACACTTCGCCGCAAACACGCGCGTGGACGGCGGGGTCGCGCACGACGCCGCCCTTGCCCACCTCTTCCCGGCCCGCCTCGAACTGCGGCTTGATCAGGGCAAGCAGCCGGGCCTGTGGAGCAGCGAAGGTCAGGGGCCGTTCCAGCACCTTGGCCAGGCCGATGAAACTGGCGTCGCACACGATGATGTCGATCGGCTCGGGGATATGCGCGGCGGTCAGGATGCGCGCGCTGGTCTTTTCATGCACGATGACCCGATTGTCGGAGCGCAGCTTCCAGGCCAACTGGTTTGTGCCGCTGTCAACGGCATAGACGCGCGCCGCGCCCTTGGTCAGCAGCACGTCGGTGAACCCTCCGGTCGAGCTGCCCACATCCATCGCCACAACGTCGCTGACGTCCCAGCCGAAATGGTCGAGCGCGTGGGCGAGCTTTATGCCGCCTCGCGACACCCACGGATGATCGCGCCCACGCACCTCGATCGCCGCATCGTCTGCGAGCTGCTGCCCGGCCTTGTCTACCTTCCGGTCTCCGGAAAAGACAAGTCCCGCAAGGATCAGCGCCTGCGCGCGGGACCGGCTTTCGACCAGCCCCCGGTCCACCAGCATCTGGTCGGCCCGCTGCTTAGCCATGGACGAGCGCGGTAAGCGTCGAGGGCGTCAGCAGTTGCGGCAGGACCTGCGCCTCCTTGCCCGGCGCGTACCAGAGGTAAAGCGGCACGCCGGATCGGCCATGACTCTCCAGAAAGCGGCCAATCGCTGGATCGGCATTGGTCCAGTCGCCGACCATGACCGTCACCCCTGCCTTGGCGAAGGCGTCGACGACTTCGGCGCGGTCGATGGCAGCGGCTTCGTTCGCCTTGCAGGTCAGGCACCAGTCGGCGGTGAAATAGAGGAAGACGGGCTTCCCTTGCCCGCGCAACTGGGCGAGCTTCGCCTCGTCGAAGGGGACGCTCGCCGTTTCGGCCTGCGCGGAGACGACGACCGCGCCTTTGGGCGGCAGCAATGCTATCCCGGCGGCAAGAATGCCGACCAGCAAGGCGGGGAACAGGATCGACACCGTCCGGCCCGCATGCTGGCGCAGGCCGATGATCCATAGCACCAGCCCGGCGGCAAGCGCTGCAGCAAGGCCCGTGGTCATACCCCCCACGCCGACCTGCTGCCCCAGCAGCCAGGCGAGCGCCAGCGCGGTCAGGAACATCGGCACGGACAATATCCGCTGGAAAGTCCCCATCCACGCGCCGGGCTTCGGCATGCGGGCGCGGAGCGTTGGCACGAGCGCGATAAGCAGGAACGGCAGGGCAAGGCCGATGCCCAGCCCAGCAAAGATCGCCAGCGCCGCCAAAGTCGGCAGCACCAGCGCCGCGCCCAATGCTGCGCCCATGAACGGCCCGGTGCAGGGCGTCGCGACGAAGGCCACGAGCACGCCGGTCCAGAAGGCTCCGGCTAACCCGCTCTTGCTGGCCAGCCCCTGCCCCGCGCCGACCGCGCGCAATTCGAACAAGCCCGCCAGATTGAGGGCGATGGCGGTTACGAGCAGCAGCAGCAGCACGATGACGCGCGGGTCCTGAAGCTGGAACGCCCATCCCGCCGCCACGCCCCCGGCGCGCAGCGCCAGCAAACCGCCGCCCAGCGCCAGACATGTCGCGACCACGCCCGCGGCATAGGCCCACGCCTCCCGCTTCACCCCCGCCGGATCGCCGCCCGCCTTGGCGAGGCTCAGCGCTTTCAGGCTCAGTATGGGGAATACGCAGGGCATGATGTTGAGTATCAGGCCGCCAAGGATCGCGCCGCCCAGCGCCAGCAATATGGTCGAGATACCGCCGCTGGCTGCGCTGTCGTCCGGCGCATCGCCAACCGGCGTTCCGGCGGCGGGCACGGCGCCCGGCGTCGCGTCGATGGACAGGCCGATATGATCGCCGGTGCGCAGCACGCCCTTGACTGCCGTCGGGGCAGCGCCTGCCGCGTCGCTTTCCACGATCAGCATGTCGCCATTGCGACTGATCCTTTGCGGCGTCGGAAATTTGAGCGCGCCGTCGGTCAGGGAGAAGAACCAGGGTTGGTTGATCTGCGCCGAAGCGGGAAAGGGAATGGCCAAACGGAAGCGTCCGTCGCTCACCGCGAAATGCGCCTGCGACCCTAACGGGCGCGGCAGATGGGTGCGATAGCCGTCGAAGGTCGCGCGCCGGTCCGCAGGGATCGCGCCATCGCCGACAATGAGGTCGAGGCTGAGGTCGCCACCGCCCGGAACGCACATCTCCTTCGTGCAGGCCAGCCATTCGCCCCGGACGCGCACCGGCAGCTTCGTCCCCGGCTTCATCGTTGCCGGGACGGTCAGCGTCGTCAATATCGCGTACGGCCCCTCATAGACATGGTTCATCAGGCCGGAAATCAGCAGCGTTTCCGGCACCGGATGACGCAACGGCCCGGCCGTGACGCCCGGCGGCAGCATCCATGTGACCGTCATGCCGATGCCCGCGTCGCCCGGATTTTCCCAATAGCCGTGCCAACCGGGCTGCGGCGTCATGACGAAGGCCAGCGTCACCGCCTTGCCGGGGGCCGGATGGTCGGTTTCCGCAACCAGACGCGCGGCAATATGCGCGCCGCCTGGCGCGCCCGCCAATTGCGCCGACGCAGGCTGGGCGAGCAGCACCACCGCCACCCATGTCATCAAAAGGAAATGAAAAATCCGCATCGGGCCTCTGTGCAGCACCCCTCTCGCGGGCTAGGTCTCGCGGGTGCCGCCGTCAAGCAAGGAGTTCCCCCCGTGACCTTTCGCCGCGTCCTCGCCACCGTCGCCATGGCGGCCGTCCTCTGCACGCCCGCGTTGCTGAATGCCCAAGGCGCGTCACCCGCTCCCGCCACAGCGCCCGCCGCGACGCCGCCCAAGCTGATCGTCGCGATTTCGGTCGATCAGTTTTCCGGGGACCTATTCAACGAATATCGCCAGCATTATGTGGCCGGCATGAAGAGGATGACCGAAGGCGCGGTGTTCCCGCGCGGTTATCAGAGCCACGCTGCCACTGAGACCTGCCCCGGCCATTCCACAATCCTGACCGGCAGCCGCCCCGCCCGCACCGGCATCATCGCCAACACCTGGTTCGACCTCAATACCGCGCGCGCCGACAAAGCGGTCTATTGCGCCGAGGATGAGAGCCAGCCGGAGACCAGCAGCGAGGCCTATGTCGCCTCCGCCCTGCATCTGAAAGTGCCGACCATGGGCGGACGGATGAAGGTCGCCAATCCGGCCACCCGTGTCGTGTCCGTCGCGGGCAAGGATCGCGCGGCGATCATGATGGGCGGGCCGACCGCCGATCAGCTCTGGTGGTGGGGCGGCAAGAACTATGTGACGCTGAAAGGCCGCCCGGAAAATCCGCTCGTCACGCAGGTGAATGGCGGCGTCGCCAAGCTGCTGAACGAGGATCGGCCAGGCATGGAACTGCCGGCCGAATGCGCCTCCCGCGATTTCGCCGTCGATATCGGCGCGGGCAAGAGCGTCGGCACGGGCCGCTTCGCGCGCAAGGCCGGGGATTCCAAGGCGTTCCGCGCCTCGCCCGAAATCGACGCCGCGACGCTGGTACTGGCCGCCGCGCTGATCGAGAATATGGGCCTGGGCAAGCAGGCGCAGACCGACATCATCTCTATCGGCCTCTCGGCCAACGACTATATCGGCCACACCTACGGCACCGAAGGCGCGGAGATGTGCATCCAGCAATATTCGCTGGATCGTGAGCTTGGCGCCTTCTTCGACCGGCTCGACAAGGACGGCATAGACTATGAGGTGATGCTGACCGCCGACCATGGTGGCCACGACCTGCCCGAACGGCATCGCGAGAACGCCATGCCGATGGAGCAGCGTACCGACCCCGCGCTCGACCCTAAGGCCCTCAATGCCACTGTGGCGGCCAAGACCGGCCTGTCCGGCACGCTGCTTTACGGCGACGGACCCGCTGGCGACATGTATTTGGCCAAGACCCTGTCGCCGGCCCAGCGCAAGAAGGTGACGGACGCGCTGATGGCGATCTGGAAGGCCCATCCGCAGATCCAGACCGTACTGACGAGCGCAGAGATCGCTGCGACGCCCAGTCCTTCCGGCCCGCCGGAAAGCTGGAGCCTGATCCAGGAAGCGCGCGCCAGCTATTATCCGGGCCGGTCAGGCGACTTCCTGGTGATGCTGAAACCCCGTGTCACGCCCATCGCCGACCCGACCAAGGGCTATGTCGCGACGCACGGCAGCCCGTGGGACCTCGACCGCCGCGTGCCGATCCTGTTCTGGCGCAAGGGGATCGCCAGCTTCGAGCAGCCGCTGGGCGTGGAGACGGCCGACATCCTGCCCACGCTGGCCGCGACGATCGGCCTTGCCGTGCCGAAGAGCGAGATTGACGGGCGTTGCCTGGACATCATCGCCGGCCCCGGCGAAAGCTGCCCGAAATAGGGCAGCCCTTTACCGGACGTTGGACAGGGCCAGGATCGTTACCGACGCCAACAGGGTGCATATGCCGAGCAGGAACACCCTGTCGGCCAGCATCTCGAACAGCTCCGACCGCGCCTCCTGCCGGATCGCCTGGTAGGAAAAGAGGCAGCTCAGGCTGAACAGCACGGCGGCGCCCCACGCGACCTCATCCGCTATGGTGCCTCGCCCCTGATTGCTGATGTGCAGTCCGGTGATGATGAGCAGCGCTATGCCCAGCAGGTTCGACGCGGCGTTGAGGATATGGGTCGTCTTCATGGCCGCCGCGCTTGGCCGAGCGTGGCTGAACGGCTGCGGAACGGGATGCGGTAACATCGCCTCCCAACCCACGGACTCTTGACGGGGACTCCCCGCTTGGCGCATTGTCCTGAAACGGAACATTTGGGGGACGAAGGCGATTATGGCGGCCAGCCGCGCCACGAAACGCGCGCCGGAATGGCGCGAGATGCTCAAACGCAGTCTGATCCGCAGCGGCGCGCTGATCGGATCGCTGGCGCTGTTCGCGCTCGCGGTGTTCCTGACGTTCGCCCCGTTGGCCGGAGGGTTCCTGGTCGTCGCGGACCCGTTGCCGGCGTCCGCCGACGCGATCGTCGTGCTCGCCGGAGCGCCGCGGGCACGCGCGCTCGAGGCGGCCCGGCTGTATCAGACGGGGATCGCGCCGCGAGTCGTCGTCACGCGGGAGACGCTGCCCCCGGGCGAGCTGGCGCTCCGACAGGCGGGCGTCGAGCTGCCCGAGAGCGACGCGCTCACACGGAGCGCACTCACCGGGCTCGGTGTGCCGCCCCGCGCGATCGTCACGCTCCGGCGGCGCGCACAGTCGACGGCGACCGAAGCGCGCACGATCGCGCGCTGGGCCTGCGCGCGCGGCCTCGACCGCCTGGTGGTCGTGACGTCACCATCGCACACGCGGCGCGCGCGGCTCGTCCTGGCGCGCGCGCTGGGTCCCGACGTGGCCCTCACGATCCGTCCGGCGCCCGACGATACGTTCGCCGGGGATCGGTGGCTGCGCGTCCGGCGGGACGCGAAGGAGGTCCTGTCCGAGTGGCAGAAGCTCGCGCACCATTGGCTGCGCGAGCGATGGAGCATCGAGCCCTGCGGCGGGCTCGGACGCCGGCTCCGGACCTGAGCCGGCGTCGATTCGGGATTCGAAACTCTTAGCGGTAGTAACCGCGATTGTACCCGGCCCGGTATCCGCGACCGTAGCCGTACCCACGACCGTAGCCGGAGTAGTAGGGGCGGTACGGTCGACCGTACACCGCTCCATATCCACCATAGTACGGCCGGTAGTAGACCGGCGGTGCGTAGTACACCGACACCGGCGGGGCATACACGAGCGGTGGAGCGGGGACGTACAGACCGAAGCCAGGCAA
>Ga0268264_10005284_pt1 | contig 10935 bp, 8 predicted proteins | sample KBSSwiS32_FD_190357 | JGI IMG/M metagenome (GOLD analysis project Ga0268264, IMG submission 190357) | Switchgrass rhizosphere microbial communities from Kellogg Biological Station, Michigan, USA - KBS Switchgrass S3-2 (SPAdes) (version 2) | ecosystem: Host-associated > Plants > Roots >... | reverse complement strand
ACCTCGCCGGCCGAGACCGGCGCGGTGACGCTGGCGCTGCCGCAGGATGTGCAGACCGAGGCCTATGACTACCCGGCCGAGCTGTTCCGCCCGCGCGTCTGGCGCATCCCGCGCAACCGGCCCGACGTATATGAGGCCTGCGCGGAGATGCTCTTCGACCGCTGGGACCGCCTCCGGCAAATCGGCAAACCGCTGACCATCGAGAGCCTGATGCGGCCGGCAATGCAACACCTGGCCTTCTGGATCTACGGAGATGGAGAGCTGCAAAGCGGAGTTACAGAGAGGGCGTTGGTCAGTGAGGCGACCACCTACCTGCACGAGCGCCGCTTCGATGATATTGACGACGCCCGGCTTGCGGCCCAAAGGTTCATCGAGCACTGCCGGGGCCGCGCCTGGGTCTTCACAGATACCGGAACCACGGGGGCGGGGGAAAGGCTCTACCAGTTCACCCACCGAACCTTCCTGGAGTTCTTCACCGCGGGTCACCTGGTTCGCACAAACCCCTCTCCCGAACAGTTGCTACACACGCTGCGCCCCTATATCTCAGTGCAGGAGTGGGATGTGGTGGCACAGCTCTGCTTTCAGCTTTTGGAGCGTAATGTCGATGGGGCCGCCAACGAGATGCTGGGCGAGATCGCGGCCGAGTCACCCAACCTGAGTGATGCCAGCCGCGTCAACCGTCTCGACTTCGCCATTAGGTGCCTCGAATTTCTGGTGCCGAGTCCCCAGGTGACGCGGGAACTCACGAGGAACACCCTCGATCTTTTTAAGGAGTGGACCAAGCGCATCGGAGCCTCTCGAGAGATTAACCGCGGTATCGACACGGTCGTGTCCCTCGCACGAGTCAGCCCGGAGAATGCGGTTCCAGTTATAGAAGCCTTTGCTGAGGGAGTGGCCGAGCTCCTCGAGGGCCGCCTCCAAGCGATCTACGCGGCAGAGCTGGCAGTGAACTTCGGGCCGATAGTCGCCCTGAAGGGACTCGGGGAGGCAGAAGTTGCCGACCGGATGGCAGCCCGGGCAATCGAACTTAGCCAAGGCCGCCTTCTAGAACTTGGAATGTCGGATGTGGCGCTAGGAGCGGACCTCGTGGCGGCGGAGCTCATGGACTGCGAATCCTTCATCGCGCATCATGGCCTCGAAGCTCTGTTCGAGCGTCGGAAATATCGAGTGTTGCAGGGGATGGAAAGGCCATCACTCGGAGAGATAATCCTCGCGGCCCTGCTGCGGGGGAGCGGTGAGCTGATTGAGACGCAGGCGCGAGCTGCGCTAGTGGCCGTTGCCGCTCAGCTTTCCTCCGTTGCTCCTCCCTGGTATAGCGCGCGTCCGCAAGGGCCTCGCTGGTTGTTCAAGCCATGGTCCTCGCCCACTCCACCCGGCGCTATCCGTATCGACGATCTGTCGGTCGACGAACGCTTTGCAGCGCTGTCTCTTGCGGCTGTTTACCTGGACGAGGTTGCCGCCAGCGCCTCGAACGACACGCTGGATAGCCTCCTGAGGGAGCTAGCCTTGGAAGATGGATGCCCTGCGTGGGTCACTGTGCTCTCGATACTCCGCGCCAAGCTGGAAAGCGCGCCGGAGATGGCGCTCACCGACTTGCTTTCTTTCGGGTTGACTGAGCCCCAGGAGCAAATTCTCGAGAGTTGGCTACAGGGCCACAGGTCTCTCGTCTCGCTAGAGCGGGATCCGTGAACCCCAATAGATGATCAAGGGAAGCGGTTGATCCATAGGATCGCCGGATAAGCGAAAAGCCCGAGGGGTACCTCCGGCCAGGCAGGTCGCCTACTGAACATCGGTAGCTGCTCGGCGCGCTCCCTGCAGGCGACCCGCCGATTTAGGCGGCCACCTTTCTACGCTGATCTGCGTCGAGGCGAGCTGCAAGCCCTGCGTTCCTCCGACATCGACCTCGGCAGGTCTGAGATCACCGTCGAACGTTCCTGGGATCAGTACGAGGGACCGATTGCGCCGAAGTCGAAGGCAGGCGTTCGCACCGTGCCCATCCTCGCCGTCCTCCGCGACCACCTCGACGCGCGTGCGCTCGGGACCGGCTCAGACTTGGTGTTCGGGCGCCGGTCAGCCGAACCCTTCGATCCGAAGGCCATCGCAGACCGGGCCAAGCGCGCCTGGGCGGATGTCAACGAGCGCGAGCTGGAGACAGCAGAGCGGGAGGGGCGCAGCCCTGACCTTCTGCCGTTGCTCACGTTCCACGAGTGTCGCCATACGTTCGCGTCGCTGCTCATCGACGCCGGAGTCAATCCCAAGGCGATCCAGGAGTTCATGGGCCACGCCACCATTGAGGAGACCTTCTCTCGTTACGGCCACCTGATGCCGGGAGCTCGTGCCCAGGCACGGCAATTGGTAGACGCATACCTGCGTCGGTCGTAGTCGGAGCAATGTGCCCCTTGGATGTATAACGTCCGACCTGCCCGGTGAACGCAGATAATCGGCGAAAAACCCCTGACTCTCACATCGCCCTGGCTATGGTGGCAAGGCCTCCGCGCTTGGGCTTGCTCGTTGAGACAGAACTCAAGGGCGTGCATTGGCTTCGCATGTTCGAGAGTGCCTTGGCTGCGCAGAGTCGATTTTGGGGAGGTATGGGGAATTTGATTTTTCCCTTGACGAAAGACTTCACTAACCACGAGCTTTTTTGGGCGCTTGCCGATATCTACGACGCTGATGCTTTTGTCACGTATGCGCCGACCTGGCGTGAGATGGCAGATATCGACCCTGAGGGCTACAAGCAAGAAGTGTCCACGTGGCGGAATCACGTCACTGCACGTGTTGATGGCAAAGAGGCAGAGCGCTTTATCTCAACCGCGCTCGGGGAAGCGGCATATCACCCTGAGATTCCCGAGGCGCAGCTAGCGCTCCTGCGTAGAAGACTTTCCCCGCTTTCCCACCCCGGCGGAGACGACGGTCAGCTTGAATGGTTTGACGGGTCAAACGATGCGAGTTGGCCATTCACGGGGATCTCTGATTTTCAGACTCTGCCGGAGGCATTCTCAATAGTTGAGCCTTCGAATGGTGGCGCGGCAAGGCGGCTTCTGTTGACCACGCTGAATGGTAGGGCCCCTCACACTTTGACCGATGCGCTTGCGAAGCGAGGGGTGGTCACCGTCGACCATCCTGTCAACAAATACGAGATGTACAACACGCTCAGGGGACGAAACTCTCCTGAGCCCTCAGGGCCTTGGAGCCTGAGCATGGTTGGTCTCGCAACATTCTATTCGGCCGGCGACTTGTTTCGCCTGCCGGCTGCCCTTGTAGTTGGGGATAGCGCATGGGATTTCACTCTCTTCTATGCACTCTTGAGAATGACGGGCCGCGCTTGGTGGCTTCCGTCCTGGTTGCGTCGCGATCCCGCCTACCTCATGTCGCTTGAATCGAGTATCAAGTTCGATCCTGGAAGCGAAGGACGCGATGCCGTCGTTGTCTCCACCTCGTCCCGAGCCATAAGAGACGAGGTGGCAGGGACGTTGCTAAAGCTGCATGGAGAGCAACTGAAGGCAGCTGATTGGCGGGACGTCCTGCCTGAAAACCCAATGCGTGTCCTGTCAAGCGAGACCGCTGGTAGGTCTCGTATTGCGCCACTTGTAGACGGCAGGGTCCTTGAACTCGACACTCCGATACCTAGTGCCGCGAGGACCCAGCGGCCGGCTGAAATGCGGTGGCTCAGCGAAGCGCGAAGTGCCGAGTGGGCCCCGGTTCGAAGCAAGACCCTTGGAGATCATCTGCTGGGCGGCGGTTCCGACATGACCCGAACGTCTCGCGATGGTTTGGCTTACTTTTCGACATCTAGCTTCATTCATTCGGGGGCGAGTTTGGAGAGCGTCGTTGTCAGACCGCCTCTTCGCCCTCTTCCGCTAGCCGAGCAAGTTCAAGTACTTCTGCAGAAAAAGGGCTGGACTTGTGATGCTTCGGATAAGGCTGTCTATGCCCTCGAGTCTATGAAGCTCTTCGGTGGCTTCAACGAGCTATGCGATGCCCTTCGCGATTCGTCAATTCGTTCGATCCTTGATGCCTATCGGAGCAAGCAAGGGGTGGGCGCGCGACTCAGCTCGGATAGGCGACGGTATTTGATGTACCAGCATTTTGAGCAGTTGCTCGAAACGGACGATGTTCGGTCAGTGATAGAGCCTCTCCTAGATCGAGAGGTCCTGGCGCGCGGGGTGATCCTGAAGTGCGCCCGGTGCCGGCAAGCCGCCTGGCATTCTGCTGCTTCAGCGCCTGATCAATTTGTTTGCGAACGCTGTGGACTAAGGCAGGATGCCAATCGGGACGCTTGGTTTGGAACGCCCGAGCCCACTCTTAGTTATAGGTTGGCCGAGGTTATTTTTCAATTGCTAGAGCACCATGGTGAGTTGCCGATCTTGGCAGCCAAGGGAGCGTTCGGTGATTCGAAGCGCCCGCTTGGCAGGGGCTACGAGCTGACCGTTGCTCCTCCCGGTGCGCGGGCGCAAGAGGTTGACATTTTTCAATCCGATGGCTATCGGCTTTGGATTGGCGAGGCATCAATCACGCCGAAACTTGATCAGGAGCGGCTCGATTTTCTCTCTCAGCTGGCAGACATACTCGATGCTTATGGCGTCTTGCTCGCTACATCGGCACCCCAGTGGGTGGCTGCTACCGAAGAGCGCGCACGCGAATTGTTCCCAGGGCCTTGGCCTCGTTTGCGCCTCATGGCCGACGTACAGACGGCTCCCGAGGCGAAATCGAGTGCGACGCTCAGCTGATGCCCGGTCTATGACTGGCGCACCAACTGGCGCACGAGTCGTGCTTGTGCCCTGGCTTCTTTTCGGGTCTAGAGCACAAAACCTCCGCTTTGCAGGGACTTCCGAATGCGGCTGAGAGGAGTCGAACCTCCACGGACCTTGCGGTCCACAAGGCCCTCAACCTTGCGCGTCTACCAGTTCCGCCACAGCCGCTCGAGGGGCGGGGATTCTAGATGTTCGCGCCCGTGGGGCGCGTTTGGTTGCAGGTATCCGGGGAGACCGCTACGCTTGCGAACAAGTGTTCGGACATGACAAGAATAGATGCGCGGACCCGGGGGAGCGTTGAGCGTGGAGCTGGACCTGACCAAGAGGCAGAAGGAGATCTTCGACTTCATCCGTCGCTATGCGGCGAAGACCGGCTACCCGCCGACGGTGCGGGAGATCGGCAAAGCGGTCGGCCTGCACTCGTCCTCGACCGTGCACGCGCACCTCGCCAACCTGGAGAAGATCGGCCTGCTCAAACGCGACCCGAGCAAGCCGCGGGCGATCGAGCTCCTCTTCGACAAGGCGAAGCGGACGATCAAGCCGGAGAGCGGCCTGCCGCTGGTCGGCCAGGTCGCCGCCGGCGAGCCGATCCTCGCGGAGGAGAACGTCGAGGAGTACATCGAAGTGCCCGACGTGATCGGCGGCGAGGACGGCGACTACATCCTCAACGTGCGCGGCGAAAGCATGAAGGACGCCGGCATCTTCGAGGGCGACTACGTCGTCGTGCGCCCCGCCCAGGACGCCGCCAACGGCGAGATCGTCGTCGCCCTGATCGGCGACGAGGCGACGGTCAAGCGCTTCTTCCGCGAGGACGACCACATCCGCCTGCAGCCCGAGAACGTGACGATGGAGCCGATCCGCACCACCGAGGCCTCGGTGATGGGCAGGGTCGTCGGCGTCTTCCGCAAGATCTGACGGCGAACCCGCGTCACTAAGGCCACTGGCCCGAGGCGATCCGCTTCGCGTATCGGCGCTGCCTGCGCCGCGCGTCGCTCATCGCCAGCGGCAGCAGCCTCACCGTGAGGCGCGGGAGAGGTCGAGCAGGCGCAGCTGCAGGCCGCGCCAGCGCGGCATGATCAGGATCGGGCGCGGTCGCTCGGTCAGCTTGCCGACGGCGCTCGCCACCTGCTCGGGGGTGAGCAGCTGACCTGAGAACGAGCCGGCGGCGTCGCGGTCGTCGAGCTTGTCCTGCAGCATCGGCGTCCAGATGCCGTCCGGGCAGACGGCCGAGAGCTTGACGCCGCGGATTCCCTCGCGGCGCAGGTCGAAGAGCGTGCCGAGGGTGAAGGCCATCGCCGCGTGCTTGCTGGCCGAGTAGTTGACCTCGCCCGGGGCGGCGACGATCCCGGCCAGCGAGATCACGTTGATCACGTGGCCGCGGCCGGCGGCGATCATCGGCTCCAGGGCGGCGATCGTCCCGTTCATCGTGCCCAGCGTGTTGATCTCGAGCATCCGCCGCCGCGTCTCCTCGTCCTAGCTCCAGGCAGGGCCGGTGACCAGCACGCCGGCGTTGTTCACCCAGAGGTCGAGGGAGCCGTCCCCACTCGCCGCTTCGGCGGCCAGCGCCCTGCAGGCCGCTTCGTCGCGGACGTCGAGCGCGGCGGATCGAGCCCCGCGGCCGATCTCGGTTGCCGTCCGCGCGGCCGCATCGGCGTCGACGTCGGTCGCGTGCACGAGGTAGCCGCGGTTGCCCAGCTCGAGCGCGATCGCCCGGCCGAGGCCGCTGCCCGCTCCGGTGACGACCGCGGTCGGCATCGGCGAAGACGATATTGCGTGAAGGGTCGTGGGGGCCATGGCAACCACAATCCTTCGATTCCCCGGCCACGGGTCTCGCGGCGCTACCATCGCTGGGCGGGCCGAGCGACTGCGGGGGGAGAGAAAACCCCTCGAGGAAAGTCCGGACACCACAGGGCGAGGCGGTGGGTAACGCCCACCCGGGGAAACCCGCGGGAAAGTGCCACAGAAACATACGGCCGATGGCGCGGCCACACGTGAGCCGCGTACAGGCAAAGGTGAAATGGTGCGGTAAGAGCGCACCGGCGTCGCGGTGACGCGGCGGCCAGGCAAACCCCGCCCGGTGCAAGGCCAAGCAGGACCGTCGACCCTGCCCGGCGAGGTCCAGGTAGGCCGCAGGGCCGCTTCGGCGGCTCCCCGGGGCGCAAAGTCCCGGGAGACAGATGGTCGCTCACGACAGGATCCGGCTTACAGGCCCGCTACGAAAAGGCCCCCTGCAAAGGGGGTCTTTTCAAGCTTGTCACTTTTTCATGTCTTAACGTCTGCTAACCTGCCGCCAACTTCCGCTGAATCTCCGCCTACATACCGCGGGGAGCGGGGGACCCAAACAGTTGGGGCGAATCGCAGGCATCTGCCGCGTAGCGCAGCTCTTTCAGCGCGAGCCCGTCAGCTAACCCCGTAAGCGTCGCAAAGAGCAATGAAGGCAAAGGCAAACCGCCACGGGCGGACAGATCGAGCACGGCAGCGAGCCACGCGCAGACGGCGCCGCAGAAGCGTGCGCTGGGCGGCGCTCTTCGCCTCGCTGGCCTGCCTGGCCGCGGGTGCGATTCCGGCCCAGGCAGGCACCGGCGGCGTCAGCACTGTCTCTTCGGAAGGCGCGACCGCGACCGGGTCGAACCTCGTCTTCAGCAGTCCGATGCGAAGCGCCGGCGCCACCTGGTACGGGCCCGGGCTCTACGGAAACCACACCGCTTGCGGCCAGACCTTGCGCCCAGGCACGATCGGCGTCGCCCACCGCACCCTGCCCTGCGGCACTGCGGTCAAGTTCGCCTACCACGGGCGCCAGCTCGTCGCCCGGGTGATCGACCGTGGCCCCTACACCAAGGGCAACGCCTTCGACCTCACCAACGGCGCCCGCCGCGCCCTCCGTTTCGAAGGCGCCAACCGTGTCCGCTACGCGGTCGCGATCGGCTCCCAGGGCGGCGGCGGCAGCCGGTAAGCGCATCTTTGGGCCGCTGCGGCGGTTAATCTCTCGACCGCTGGATCGTCCAACGAGAGGAGCACGGGCAATGTCGAGGTCTTCGTATGCAGGTTTCAACCGCGGGCCGGCGCGGCTTCGCGGCCGGCTGGCGCTGGTGGCCGTTCTCGCCTCGGGTCTGGCGCTGTCCGTGGGAGCTGCCGCCGGCACCGGCGCCCCCGGCAAGGCCAAGACGACCGTCACCCTCGGCGGCACCGCGAACATGCCCGACCCCTCCTGCCCCGAGTCGCCCTGCCAGGCGGTCGGCAGCGTCACCGGCTTCCAGGTCAGCACCAGCCAGGGCAAGCTGCCCTTCCGCGTTCCCGCCAACGGCAAGATCAAGTCCTGGACCCTTTCGCTGTCGCAGCCGACGCCTAGCCAGCGCTCCTTCTTCAACGGCTTCTTCGGTACGCCCCCCGAGGCGCGCCTGGCGATCCTGCGCCGCGTCCCCCAGACCAACCCGCCGCGCTACAACCTGCGCTCGCAGGGTTCGATCCACGTTCTCAGCCCCTACCTGGGCCAGACCGTGAAGTTCGGCGCCAGCCTCCGCGTCCACAAGGGCGACGTCGTCGCCCTCACCGTGCCGACCTGGGCGCCTGCCTTCTCGCAGGGCCTTTCGGCGACCAGCTCCTGGCGGGCCAGCCGCGAACCCGGCAAGTGCATCGACGCGACCGACGTGCGCCAGGGCGAACCGCAGCAGAAAGTCGGCACGCGCGCCACCTACGGCTGCCGCTACACCACAGCCCGCCTGCTCTACACGGCGACGCTTGTAGAGGATTAGGGGAGGGAGGGGGCGGATGCCCCTCCCCAAAACGCGCGGCAGGAGCCGCGCTTGAGTGTTTTGGAGAGGGGCATCCGCCCCCTCCTCACCAGCTCTCGAAAGCTTCAAGGAGTAAGGCGGCCGCGAGCTGCCCTAACCGGAGCTGCAGCCGGGGTGGCGCTGCTTTCGAGAGCTGGTTAGGGATGAAGCGGGATGGAGGGTGCGGGGTGGGGGTCCTCAAAACACTCAAGCGAGGCTCCTGCCGAGCGTTTTGAGGACCCCCACCCCGCACCCTCTCTCCGTTCGGCTCTACGCAGCTGCTGAGGGCAGAACCCGCGGACCGCTCTGGTCTTTGGGCAGCTCCGCCGCGCCGGCGATCAGGCTCTGGAACTCGTTCAGCACCAGGTGCGCGACCGCCTCGAGCAGCTCCTCGTCGGTCCAGCCGATCTCCCGCGCCTCCTCGTGCAGGTGGAGCGGGGGGTGGCCGTTGGCCTCCAGGGCGCCGCGCAGGTACTCGAGCAGCGCCGCCTCCTTCGGGTCGCTCGAGCTGAAGCTGCGGGCTCGCGAGACCTCGTCGAGGCCGAGTCCGGCGCTGCGCGCGGTCTTCGCGTGCTGGGCGATGCTGTAGCCGTCCTCGCGGTACTCGGCGACCGCCAGCGCGATCCGCACCCGCGTCGCGCGGGGCAGGACGCCGCCGCGCAGCTCCGAGCGCATCCGCGTGTAGGCGCGCAGCACGGCCGGTGCGCCGGCCAGCACGCCGACGAACTTCGTCACGGCACCGCCGGTCGCCTGGATCGTTTTGATCAGGGGCGCGCTCTCGTCGGGCGCGGTCAGCTCGTCGTGGATCTGGAACCTGCTCACGTCTGTTTTTACTGTCACGTGCATCCGCCTCCGGGCTCCATGCGGGGATTCCGCTTTACAGAGCCTTTACGTGGCCTTTACTTTACTTTCAGCCAGATACTTACGTCAAGTAAGTTATACCGACTTCTCCGGCGTCACGCAAGCTGCCTGTCCTGAGCCTCCATACCCGTATACGTGCGCTCGTACGCGTGCGGTTCACCATGGCCCCGCTTCGCCTATCGTTGCGACCCCCGAGCCGACGAGCGTGAGCCGAGGAGGCGCAGAGATGGCAGACCAACCGAAGACCGCGGCCGACGTCGCCCAGATCGTCAAGGAGAGCGGCGTGCGCTTCGTGCGGCTCTGGTTCACCGACGTGCTCGGGCAGCTGAAGAGCTTCTCGATCAACGCGGCCGAGCTGGACGACGCCTTCGAAGGCGGCATGGGCTTCGACGGTTCCTCGATCACCGGCTTCAACCCGATCGAGGAGTCGGACATGATCGCGATGCCCGATCCCTCGACCTTCGCCCTCATCCCCTGGCGCCCGGAGGGCGAGAACGCCGTCGCCCGCATGTTCTGCGACATCCAGGTGCCGGGCGGCGAACCCTACGAGGGCGACCCGCGCTGGATCATGAAGCGGGCGCTGAAACGGGCCGAGGAGATGGGCTTCGACGCCTTCAACATCGGCCCCGAGCTCGAGTTCTTCTACTTCCGCTCGGCCAAGCCCGAGGGCGGCGTGCCGGAAGGGCTCGACGAGGGCGGCTACTTCGACCTGACGACGCTCGACGCCGGCTCCGACGTGCGCCGCGACACCGTCCTCGCCCTGGAGAAGATGGGCATCCACGTCGAGTACACGCACCACGAGGTCGGTCCCTCCCAACACGAGGTCGACATGCGCTACAAGGACGCGCTGGCGATGGCCGACGACTGCATGACGTACCGGATCGTCGTCAAGGAGTACGCGATGAAGTACGGCTGGCACGCGACCTTCATGCCGAAGCCGCTCTTCGGCGAGAACGGCTCGGGCATGCACGTCCACCAGTCGCTGACCAAGGACGGCAAGAACGCCTTCTTCGACGCCGACGACCAGTACTACCTCTCGCCGACCGCGAAGGCCTTCATCGCCGGCCAGCTCAAGCACGCGCGCGAGATCTCGCCGCTCTTCGCCCAGTGGGTCAACTCCTACAAGCGGCTCGTCCCCGGTTACGAGGCGCCCGTCTACCTCGCCTGGTCGCGGCGCAACCGCTCGGCCCTGATCCGGGTGCCGCTCTACCACCCCGGCAAGGAGGGCGCGACCCGGGCCGAGCTGCGCTGCCCGGACCCCGCCTGCAACCCCTACCTCTGCTTCGCCGGCATGCTGCAGGCCGGGCTGGAAGGGATCGAGAAGGGCTACGAGCTGCCCGAGCCGATGGAGCAGAACCTCTACCACCTCTCGGCCGACGAGCTCGCCCACCAGGGCATCGAGCAGTTGCCGGCGACGCTGGGCGAGGCGATCGAGGTCGCCGCCGAGTCGGAGCTGGTGCTGCGTACGCTGGGCGAGCACACCTTCCGCCGCTTCGTCGAGATCAAGCGGCAGGCGTGGGACGAGTACCGCGTGCAGGTGACGCCGTACG
>Ga0268264_10005282_pt1 | contig 10939 bp, 7 predicted proteins | sample KBSSwiS32_FD_190357 | JGI IMG/M metagenome (GOLD analysis project Ga0268264, IMG submission 190357) | Switchgrass rhizosphere microbial communities from Kellogg Biological Station, Michigan, USA - KBS Switchgrass S3-2 (SPAdes) (version 2) | ecosystem: Host-associated > Plants > Roots >... | reverse complement strand
TTCCCGTTGGCCGTTTCACCCATCAACTCTTCTTTGGGTTCGGGGAAAGGCGCCAGATCGGTCCATTTTCCCTGCGCATGTGCCAGAGGCGCACACAGCGTCAGACCGAGAACCACCGATTTCGCAAAGCCACGCATAATGTTTCTCCTCACTTCGCCGGTGCTCCCACGACGGAGATTTCGGGATTGATCAAAAACGTCCAGATAAAAGCGCCGAGCACCATCACACCGGAGGTAATGAAGAACGGAACCATCCAGGAACCGATGCCGAAGTAGTAACCGAAGACCAGCGGAGTCACCGAAGCTGCCAAAGCCCCCGCCATATTCATAACTCCGGTTACAGTGCCGCTGAATTGACCGCCAACGTCCATGGGAACGGCCCACGCCGGTCCGATTACGAATTCTAAGAAGAAAAATGATGCGGCCAGGCAGAGGACGGATGTGTACGCGCTCTCGGTCATCGCCGCCGGTATAAGGAAGACTCCTGACAGCAGAAATCCCGGCGCCGCCACAACGCTGCGCGAGAATCTGGCCTTGCCCGTCCTCTTGAACATGAGGTCGGACAAGGATCCACCCACCAGATCGCCGGCCATCCCGGCAAATAGCGGAATCGAGCCGAGGATGCCGAGCGCCTGCAACGTCATGTGGCGATGTTCACGGAGATAGGTGGGGTACCAGGTAAGGTAGAAATTGGTTCCGAAAAAGAAGCAGCAGTAGCCCAGCGCGATGTACCACATGTTGGGTGAGCTCAAGATGTGTTTCCAAGGTGCGGGCAACCTCTTGGTACTCAGTTGCCGGATGCTGCCATCCGCCTCCAACCCGCGAATCTGAGCCAGTTCTCCCTGATTGACGCTTTTGTGCTCCTCCGGCCGGTTGCGGTAGAGCAGCGCGAATCCGATTGACCAGATCACGCCCAGCGATCCAAAAATGTAGAAAATGGCCCGCCACCCGAAAGCAAGCATGATCGATCCGGCGATGAACGGCGTCACCGCGACGGCAAACCGGCTGAAAAAATGTGTGGTGCCCTGGATGCGGCCGCGCTCGGATCGGGGAAACCAAAGCTGCATCCCGCGGCTGGCGACTGGAAACGCGCCAGCCTCTCCCAGACCCAGCAGAAACCGCGCACTGAATAGCGAACCGAGGCCCACGGCCGCACCCGTTAGCATTGCCGTGATCGACCACCAGGACATGATGACCGTCAGCACTTTCTTTGGCCCTAATCGATCCCCCAGCCAGCCCGCCGGGACCTGGCCCAGTGCGTACGCCCAAGTAAACGCGCTCAGGATTAGAGCCATTTGGTTTTTGCTGAGACCGAAAGCTTTGGCGATCTCCGGTTGGGCCACGGAGATGTTGCTGCGATCCATATAACAGATCAGATACATCAGGCTGATCAGAAACAGAATCAGCCATCGGGTCTTGGTCGGCTTGAGCGCAGCGGGGTGCGGTAAACCGGACGCTTCGGAAACAATGGTGCGATTCGTCTCTAACACTTTGGGATACTTCTAACCGAAACCTGTACAGCTAACCGCTACAACCAGCCGAATATAACTATGCGAGAGACGGCACCTCAACAGGATGCGTTGCCGTGGCGATATCCACGGGGCGCCCTGTCTCCGCGGAAAGATCCGCAGCCTGGTATACCTGCATGACCATTCGTGCTTGTTCCGGCGTCACCAACGGCTGCCGGCCCAGGGCGACACACTCCAGGAAGTGAATGGTTTCCGCCGCCATCGGTCCGGCATAAACATGCCCCAGGCTTTCACCAGGCATGGAGGAAATTGGGAACTGAATTCCGTTTTGCATCGTTGTGACGTAAACATCCCGATGCGTGTCATCCGCCATGATGGCTCCCTCTGTGCCGACCATCTCGATCCAGCTGGTCGAAAAGTTTGGATAGGCTGGCGGGAGCACCCATCCTGCGCCGATGGTAAATGCGGTTCCATCGTCCATGGTTACAATGATCCACACGCAATCGGGGACGTTGTATTGCGCCCCCATAATCTTGCGCACTTCCTGGGCATACACGCGAACCGGCTTGCGGGGCTCCAGGCACCACAACACAAAGTCAATGTCGTGAGTAGCCTCCATCGCGGCGGGTGAGAGTTTGACGCGTCCTCCGATCTTCTTCCCGAGGTTGCGCGTGATATGACGGCTCACCAATGCGCTGATGGGTTCGCCGATACGGCCCTCCTCGATCGATCGTTTGACATACGCGAACTTCGGATTAAAGCGCTGCGAATACCCAATGGTGAACAACAAGTCCTTCGAGCGTGCCAGCGCAATCAGTTCGTCTGCCTCCGCCAGCTCCAGCGAGATCGGCTTTTCGAGGAAAACGTGTTTCCCGGCGTTCAGGCTTTCTTTTGTGATGGGGTAATGCGTGGGTTCGGGCGTGGTCGAGATCATGACGGCCTCGATCGACTTGTCCTCGATCAAGACCCGGTAATCCGTGGTGGCGGTTACCGGATTCGTCAGATCTGCGACCTCTTTGAGCCGTGCTTCTTTAATTTCCGCAATGTGAAGATCCTTGACGAAGGGACTCTTGGCACAAGCCTCGGCGCGGATTCCGCCGCACCAGCCCGTCCCGATGACTCCGACATTGATCGATCTCTTACCCTTCTGCGTGCGTGCCATTTCTCGTTCCTTTGTTTCCTTAACTTATTGCGCTGGTTTCGGCGGATTCTTCAAACTGTTATAGACGGCTGCCACGAACATGTCCGTGGTCCACGCTCCGGAATTGACTCCGAAGCGCTCGTCGAAGTCCGCGGTGACGCGCGCGGTTTTAACCTGCTGCTCGGTGGCGCCGCTCTTGATCAACTTCTGAACACGATCGCGAATGATGACCAGCATGTCGCGGTATTCAGCGACCTCCCACTCGTCGCACAAACGCCCGTGTGCCGGAATGATCAGGGTGCCGCCTTCTTCGTCGTGCTCATAGATCGTCCGGTTGAGGATGTAGTTCAGCGCATCGATCTCGCCCTGAATGCCGCCGCCGTTCTTGATATCGATTGCGGGGTACGAAGTCGTCGAAAAGATATCACCAGCGACTATGACGTCGGAACGACGGAAGTGCACTATGCTATCGCCGTCGGTGATGGCGTTTGGCAGATAGAACATCTCCACGGCTTCCCCGTTGTGGAACTTACGCCGGCGGTCGTGCACGAAGGTATCGGTTGGTATTCCGTCCGACGGCAACGTCTTGGCGTCCGTCAGGTGGTTTTGCGTGTTCAGATGCGAGATCACCGTGGCGGCTTTGCCTGCATCGGCGAACTGGCCCGAGAAGAAAGAGCCCATCAGGCTGGGATCCATGCCAGCCGCTCTTAGCTTCACATTGCCGCCTGTGAGTTCGGGACTGGGGTTGGTGTTGGCGATGAACTGAATGGGATTCTTGCTGAGCTTGCGGATGGCCGCGACCACTTTATCCGACAATTGCCCGGCGCCTGTATTCACTACGAAAGCACCTTGTTCGCCCACCTGCACTGCAATATTTCCACCGTCGCCGACCAACATGTAGACGTTTCCTTGAACTGGCAGCACATGAATCTCGCCATCGCGAGGATTCGGATCCACGGCCCGGCTTGCGTGCGGCGGCCCAGTTGCAGGCGCCAGCAACGCCTTGGCGGCCGTCTCCATGGCGGCCGGATCCTTGAGCTTTGCTACAAATTCGGGATGCGTGGTTTCCGGGCCACCCAGCAGGCCCAGCAGCGGGAGCTGGTGCTTATCCGCAAATTCGCGCAGGAAAGGATGCTTACCCCAATCGTAGCTCTCCACCAGATCTTCCGGCCGGCCCAGAATTTGCTCGCCGTCATCGCAGGCGTATAGCCAGGCGTCCGGCTCCTTCGCGTTGCGAAGCATCGTATAAGTCCGGCTAAAAGGTTCCGCCAGATAGACCGGATCATTCACAACCGAGAAATACGTGATTCGGTCGCCGTGCCGAATGAAATGGTCGTAGACCGTAGCCTCGTCGCTTTGGGGAATGCCATTCGCTCGGATCCAGCCGCGCTTAATATGCGTTGTGTATGTGCTGAGAGTGTTCCCCTCATATTTTCCAGTTGAGAATCCCGCCCAAGTGTGCGGCGCATAGGCAGGAGGGTGGGGACGATCATCCATCCAAATGGTGCGCAAGCCTTCGCTGATCTGCCAGTACGATTTGATGGCGAGCAACCTCTGCGTATATGGGTCGCGTTCTTCCCAGAACCGGAAATTGCCCGGCGCGTTGTAGGTGTACGGCACCACATAACCCATGCACTGGTGTTGCCGTCCCTGGATGCGGGCGGCGCTCCAGGCGAGCGCATAGAGACGGCCGGCCTCGTTCATCGGGATTCCGCCGTATTCCACCAACGAACCCGAGGCCGTAATCAAGCCGGAATCCTGACCAGGTAGAGGATAATACGCTCCCGACATGTCGATGCCTGCCGGCAATCCGGACCGTCCGGAAAAATCGAGTCCTTGCCCGAAGGCCGCGGCGCTCACGAGCACTGGCACAAGTAACTTCGGTATGCGTTTCATTTTCAAGCTCCTGTGGATCGTCATTCGAGCTACTTAGCCGTGCACGCCGACGGGTTCCAACCTGCAGCGGTGGCCTGTTTCTTGAAGTGGGACGCGGTGAGATAGGGCTGGCCGAGATAGGTCGGATCTTCGACCGTGGTGGTGACTAAGAGGTAAGAGTCGCCATTGGGCTCGTCGATCTTATCGAAATACTCCGTGAGCGTCGCGTTGGCGCTGTAAGGCACTCCGTTTCTGCGCAGGTACCCGGGCTTCATCTTCGTCGTCACAATCTTGAGCGAACCGACCGGAGCAACTCCGCGTCCCGCGGGAACTAGTTCCCAAGCAGCGCGCGACACACCCTGCCAATCGCCGCCGGGAGCCTGAGACGCTTCGAAATTAAGGGTGCGCGTCTGGGTTCCAGCATCCGTATCGAGCTTCAAAATCTGATCGTCCTGCCAAGTGATGTGAATGCGGCCCGGCATGCGCATGATGTTCGCAGCGCCATAACTTTTGCACTGCTCTCCCGCCGCTTCGTCCTTGGCGGGATCCCAGGCGTTGGCCATTTTGAGACCTTCCGGATTGAGTTGAATCCCACCGTAGTCGCCCTTCATGGGAAGGACCATCCGGTATCGCCAATCCTCGGTCACAACGGAATTCCAGTAGCCCGTGAGATCGAACAAAGCGGCAGCCTTCGCGGTTCGCGGGGCCTGGGGACCACGGCCGCCCCGGCCGCCCCCACCTGGTCCTCCGGGAGGCGGTGCGCCCGCCGGCGGAGCCTGCGCGAGGGCGCCTGTTATTCCCAGCGCGATCACGGTTATCAATAGAGGGATTCTGCGGGTATGAATAAGTTTGTAGAACATGTATTCCCTAATCAATTCTTGGTAGCGGGCGAAGCAGTCGGCGGGATGTGGTTGCCGCGGTGACAGGTCCAACAGGTCACAACATTCTTCTCGTCAGGATAGGCTGCACTGCCGGTCAAAGCCTCGTTAATCTGTTTGGTCATGCGGATCATATCCCTCGCAATTAGCTTCTTCGGGTTGGCGTCACTCTGACGGTCGCCGTTATGCCCCTTCTCCTGGTCCTCGCCGGCGACATGACAGAAATTGCACTCGACGCCCAGCGCGGACCGGAACAATTCCATAATGTGGAGGTCCACATTTCGCGGCAGCACCTGCATATTCACTACCGGCGTTCGCGTAGGACCTTTCGCTTGGCCCTGCTTGGCCGGACCGGGCCCGCCAGCCTGACCAAATAAACAGGATGTCAGCAAAACCAACAGCGATGGCCTTCCAAGAGTCGGTGTCAACATAGCCTTAATTGGCAGGCGGCGAAGGCGCCAGCACGCCCGGAACACCAACACCTTGTGCGCCCGGACCGTAGGGTTCCGGAGCTCTCTTTACCGTCTCCGGCGTGTTGAACTTTGGTTTGACTTCCCCCTGATGACAGGTGTAACAAGTGACGTATTGCTTGCCTTCCGGGAACGGCAGGTATGCCGAGTTCAGGAAATCATTCCCTGAGTCCGGGAAGTGCATGTTGATTTGCTTGATCATCCGAAGCATCTTGCGGGCGGCTTCCTTCTTCGGATTGGCATCGCTGGCAAAGTCGTTCTGCGCGTGACAATAAGTGCACTGAACTCCCAGGCCCGTGGTGAAACCGCGCATGATTTGCAGGATGTTGGTTTCCGGAGTCAAGATCTTTAGGTTCTTGGGAGCTTGAGGCCCTTTCGCGGCGTCCTGGCCGACTAGTGATAACGGAGCGATCAACAGCAGCAACCCCAGCAAATGCACTTGTGTTCCTATTGGCCCTTCCTGGGAAGAGAATCCTTGTAAGATACGAGCAACCAGGCCGTGTTCGAGGTGCCGTCTCCCCAGTTCAAATTGGCCGCTGGTGGCGGGTTCTTGACGCGGATGGAATACCGGCCCGGCCTGCGGAGCAGCGTCTCATCGATCGTGACGTTGATTTCAAGGATGCTTTTCAGCTCGAACGGAACAGGAATGTCGTTAAAGTAAACCTGAGTCCGATCGAAAAAATTGAATCCCTGGACCTTCAGTTGCGTGGTCGGACTACCTTCCCGAACCGAAACTTGGGACATCGCAGGATCGTCGAAATCATGGCGCTGGGTATCGATCTTTTCGATTCCCGGCTGGGGCAGTCTTCCGGGGGCAACCCCTCCCACGCGTCCTTCGCGATAGTTCGCCTGTCTCACGATGAGCGTGAAGCCGAGATTCTCAATCGGCGCCAGTCCGGCGAATCCCGAGCCACCGAATGGATTCGAGGCGTTGTACCACGGATGGTACTTGCCGTCGAGAACCGTGCCGTTGAAGATCACGTTCGAGATCTTCTTGAGGTTCTGGATGTCCTGTAACGGATCAGCATTCACGATGAACAGGTCCGCGAATTTCCCGGCTTCAATGGTGCCAACCTGATTGCCTACCTTCACCGCTTCGGCCGGCCACTTGGTTGCCGACTGGATGACTTGCATGGGCGTCAGGCCGGCATCTTCCGCAAGAATCTCCATCTCGTGATTCACGTCCGGTCCGGGCGTAGCATTGTTTCCGCCGTCGCTGCCTGCCAGCACGCGTCCTCCCGCCTCGACGTACATTTTGTGGAATCGCAAGGCGTTCCGGAAACCTTTTTCATGTTCTTCCCGGTTGCGCGGCCGCGTGTGGACCGGGTTGGCGTAATTCGCCAGCAGGGTCAGGATTCTCTCTTCGGGGTAATACACGCGCACGGCATCATTGCCGAACAGCTTCCTGTCTTCGAGCTCGAAGCGGTCCCAGCCTTTCTGCAAGCCCATGGCCTTCTCGATGAATGTAGGCACCAGGACGACATGATGATCGATCAGGTATTTGATCTCGCCCGGGACCTTGGCATCGTCCATGTAGGCCCAGATTTCCAGTTCGTCTGGTTGAGGAACGCCCTGCGGGATGCCAGCCACCTCGCCTGGCCTCACCTGCTGAAAGATGATTTCGGGCAGGGGCGGCATTTTGCTGCTGGCGACCTCGATCGCCACTCCTGCCGAATGCGGAAGGATATCGGCCCCCAGATCGGCAGCCTTGCGTGGGAGGATCTCCGGTCCTCCGGAGCGAATCAGCGCGGCCTTGCCTGCCTTATGAGCCTCTTCAAAAGCGGCCTTCACCACGTCGTCCGGACAACGGCCATCTTGGAATGGGATGATATCGGCTCCCAGCGCCAGCAGACGCCGCGTCCATTCCCTGGCTTCGTCGGCGGTTTTCAGTACGTGTAATTGCTGATACGGCGATTCCAGGCCGTTCAAATTCGCGCGCGCCTGGAAATGGACCGGCGCGTCCCACGGCCGTGGGGAGAGAATCTTTCCGGCCAGGATTCCTTCATGCATGAAGACGCCGGTTTCGCCATTGTCGCCGATGCCGATGAACGAAGTCACGCCATGGTTGAGCATCGGCTCGCCCTGATAGGAATAAAAGTTGGCTTGGGAATCCCAAAGCCCCGGAAGGATGAACTTCCCGTCCGCCCTAATAACCTGCGCACTGGCAGGATATGCTTGCCCCTTGCGTCCAATACGAACAATCTTGTTCCCTTGAATCAATACTTGCGCATCGCGGATCGGCGCGCCCCCATTTCCGTCAATGAGCGTCCCTCCCTCAATGACAAGTGGAAGCGGTCCCTGGGCAAAGGCAAGGTTTGAGACAGTTGCGCAGAATAGCAAACCCATCCACAAATTCAACTTGGGATAAATCATTCTTCCCTTCCCACATGCTCCTTGCTAGCCGGAGGTTTCCCTTTGGTTGATACGCCGGCTGCGTGGACCTTCAATATGGTAGAGCGACTCTAGTCGATCTGTACAATGGATTGTCTCGATTCGCAGTATCCACCGCACCGATAGTCGCCCCGCCTGGAAAAGCAGCCCAGATATCGGCTGTTCCGATACCTCGAATCTAAATAATCGATTTTACAGATGAGACAAACCGGCGTATAGTTCTGGACTGAACGGACCCGGCTCCACGCAGGAGCAAGAGATTCGGGTATGCCATGGGTCGCTCATTTGGGGATGTAAAGGGGAGGGGTCGCATGAAACAGCTAGTTATTCTTTGTTTCCTAATGTGTGGTTACGTTCTTGGGCAGGCGGTTTCGCAGATCAGCGGGACCGCAACGGACCCATCCGGAGCTGCCGTACCCGGAGTCGAGATCAAGTTGACTCAATTGGAAACCGGAGTCGCCCGGACGACGACTTCGGATGGAACGGGAAACTATATTGTTTCGAATCTCCCACTCGGCCCCTATCGGCTCGAGGCAAGCAAGATGGGTTTCCGAACTTACGTACAGACCGGAATCGTTTTGCAGGTAGGCAGCAGTCCCGAGGTGCCGGTGTCGCTGGGACTCGGTGACATCGCCCAGCAAGTGGTGGTCGAGGCCAATACTTCATCGGTCGAAACCCGAAACTCCGGAGTAGGAACGGTCATCGAGACCAAACGAATTCTGGAACTGCCCCTCAACGGGCGCCAGCCTACCGATCTGATCACCCTAAGCGGTTTGGCCGTCCAGACGGGCGCCGCACCTTCCTACACGATGAGCACCGGGGTGAATATCAGTGTGGCCGGTGGAACCAGCTATAGCGTCCAATACAACCTGGATGGGGCGTCGCACTTGGACACCTATGTTGGGACGAACATGCCGCTTCCATTCCCGGACGCGTTGCAGGAGTTCAGACTGGTGACCAGTTCACAAGAGGCTTCGGGCGGCGGGCACTCGGGAGCTACGGTGAACGCCGTGACTAAGACTGGCACCAACGCATTTCATGGCGATCTTTTCGAGTTCATCCGCAATGGTGATTTGAACGGGCGAGACTTTTTTGCAGCCTCCGACGATCATCTCAAGCGCAACTTGTTCGGCGGCGTACTGGGTGGCCCGATTAAGAAAGACAAGCTGTTTTTCTTTGTGGGCTACCAGGGCACCACGACTCGTCAGAGTCCCTCTAACGTCACGGCATTTGTTCCCACCGCGGCAATGCGTACTGGGGACTTCTCGGCCTACGTAAATCCGGCCAATGGCTGCCCGTCGGGTGCAGCCGTGAGCAGAATTGTCGATGCGAACGGCCGGTTAATTCTTAATCTGAGCCCCGCCGCGGTCGCCATCTCAGCGCGGCTTCCGCAGACCAGCAATCCTTGCGGAAGAGTATCAACCGGGAATCCCCTGAGCGAGAACAGACTCCAAGTACCGGTCCGGGTGGATTATCAACTCAGCGACAAACAGACCTTGTTTGCGCGGTATCTGGTGACTAGGATTGACACTAAAGTTCCCTTCGATATCAATCCGAACGACGTGCTGACCTCGACTGGCGCCGGAACGGATGACATGGCTCAGTCGCTGGCCTTGGGGGACACATTTGTGTTGAGCCCGACTGTCGTAAATTCTTTTCGCATCTCAGGGAACCGCGTGGGCGCAGCTCAACCTGGAGCACACTATTTTAGTCCGTCGGACGTCGGGGTCAAGAACCTGTTCACCTACACTCCCGGGCTTACCTCGCTCTTGGTCGCGGGAGCGGGATTTAGTCTCGGGTTCCCTGCAAACTTTACGATTGGCACGGCGACCACCACCAACTTCGGCGTGAATGACGATGTGAACATGACTAGGGGGTCGCATCAGATCGCCTTCGGCGCGAACGTGATGCGGGCGCTGTTAAACGCGAATTCCTACGCCTGGGCCCCTGGCGTCATGATATTTGCAGGCCTGCCTTTTGTCGGAGCGGCGGGTGGCTCACCGTTCTTGGGGACCGGCGCCGGGATCACAGACTTCCTAACCGGAAAGATCACTCAGCTTCATCAAGCCAATCCCAATCCTGACAACACCACGCAGAACTATTTTGGCGGGTATGTACAGGACACCTGGAAAGCTTCCCGGAAGCTCACGTTGAACTACGGTGTTCGCTGGAATCCCTTCTTCCCTGTACAGTTCAAGCAATCGGACGTCTCCAACTTCAGTTTGGCTGGCTTCTATGCCGGGACCAAAAGCAAGATGATTCCCAGTGCCCCTCCCGGATTCAGCTTCCCTGGCGATCCAGGGTTCAACGGACGAGCCGGAATGAACAAGAAATGGGGCAACGTAGAGCCGCGCTTTGGTATTGCGTGGGATCCTGCCGGGAATGGAAAAATGGCCATCCGCGCCGGCGCCGGAATCGGATACGACTTTATCCGTATGGACGTGCACGAGAATACTTCCTCCGCAGGGCCCTTCCGCCAGACCGTCATTACAGCGGCTGGCTTGAACCTGGACAATCCCTTCCCGGGTGGCGATCCGTTCCCATATTCCTTCGATGCAAAGAATCCTGCCTTCCCAACCACGCCCTACCAAGGATTTTTCTCGATACCTCCGGACCTGAAGACCACCGAACAATACTCCTGGAACTTAGGGGTTCAACGGCAATTCACGCGGAGTTTGTTCGCATCGGCGACTTACGTCGGTACCCAATTGATTCA
>Ga0268264_10005281_pt1 | contig 10940 bp, 7 predicted proteins | sample KBSSwiS32_FD_190357 | JGI IMG/M metagenome (GOLD analysis project Ga0268264, IMG submission 190357) | Switchgrass rhizosphere microbial communities from Kellogg Biological Station, Michigan, USA - KBS Switchgrass S3-2 (SPAdes) (version 2) | ecosystem: Host-associated > Plants > Roots >... | reverse complement strand
ACCAGCATCTGATCCCAATATTCAATACATTGGGAGATTTGATTTTTCTGAAAAAGACAAACCTGTATTTATGTATTCCGGTTGTGATATACGAACAGCTTTTACAGGCACTTCTATTTCAGTTTTGTTGCAGGATGATAGCCTCAGAAACTGGTTTACCGTTAAGCTTGATGACACCCTGTTCATTTTTAAGTCCGATAAAAAAGAGGGGATATACCCGCTGGCTAAAAATCTGCCTGATAAAAAACATACATTGGAAGTTATCAGGCGCTCCGAATGGCACGGTGGCAACACAACCTTTTTGGGCTTCAATATAGATGAAGGTAAAAAATTAATACCCCTGGTAAGAAAAAAAAGGGTGATCGAATTTATTGGTGATTCGTACACCTGCGGTTATGGCGATGAAGGCAAAAGCAGGGAGGAACATTTTACCTATGAAACAGAAAATAATTATGCGACTTACGGCGCGGTTACTGCCCGGGCTTTTAATGCTGAATATGTCGCCATTTGCAGATCGGGCATTGGTATGTACCAAAGCTATGGCGGCGGTAAAACCTTTACCCAGCCTAAGCTGTATGATGAAATCGTTGTTAATAGTAAGGCAAGATGGGATTACACAAGACATCAACCCCAACTTGTGGTAATATGCCTTGGCGGCAACGATTTGTCGGTTGATTTAGATAGTGCACAGTTTGTAAATACTTATATACAATTTGTGCAAAAGATCAGGCGTCAGTACTCTAAGGCAAAAATTATCTGTGTTGCGGGACCTTCAGGGGCGGATGACAAATGGGTCAAATTTCAATCTCATGTTATGGCCGTAGCACATCATTTTAAAAGTACAGATAAGAACGTCTACTATTTTAAATTCAGACCATTTGACCCTAATGGCAGCGATTGGCATCCAAATGTAAAAGAGCATGAGCAAATGGCCAATGAATTGATCGCGTATATTAAAAAAATAGCTAAGTGGTAAATCAAATAAGAAATAAGAAATTAATAATAAGAAATAAGGAAGTTTGGACAATAAAAAATTTGATCTTTAGGATATATTAAGAGTCAATCTGCAAACAATGATTGAAAGGTCGTTGGATGCAATGAAAAAATCCAAATAGCTTCACCTTTCTTATTCCTTATTTCTTATAAAAAATGCATCATAATATGACAAACCCTCATTTATATGAAAGAAAAATCCGGTCGACGGTCCTTTATTAAAAATGTAGGTATTGGCAGCATCAGTGCAGCGATGCTCCCTGCCGCTATTGCAACAATCCTTCCGGTGAGTATTGCAAATGCCGCCGATGAGGTGGAAGACAAAGAGCAGCCAGAACAAAGATCTCCAGGCAAAGAGAGAGCTTATAACACGGCCTACAATGGAGAACACCTGAACCGGGTTGCTTTTCCTGTCGGAGGTCTTGGAGCAGGCATGTTTTGTATGGAAGGTACAGGCGCCATTTCCCATGTATCCGTACGCAACAGGCCCGAAATTTTTAATGCGCCCGGCATGTTTGCTGCTATTTCTGTTAAAGGAGTAAACAATGGCGCTAAATTACTGGAAGGCCCGGTGCCTGACTGGAAAAAATTTGGTCAGCAGGATGCAGGAAATGGTTCCGGTGGTGCTACAACCGGCTTGCCGCATTTTCACAATGCATCATTTAACGTAAGATTTCCTTTTGCTTATCTTGATATCAGCGACGCAGATGTACCTTTTAAAGTTATGGTAACAGGCTGGAGCCCTTTTATCCCAACAGATGAAGATAATTCGAGTTTGCCAGCCGGTTCCTTAGAGTACAAATTCACCAACATAGGTAAAACAACGGCTGAAGCAATTTTTTCTTTTAATTCAAAAAATTTTTTGAAGATAGAAAAGGGGAAAAATTCGATAAGATCTATACAAGATGGTTTTATCTTATCAGAAGCCGGCACAAGTGAGAAACCATATAAAACAGAATTTGCCATTTTTACCGATGACGAAAGAACAGTTGTTGATCACTGCTGGTTTAGGGGCGGATGGTGGGACCCTGTTACCATGGCGTGGAATACAGTAAAAAAAGGGGAAGTAAAGGCTGTTGCGCCGGTCGATAGTGATGCGCCGGGCGCATCTTTATATGTTCCATTTAGTCTTGGCCCGGGTAAGGAAAAGACAATACGCGTAATGATAACATGGTATTCACCTGACTCTGATTACACGTTCGGAAAAATGGGCGCAAGAAAAGAAAACTGTGATGCTGACTCCGGTTGCTGCAATTCCCCTTCAGATATCTCGCTTGATAAATATGATAAAGACTTTAACGGTAAATCCTACAAACCCTGGTACAGCAGCCGATTTAACAGTATTGAAGAAGTTGCAACTTATTGGAAACAACAATATGATGTGTTGAAGAAAAATTCAACACTGTTCAAAAATTCTTTTTATGCCAGTACGTTACCACCCGAAGTAATAGAAGCTGTTGCTGCCAATCTTACCATATTAAAATCACCTACGGTCATGCGTCAATATGATGGCCGTCTCTGGAATTTTGAAGGCTGTGGTGATGACGGGGGATGTTGCCATGGCTCCTGCACCCATGTATGGAACTATGCACAGGCTATTCCACACTTATTTCCTGCACTGGAAAGAAGTTTACGCCATACAGAATTTTGCGAAAGTCAAAATAAAGATGGACACCAGACCTTTCGTGCAAACCTGCCCATTAGTCCGGCCACTCATGATTTTCATGCTGCTGCCGACGGGCAGTTGGGTGGTATCATGAAGGCTTATCGCGAATGGCGCATCAGTGGTGATAATGAATGGTTAAAGAAAATGTACCCGATGATAAAAACAAGTATGGACTATTGCATCAATACATGGGATCCACGCCATACCGGAGTAATTGAAGAACCACATCATAATACATATGATATAGAATTCTGGGGGCCTGATGGTATGCATGCCAGTTTTTACATTGGAGCGTTGAATGCAATAACTTCTATGGGGAAATTTTTAGGCAAGGATGTTTCAAAATATCAGCAACTGTCGGCAAGCGGAAAAAAAATGATAGAAAATGAATTGTATGATGGCGAATACTTTATTCAAAAAATAAAAGTAAATGGGTTAACTGCAAAAAATCCGGCTACCGAGCAATCTTTTGGTGGAGAATATTCCAAAGAAGCAAAGGAACTGCTGGAGAGAGAAGGGCCGAAATATCAATATGGAAAAGGCTGTTTATCTGATGGCATACTAGGTTCGTGGATTGGCCGTATGTGCGGCCTGGATGATACTATTGATCATTCAAAAATCAGGAGCCACTTACTGGCTGTTTACAAATATAATCTCAAAGGAAATTTAAGTGAACATGCCAATCCGCAGCGCCCATCATATGCATTGGGTGAAGAAGGTGGTTTGCTATTATGCTCTTGGCCAAAAGGGGGAAAGCTTTCTTTGCCTTTTGTATACAGTGATGAAGTGTGGACCGGGATTGAACACCAGGTCGCTTCACATTTAATGCTTATGGGACATGTGAAAGAGGGACTTGATATTTTAAGGGCTTCACGTAAGCGTTACAATGGGCGCATAAGAAATCCATTTAATGAATATGAATGCGGGCATTGGTATGCACGTGCATTGTCAAGCTATGGCTATTTGCAGGCGCTTACAGGTGTGCGTTATGATGCAGTAGATAAAACCTTATATATCGATTCGAAAGTGGGTGATTTCACCAGTTTTCTTTCCACAGAAACAGGTTTTGGAACAGTAAGCCTTAAGGCAGGTCAAGCAGCGATCAAAACCGTTTATGGAACTATTGAAGTAAATAAAACAGTGGTAAGCGGAAAACAAGTATAGCCATGATGCACATTTCAAACAACAGTGTTGTGTCTATCCGTTATATAATGAAAAATAGTAAGGAAGAGGTATTGGAAAATACTATGAATAATGATCCGGTAAATTATCTGCATGGTTCAACAGGTATCCTGCCTTTACTGCAGGCACAATTGGAAGGACTAAAGGCGGGAGATAAAAAAGTAGTGTACCTCGCTGAAGCATCAGGATTAACCAATGAGGATTTTATTTTTGAAGTTATAATAGATGAAGTTCGTGCCGCATTAAAAGAAGAAGTGTTGCTGGGTTATCCTGTAAAAATAGACGCCACAAAATGTGAAGCCGGCTGCGATTGTTATAATGGTGAAGCCCCTGTCTGATTCTGGGAACTCATCGGGCCGCCTGGGAAACTTTGTAGGTCTTTACAAAATGTCAATGCTCCTTCTGCTGCTATTGAAATAACCTAAAGGAAGCAGATAAGAATAATAAATTTATTTCAGTTCGCCGGAAACAGGCTTTTATCTACTGAAGGGAGCAGGCGTAAAGCATTTTTATAGTAAACCTTTTTCAATATTTCATCAGGTAAACCCATACCATACATCCGCCAGAAAGCGTGATATTTTTTATGGTAAGGGAAGTACTCATCCTTAGTCTCGAGTACCCTGAAATAGGTAGTATATTCCTGGGGCTCCCAGCTATCTTTTCCAAATAATATCCGATCCTGGTACTTTGTGAAAAATGCATTTGCAGCATTAGGCTGGCGTCCAAGTTCTGCAATTACTGCCCCGAACTCAGTGTATACGTTTGGCATATCATCCAATAGCTTGCCCAGCTTTTCAAGGTCATTGGCATACCAGTCAAAATGTGCGGCAATAAAAGTGGTTTGAGGATGCTTTTTAAACATCCGGTGCTGCTCATCTATCAACTGCTGCCATGGAGCAGGGTCAGTATCACTTCTTTTACGATTTGGCCTTGTAACCAGCTCAAGCCATCGTTCATTGTTTTTATCCAGCGGGTCCCAAAAAGGTTTGGGATCTGCAGTATGAATGAGTACAGGGATTTTCAAATCACCACACTTCTTCCAGATAGCATCAAGCCTTTCATCATCTATATGCACCCTGTTACCCTTGTTATCTTTTACCGAGAAACCAAGGTTTTTAAATATTTTTAACCCCTTAGCGCCGTTACTTACATCCTGTTCCAATTGCTTAACTGCATTTTCAGTCCAGTTCCCTTCGCCGATACCATCAAAATCTATATTCGCAAACACTACGAAACGTTTAGGCTCATTAGCTTTAATATTTTCAACAGATTGCTTCAGGCTACTACCGTTGGAACCACTTAGGTTAACCATAACAGCCATGTTCAGTGTGTCCATTACTTTCGCAAGCTCAGCGAGGTTCTGGCTGCCCATATTGGATTGATGATTATGTATATCTATAAAAGGAAATTTTGCTTTGGTCACCACGTGTTGTGGTACAACCAGCGTGGATGGCGGATTATATGTCTCAAAATCCATTGTAGGTTTTGATTGGCATGCAACCATAAGTGTTACCAAACAAAGCGCAAAAGCTGAGGTTATTTGCTTCATGTAGATGATTAAAGCTGCAAACTAATAAAACTAATGTTATCTGCTTTACAAGACGGTATATCTTCGTGTTAAAACAATGAAATGACTTCTTTTAAGTTCTCAATCTATTGATAAGTATTTAAGGCTTCTGTTTCTCCCATTTCAAGTAGCAACTTTTTTAATCCTGCCAGGTTTCTTTGTAATACCAGTTTTACATCTTCGTTTTCTGTATGCCCGATTATTCCGATTGAACCATTAAAACCGGATGCTTTTAATTTTTTCATGAGTTCTAATTCACGATCACCTTCTCCAAGAGTACGAATTTCAAATCCGGTTCCTTTCATACCATTCAGGTTCACCGTTGTCAGGTACGGTTTCGTAACCTTTAAGATATTATCAAAGTCATCCATTTGTTTATGACCATGATGGAAATTATAAACGATACCCACATTTTTTAACTCTGATGCTTCAATAATTTTTACTTCATTTTCGGGTTCTCCAAACCAGTCTTCGTGATTATATAAAGCCACAGTGCATCCTATTTCCGAGGCTCGTTTATGGATATACTGAATTGCTTTTGCTGCTTTTTGTATTTTCTCTTCAGCGGGTATTCCATCAAAATAGCGGGCGGGGAAACTTACCCATAATTCTGTTTTTGTATCGGTTTTTGCAAGTGTTTTCAGAATCGTTTCATTGGCTTCATCTAATAGCTGATCCGTTCCGCCGTCCACCCAAAACCATACAGCTTTCAACCGGATATTATATTTTTTTAAAGTTGTAAATTCAGTTTCCATATTTGGTAAATCCTGTTCCCGCCAATCGTAGGCAAAAGAAGTAAAACCAAGTTCTTTCAACATAACCGCTCTTTCTTCAGAATTACGTTTCTTACTATCATAAGGAACAATACACCAGGCCAGCAAGTTCTTCTGAGAAAACAATATGTCATTTTTTATTTTTGTGCCCTGCATTTTACCTGCGCAACCTGAGATATAAAGGATGACAAGGGCAAGACCTATGAAGTTTCTTTTTTTCATTTTCCTGTTAAAATCTTTATTAATTCTTTTTCCTCCACGCCTTTACTATTGATTATTCCAAAGCCACCTTTGTAATCCCATGTTGCCCAGCCAATATTATTTTCTTCTAATACTGTTTTCATATCTCTGAACCATTGAATGCGGGCCATATCGGGCACAGTAGACAGGCAACCCCATTCGCCGCAGTATAAGGGAAGATTGTATTTTTTAGCTACAATAATAGGTTTCATAAAATGATGTCTTATACTGTCTATATTATAGGAAAGTTTATTCTTTAAAATCACATTTCGCAAACTGTCGGGTAAATCTTTTAAATCTTCTTCTTTTACAAGAATTCCCGGGTAGTTTACCGGACCTTTATAATCTTTTATATTTGTCCATGAAGCAGTATGATGCGTTAGTAAAAACGGTTCATACATATGAAAGCTCAGAATAATATTCCTGTCATTTTCAGGAATATACAACTGATCAAACGTGGCTGCACTTTGCCAGCGGTTTGATCCTAGAATTATTTTTCGTGCAGGCTCGGCCTGGCGAATAATTGGTATAAGTTTTTTAACCAGTTTATTCCAGTCTTCAGGATCATCAGCAACAGGTTCATTCATCAATTCGTATGCAACATCCTCAACCGGATAATTTCTCAATTCTTTTGATAAATCACGCCAGCATTGAAAAAAACGTTCCTGGGCCTCCGGCTTTGTCCATAAGGGTTTTACGTTTTGGTTAAAATGGTGTGATCTCAGGATGTGCAGGTCTACAACTGCATCGAGATTATATTGCTTACACCAGTCAAGCGCTTGCTTTAAAAGAGAAAAGCCTTCCGGATCCTCCCGTCCATCCTCCTTCCAAAGCTGCTCTTCATCAACTGGTATCCTGATATGGTCAAAGCCAATACCTGCAAGATATTTTACATCTTTTGCGGTAAAGTAATTTTGGCGATCAATACCCCTCGAATTACTTTGAGATAGCCAGTGGCTGATATTTGTGCCCCTCTTAAAAACAAATTCGCCGGCTGAAGAAGAAGCGGGAAATGGGATAGTTACAGACGATGCAATAAACAGGAAAAAAAGTAAAAAAAAGATTTGCAGGCGCTTAATTTTTTTTGGCATTTTGTTTAAGTTATGAAATTATGACGTGGGTTTTTTAGACAGTTCTGAATTTGCACTTAAAGAAAAGTCTTACTTCAAACATGTTACAACCAGTTAATTAGTTTTAATTTAGAGATGAAGTTAAGGAGTTTAAAAATATTTTACCCAAGCACGCCGAAAAAGGATATAGCGTGGAGGTGGGCTTATTTTTGGTCATAGTATTTCATAAAACTAGTGTTTACAAATAAGAAGTTGATGGCGATGCTATATGTGAGCATAACGTTATAATAGCGGATGATGAAAATACATTTATTGGGCGGTTTTTTAGGGAGCGGCAAAACAACAGCCATACAGTATGCATCCCGTTCATTAAGACAGCAAGGTATCAAAACAGGAATTATTACTAATGACCAGGGGATAAGACTGGTAGATGGAGATTTTTTTAATAGTCTTAACGTACCGGGCAGGCAGGTTATAAATGGATGTTTCTGCTGTAATTACAATGAACTTGAAGCAAATATTCAATCGCTGGTGGAGACAGACAAAACGGAAATTATTTTCGCGGAATCGGTTGGTTCCTGTACAGATATTGTCGCAACTGTTTTAAAACCTTTACTTCATTTTCGTCCGGCAACGCAAATAACTTTTTCTGTATTTACGGATGTGCGTCTCCTGCAAATAATATTGAAAGGTGGCACAAATTTGTTTGATGAAACGGTCATTTACATTTATTTGAGACAACTGGAAGAAGCCGGCATTATTGTTATTAATAAAATTGATTTGATCAATAAGGCACAGTTAGCTGAAATAAAAGACCTCATGCAGGAAGGGTATGGGAACAAAATATTGTTGTATCAAAATTCCCTGGATGAAGAAAATATAGAGTATTGGCTGCACGCACTTAATGAGTATCACTCTGCAGATGTGTTAGAATCTTTAAGCATAGATTATGATAAATACGCCGCAGGAGAAGCTAAATTAGCGTGGCTCGACCAGGAGGTGGAAATATACAGTGCGAATAATAGTGCACTTCAGCATGCCGACGACTTGATTAATGCTATTTATAAAAAAATAAATTTTGAGCAATATGCAATCGGGCACTTAAAATTTTTAATAAATGGCGTAATAAAAATAAGTTTCACTACAAACACACAGGAGGCTGCAACTATAAAAATTGAACCGTCGGCGTTAGCCGTAATACTGATTAATATACGGGTACAAACAGCACCTGAAATAATTCAACAGCTTATTGCAGCCGCTGTTAAGGAAGTGGAAACGCAGTCAGGTTGCAAAATAATTGTGAATAGTTTGTCGGCTTTTCAACCCGGCTATCCACGTCCGACATACAGACTTTAAACATAGCTTTACTTATACTTAAGACGGCCACTTTCGTTGTGCAGCAATAACAGGGCGGTTTTTTGCCTGTTACCTTTTTTCCATTTTTTTATTTTACGCGGCTGGGGCGGAATAAGACTGCCTAAAACGATATCATCATATCCATCCCCGTCCACATCGCCGGCATCCATTGTTATCCAACTGCCTTCATTAAAGGCCTCAGTAGTAAATGGCGTAAAATGAAATGAGGTTGTTTGCTCCAGGTACACAAATGATTCTTTGGGTTGATTTGTGGTATCAGGAAAAAATGAAATGGCAACAATATCAAGGTCACCGTCTTTGTCAAAATCTCTCGCTATAGCTTTATAGCAGCCATGAATTGGAAAGAAATACTTTTGACTAAAATTATTTTTCCCGTCATTTAAGTAAATATAAACCCCATGATAATATTTTAATACTTTGCCCGTATAGTCGCCATTGTCCCCGCATGTATATAAAATGTCTTTAAAACCATCATTATTAAAGTCTGTCAATTCAAAAAAACTTGACCCATATATAGGTGGGAAGTCAAGGACTTCTTTCATTTCAAATTTTCCGTTCCTTTTATTAAGAAAAAGAAAAATGCCTTCGCGTGCCTGTGCCATTAAAACAATTATATCGGGTAAGCCATCTTTGTTAAAATCATCAATGTAACACCTGATGGCGCCAGGTAACGGGATTAATATTTTCTTTTCAAATCCTCCACCAGGTTTGGCTTTCATCCAGTATAAGGCGCCCTTTGTATTTCCAAATCCACAAACGAGGTAGTCTTGTTTGCCATTACCATCAAGATCATATTTTGTGATTTGTACCGGCCGTGGAATGCTGTCAAATATTTTAGCTAAGTAAGTAAGATTTCCTCGCCCGTCAAAGCTAAAAGTATCAAGACTTCCGTTACTTAGATCATTGGGGTTCATTAAACCAATATTGGTAAAAATGCCACTGCGTTTGCCTGCCTCCAATAGGGAATTCCTAAAGTCAATATCAACAATTACAGCATTGACTTTGTTATGTGAGAGGAGTTTTAGCCCGCTATCATAAATATCAAGAGAAGAATCAAATGCATTCGCCGCATATATCCAATGATTGCCCTCATCAATTTTTATAAATGATGTTGATGGAAAGTCTCCCCTGGGCAAGACTACTCTTTTTGCGATAAACAGATTGGTTAGTGCTTTAACAACCGGTCTTTGCTGTGTGGGCATTACGCCAGGTGCAGTATTAACATAGTAAGCCAGTATTTTTTTCCATTCCTCTTCAGTTATAACAGGGTTATCGGGGGGTATCATTTTGTATAAATAGGCTATACCGAGCTGCTCTGCCATAGCCGGCAATACATCATCTTTCCATGTTCTTTTATCAAGCAAAGCCGGATCAGGAAAGAGGTGGCAGGATCCGCAGTAAGTTTTGGATAATTCTTCCCCGGTTTTTTCTTTTTGATTATTTGAATTGTTACAACTTATTATGACTATTATGAGAAAAGTACCGGCTAATATGGGTTTAAAATATTTCATTACTATTATATACGACTATAAAAATATGTGGTTTAGCAGTCTTATAAACCGGAAATTACTTTTTTCAGTATCCTGCAGTACACATGGAAATTGGTATCTTGTTATATTTGAGCAGATAATAGATTATGAATGACGTTGAAAAATGGTGTACTATTATTTGGAATATTTGCCGCCATACAGCTTTATATTGAGCAACATTTAATGATCATCATTTATGCAGATTGTAATTACCGATGGATATACATTAAATCCGGGAGACCTTAGCTGGAATCCTTTTGAAAAACTGGGTGAATTAAAATATTATGACAGGTCCCCTGCAACTGAATTAGCAGAACGATGCCGGGAAGCAACGGTTATCATCACTAATAAAACCCCCATTACTGCTGATACTATTAACTCTGCTCCCTATCTAAAGTTAATTGCTGTAACTGCTACCGGTTATAACATTGTAGACATTAATGCGGCAAAAGATAAAGGTGTGCTTGTTTGTAATGTGCCGGAATATGGCACTAACTCTGTCGCCCAGCATACTTTCGCCTTGTTGCTTGAGTTGGTAAATCA
>Ga0268264_10005279_pt1 | contig 10942 bp, 10 predicted proteins | sample KBSSwiS32_FD_190357 | JGI IMG/M metagenome (GOLD analysis project Ga0268264, IMG submission 190357) | Switchgrass rhizosphere microbial communities from Kellogg Biological Station, Michigan, USA - KBS Switchgrass S3-2 (SPAdes) (version 2) | ecosystem: Host-associated > Plants > Roots >... | reverse complement strand
CCCGGCCGGGGTGATCCGCCGGGCCCCTGAGCTCCCGACCGACGCCACCACCCACCACCTCCCCCGTCCCGGAGAGGTCCCATGTCCCGATCCACCCTGCGTCGCGCGCTGCTGCCCGCCCTCGCGTCGCTGCTGGTCACCGGCCTGCTCGCCGGATGCGGCGGTACGCCCGCCCCGAGCGGTTCCGGCGACACCGCCGTCGCCACCGGCGGTGCCCGCTTCTCCACCGCCGACGCCGCCACGGCCGCGCTCGGCGCCGACGTCGCGCCGGGGGTCTTCCCCCGCACGATCACCCACGCCCACGGCACCACGCGGCTCGAGGCCAAACCCACCCGCGTGGTGGTACTGGACACCGGCGAGCTCGACGACGTCCTCGCCCTCGGGGTGGTCCCCGTGGGCGTCGCGAGCCCGGACGGCAAGGTCTCGCCCTACCTGGAACCGCGGATCCCGGGTGTGACGCGGCTCGGCCCACTCGACCCGCTGAACTTCGAGGCCGTCGCGGCGCTGAAGCCCGACCTGATCCTGGGCAGCGCGCTGCGGGTGGACCAGCTCTACGACCGGCTCTCGGCCATCGCACCCACGGTGCTCAGCATCCGACCCGGGTTCCCGTGGAAGGAGAACCTGCGCCTGGTCGGCGCGACGCTCGGCGAGGAGCCGAAGGCGATCGACCTGCTGAACGCCTACCAGACGAAGGCCGACGCGGTCCGCACCGAGCTCGCAGGCGCACCGCCCACGATCTCGCTGGTCCGCTTCATGCCCGGGCGGCTGCGGCTGTACGGCAACCTCTCCTTCATCGGCGTGATCCTCAAGGACGTGGGTCTGCCCCGGCCGCCCGGCCAGGACTTCGCGGAGCTGGCGACGGAGATCTCCGAGGAGCGGATCGACCAGGCGGCGGGCGACCGGATCTTCTACTCCAGCTACGGCGACCCGGTGGCCACCGGCCAGAACACGGTGGTCAACGGCGAGCTCTGGGCCCGGATCCCGGCGGTGGCCGCGGGGAACGCGCAGCAGGTCGACGACACGGTGTGGTTCCTCGGCCTCGGCCCGCTCGGCGCAGACCTGGTGCTCGACGACCTCAGCAGGCTCCTCGCACCCCGGCGCTGACACGGGGGATGACCATGATCGTTCCGGATGTGACGGGACGGTTCTGGTGTAGACCGCCCTGTCACACCCGCATCGATCACGAGCACGCTGATCACTCCGAGCGTGACGGGACGGTCCTGGTGCAGACCGCCCTGTCACACCGACATCGATCACCGGCACGCTGAACTCCGAGAGTGACAGGACGGCCCTCGCCCAGACCGTCCCGTCACACCGACATCGATCACCGGCACGCTGAAGTCCGAAAGTGACGGGACGGTTCTGGTGCAGACCGTCCTGTCACACCCGCATCGATCACGGGCACGCTGATCGTTCCGGGAGTGACGGGACGGCCCTCGCCCCGACCGCCCTGTCACACCGACATCGATCACCGACACGCTGATCGCTCCGAACGTGACGGGACGGTCCTCGCCCGGCCGCCCTGTCACACCCGCATCGATCACCGGCACAGTGATCACTCCGAACGTGACGGGACGGCCCTCATCCCGACCGCCCTGTCACACCCGCATCGATCACGAGCACGCTCATCACTCCGAGCGTGACGGGACTGTCCTGGCGCAGACCGTCCCGTCACACCCGCATCGATCACGAGCACGCTGATCACTCCGAACTTGACGCGACGGTCCTCGCCCGGCCGCCCTGTCACACCCGCATCGATCACCGACACAGTGATCACTCCGAACGTGACGGGACGGCCCTCATCCCGGCCGTCCTGTCACGCCCGCATCGATCACCGGCACGCTGATCACTCCCAGCGTGACGGGACGGTCTTTGCGAGCGCTGTCAGGTCACACCCGGAACGATCATGTGAAGGTGGCGGGCGTCCTGCTCAGTCGAGGTCGGGCGGGCCGAGCTCGTCCTCCTCGGCGCCGTGCGCGGCGAGGGCGGTGCGGACGGCGCCGTAGGCGATGCCGGGTGGGTAGCCCTTGCGGGCGAGCATGCCGACCAGGCGCTGCGCCACCTTGCGGCGGTCGTCCGGACCGTCGAGCGTGACGGTGCGGAGCTTGCGCTCGACGAGCTCGCGGGCGCGCTGGGCCTCCGCCTCGTCGTCCACCTCGGTGAGCGCCTCGTCCGCGATCTCCCTGGCGACGCCCTTGCGGCGCAGCTCCTGCGCGATCGCGCGCCTACCGAGCCCGCGGTGGTTGTGCCGCGAGCGCACCCAGGCACCGGCGAACGCCTCGTCGTCGATCAGGCCGACCTCGTCGAAGCGCGCGAGCACGCCCTCGGCCACCTCGTCCGGGATGCCCTTCCGGCGCAGGCGGGCACCCAGCTCGTGCTTGGTGCGCGCCCGGTCGGTGAGCAGGCGCAGGCAGATCTCCTTGGCCGCGACCTCCAGCTCCTCGGGGGTGCGGGGGTCCTCGGCGGGCTCCTCCGGGGCGGACCGGCGTGCCCGACCCCGACCGCGGCCCGAGGCCCGACCCGAGATTCGGTCCGAGGTCCGGTCCGCGGTCCGGTCCGCGCGCTCGGGATCAGCGCCGATCGAGGTGAACTCGCCCGCCTCCCACGCGGCGGCCGCGGTGTCGAGCGCAGGAGCGTCGTCCGGGAGGCGCTCGGACCGCGGGGCCGCGGCCCCCCGCCGTCCACGGGATGTGACCGGTGGACCCGAGCCGACGCCGCCGGCGCCGGCGCGATCGCCAGGCCTCGCGCCGTCGGCCCGACGACCGCGACGAGCACCGCCGGCACGAGATCCGCGGCCGAAGCGCAGGTCCTCCAGGGTGAGCTGCGGGGACTCGCCCGCAGGCTCGGCGAGTGAGCCGAGCTCGGCGGGTGGCTGCCCGTCCGGAGCGGCCTCGAGCTCGTCCAGGTCCACGAACGCGGGGCCGCGGTCCTCGATCTCGTCCTCGGCCCCGTCTCCGGTGTGCGAGCCCTTCGGCGGGGTGGCGCCGGTGTGCGCGCCCCGGCGGGCCCCGGCGACCTCGCCCCCGGAGCGCGGGGCGGCGACGGCCGCGAGCGCACCGAAGTCCGCGACGACGGCTCCTGCGGGCTCCCGGCCCCCACCGCGCCCCGGATCGCCCGAGGGGTCGACCGTGTCCGACTCGGCGGGCTCGTCATCGAACGAGACGACGACGACCTCCGCCGAGGCGGCCGGCTCGAGGTCCTCCATGGCGAGGCGGTGCCGCGCGGGCGCCGCCTCGGCCCCGTCGGGGGTCGTGCGGGAGGACACGGGCTAGAAGTCGACGGGGGCGGGCACCGGCTCGACGGCGGCGGCGTCCGCATCGAGCACCGCGCCGATGCCGAGCTTCTCCTTGATCCGCTTCTCGACCTCGGCGGCGATGTCCGGGTTCTCCTTGAGGAACTTGCGGGCGTTCTCCTTGCCCTGCCCCATCTGGTCGCCCTCGTAGGTGTACCAGGCACCGGACTTGCGGATGATGCCCTGCTCCACGCCGACGTCGATCAGCGAGCCCTCGCGGCTGATGCCGACGCCGTACAGCACGTCGAACTCCGCCTGCTTGAACGGCGGGGCCACCTTGTTCTTCACGACCTTGACCCGGGTGCGGCTGCCGACCATGTCGGTGCCGTCCTTCAGGGTCTCGATGCGGCGGATGTCCAGCCGGACCGAGGCGTAGAACTTCAGCGCCTTGCCACCGGTCGTGGTCTCGGGGGACCCGAACATCACGCCGATCTTCTCGCGGAGCTGGTTGATGAAGATCATCGTGGTGCCGGAGGTGCTCAACGCGCCGGTGATCTTGCGCAGCGCCTGGCTCATCAGCCGGGCCTGCAGGCCGACGTGGCTGTCCCCCATCTCGCCCTCGATCTCGGCGCGCGGCACGAGCGCGGCCACCGAGTCGATGACGATGATGTCCAGCGCGCCGGAACGGATCAGCATGTCCGCGATCTCCAGCGCCTGCTCACCGGTGTCCGGCTGGGAGACCAGCAGCTCGTCGGTGTTCACGCCGAGCGCCTTGGCGTACTCCGGGTCCAGCGCGTGCTCCGCGTCGATGAACGCGGCGGTGCCGCCCGCGGCCTGCGCGGAGGCGACGGCGTGCAGCGCGACGGTGGTCTTACCGCTGGACTCCGGGCCGTAGATCTCCACGACGCGGCCGCGGGGGAACCCGCCGACGCCGAGCGCCACGTCCAGCGCGATCGAGCCGGTGGGGATCACGCCGATCGGCGGGCGGGTGTCGTCGCCGAGGCGCATCACCGAGCCCTTGCCGTGGTTCTTCTCGATCTGGGCGAGGGCGAGCTGGAGCGCCTTCTCGCGGTCGGGAGTGCCCATCTGAGTACCTCGCTCGGTCGGGGTGCGGGTCTGTGCTGACGACTTCCGGGGAGCCACGGGTGAACCGTATTCGGTCCCACCGACAGTTCCGGATTCGTGTCCCCGCCCATCCACAGGCGAGGCTTTCTGTGGACAGAGGCTATACGAACACGTGTTCGAGGCCGACCCCGACACGCCGATCGGTTACCCTCCCGCGCCCAGTGGCGGGAGTCCCTAGGGGGCGTCTGGTGGATCTCCAGCCGGCATAGATCCACCAGACACCCCCTAGTCGTCCCGCCCGAGCCGCCGTTCCACGGGCACGTCGTAGGCCACGCAGATGACCTCCCAGACCCGTTTGGGGTCGATCCCCGCCTCGATGGCCTGCTCGGCGCTGCGCCCGCCCAGCTCGGCGAACACGTGGTCACGGGCGAGGGACGTGCCCCGCACCTCGCCGAACTCGTCTCGGAGCAGGCCCCGGAACTGACTCAGTCGCACCCGTCCAGGCTAACCACCCGCCCGCCGTCGGAAGAGGAACCCGGCACCCAGCACGCCGAGCAGCCCGAACCCGCCCCACCACGCCACCGCGAGCCACCCCGAGGACCCGACGGGCAGCCCGAGCAGCAGAGCCCGGACCGCCTCGATCAGCGGCGTCAGCGGCTGGTGTGCGGCGAACCCGTGCAGCACCGCGGGCATCGTCTCCGGCGGCACGAACCCGCTGCTGACGTACGGCAGGAACAGCAGCACGAAGGAGAGCGCCCCGGCCGCCTCGGCGCTCGAGACCAGCAGCCCGAACGCCGCCGAGAGCGCCGAGACCCCCGCCATGAACAGGGCCAGCAGTCCCAGCACCGCCAGCCAACCCCCCACCGAGGCCGTCGGGCGGAACCCGAGCGCCACCGCGACCCCGACCACCACCGCCGTCGATACGACGTTGCGCACCACCGACGCCACGACGTGCCCCGCCAGCACCGCCGTCCCCACGACCGGCAGCGAGCGGAGCCGGTCGATCACGCCCGCCGTCATGTCCTGGTTGACCGACACCGCGGTCGAGGACGAGCCGAAGGCCGCGCAGAGCACGACCACCCCCGGGACCACGTAGGTGAGGTACTCCGGCGTGCCCGCCTCGAGGGCCCCGCCGAAGATGAAGACGAACACCATCAGGATCAGCAGCGGCAGCACGATCGCCGAGATCGTGGCGTCGATGCTGCGCACGGAGTGCCGCAGGCTGCGGCCGAGCAGGACGCCGACGTCGACCAGCGGGCCGGGCGTGCGTGTGTAGGCGGTCATGCCGACACCTCCGTGAGCTGCAGGAACACGTCGTCGAGCGTGGGACGGTGGACGGCGACCCGGAGGACCGGCACGCCCGCGACCACCTCCAGGACCTCCCGGACCCCCGTGGCGGTGCCGTCGGTCAGCACGTGGAGCGAGAGGTCCTCCTCGCGCGCACCGGGAAGCAAGGCCGACGCCGCGGCGAGCGCGGCGGCGTCCGGCAGCACCAGCTCCACGGTCTCGCCGCCGACCAGCGCCTTCAGCGAGTCCGCGGTCCCGGATGCGGCGATCCGGCCGTCCGCCAGGACGGAGATCGAGTCCGCCAGCCGGTCCGCCTCCTCCAGGTACTGCGTGGTGAGCAGCACCGTCACGCCCGACGCGGCCAGCTCCGCCACCGTGTCCCAGACGTCCCGGCGGCTGCGCGGGTCCAGCCCGGTGGTGGGCTCGTCGAGGAAGAGGACGAGTGGGTCGTCGACGAGACCCAGCGCGATGTCGAGGCGCCGGGCCATCCCGCCGGAGTAGGTGGACACCCGGCGGTCCGCCGCCTCGACCAGGTCGAACCGCTCCAGCAGACGCTGCGCCCGGTCGCGGGCCACGGCCGTGATGAGGTGCCGGAGCCGACCCATCATCACCAGGTTCTCCCGGCCGGTCAGGACCTCGTCGACCGTGGCGTGCTGACCGGTCAGGCTGATCCGGCGGCGGACCTCCTTCGGCGAGGCGACGACGTCGTACCCCGCGACGCGCACCCGTCCGGCGTCCGGACGCAGCAGCGTGGACAGGATCTTCACGGTGGTGGTCTTGCCCGCCCCGTTCGGCCCGAGGAGCGCCGCCACGGTGCCCCCGGCCACTCGCAGGTCGATCCCGCCCAGTACGGACGTCCCTCCGAAGGACCTGGTCAGCCCCTCGACCTCGATTGTGTATGCCATACACGCAAGTATATGGCATACACAGGTCGTAGGATCAACCCCGATGGACGAGCAGCTGACGCCGCTGGAGGCGGTCTGGAAGGCGACCCCGGAGGAGGGCGCCCGCGAGGGTCTCTCCCTGGGGCGGATCGTCGCGGCCGCACTGGCTCTGGGGGACGCCGAGGGCCTGGCGGCCGTGTCGATGAGCCGGGTGGCCAAGGCTCTGGGCTTCACGCCGATGTCGCTCTACCGGCACGTCGGCAGCAAGGAGGAGCTGCTGCTGCACATGCAGGACAGGGCGGTGGGCCCGCCGCCGCCCGGCCTCGACCCGCCCCCGGGCCAGGACTGGCGGACCGGGCTCGAGCTCTGGGCCTGGCACACGGTCGCCGCGATGCGCGCCCATCCGTGGATCGTGCAGACGCTGTCGATCCTGGGTCCGCCCGCGACACCGAACCAGCTGACCTGGCTGGAGTACGGGTTGCGTGCGCTCGCAGGCACGCCGCTGAGCGAGGCGGAGAAGCTGCAGGTGATCCTCATGATCAACGCTCACACCTTCGGCGACCTCACCTTCCACGACGCCGAGGTCGCGGACAGCAGGGGCGAGGGCGGAGACGGCTACGAGCTGCTGTTCAGCCGCTACCTCGATCCCGCGCGCTTCCCGGCGCTCATCGCGGCGTTCACCGGCGGCGCGTTCGCCGCGGGCGACGATCCGCAGGTGGACCGGGACGAGCAGTTCCGGTTCGGGCTGGACCGGATCCTCGACGGCGTCGCGCAGCTGATCGGGTCTCGGTGATCGAGCAGGTCTGGGCGGCGCTGGGCGGCGACCCCGCGGAGCTCGACCGGCTCACGACCACCGGCCCCGCGCGCACCCTGCGCAGCCGGTTCCCGGTCACCGAGTTCGGCACCGCGACCATCGGCGCCGCGCTGCTCGCGGCCACCGACCGGCCCGTCGGCATCGACACGCGGCAGGCCGCGGTCGCGCTCCGCAGCGAGCGCCACCTCCTCGTCGACGGCGTGAGCCCCGGCGACCCGTTCGACCCCCTGTCCGCCTTCCACCGCACCTCCGACGGCTGGATCCGGCTGCACGCCAACTACCCCTGGCACGCCGCGGCGGCCCGGGAGGTGCTCGGCGAGGACCCCGCCGCGGCCATCGCGGACTGGCGCAAGGTCGACCTGGAGACGGCCCTGCACGAGGCGGGCGGGGTCGCCGCGGCCACCCGCACCGAGGAGGAGTGGGCGGCCACCGACGCCGGGCAGGCCGCACGGGCCCTCCCGCTGGTCGAGCGGAGGAGGATCGGCGAGGCCGCACCCCGACCGTCGGGCCGGATCCGGGTGCTGGACCTGACCCGGGTGATCGCAGGCCCGGTCGCCACCCGGACCCTCGCCGCGCACGGCGCCGACGTCCTGCGGATCGACCCGCCGCACCGGCCCGAGCTCCCCGCGCAGGCGTGGGAGACGTTGCCGGGCAAGCGGTCCGCGATCGCCGAGCTGCCGCTGCCGGACCTGCTGGCGGGCGCCGACGTCGTCGTGTCCGGCTACCGTCCCGGCGCCCTGGACCGCTTCGGGCTGGCCCCCGAGGACCTGGCCGAGACCCATCCGGGCCTGGTCGTGGTCACCCTGTCCGCCTGGGGACACACCGGGCCGTGGGCACACCGACGCGGGTTCGACAGCCTCGTCCAGTCCGCGTGCGGGATCGGGCTGGTCGAAGGCGGCCCGGGCGCCCTCCCGGCCCAGGTCCTCGACCACGCGACCGGTTACCTGGGGGCGGCGGCCACCCTGCTCGCCGTCGCCGACCAGCGCCGATCCGGTGGGACACACCATGTCCGGCTCGCCCTCGCGGGCACGGCGGCGTTCCTGCAGAGTCTGCCGCGCACCGAGCCCGAGACCGTCGACCAGGCTGTCGACCAGGCCGTCGACATCGATCCGGCGCCGTACCTGGAGTCGTTGGGGCGCCTCACGATCGCCTCGCCACCGGGGACCGTCGACGGACAGCCGCTGCACTGGCCGTCCGTCCCGGAACCCGGCGCGGCGAGCCCGACCTGGCTACCGTGACCGGGATGTCCGATCCGACGGCGCGCCTCCTCGCGTGATGCCGCTGACCTCGCTCAGCCTGCTCCTCCGCCGGTGGGTGCGGAACCGCAGGCGCTGAGCAGCCGCTCGGCCGCCCCCTTGGCGAGCGCGGGCGCCTCGGGCACACCGCCCGCCGTCGCCATCACCGAGGCACCCTCGTAGAGCAGGTGCAGCTCGACGCCGACGTCGTCGGGCAGCCCGGCGGCCCGCACGAGATCGACGAGGTAGGCCCGCATGGTCTCCTTCTCGGCGCGGATCACCGGCTCGGCCGGGTGGTCGGTGCCGCCGATCTCGGCGTAGGCGTTGACGAACGCGCACCCGCGGTCCTGGTCGGCGAGCCACAGCGCGAGGACGTCGAACACGTCCACGAGCGGGCGGTCCGCCATGTGCTCGCGGAGGAACTCCTGCCAGTGCGCGGCGCGACGCTCCAGGTAGAGGGCCACCAGCGCGTCCTTGGAGCCGAAGCGGTCGTAGAGCGTCTTCTTCGTGGTCCCGGCCGTCTCCGCGATGAGGTCGACGCCGACCGCGCGGATGCCGCGGCGGTAGAACAGCGTGCTCGCGGCGGCGAGGAGCTTCTCGCCCGCGGGTGTCAGGGTGCTCATACACTGCGAGTATACAGACCGGTATGGTTACCTCGTCCCCATGAGGTTCCTCCAGGTCGCGTTCGTGTTGCTCTGGAGCTCCGGGTTCGTGGGCGCGGAGCTGGGCACCGGGTACGCGGCGGCCGACACGCTCCTGTCGTGGCGCTACCTGGCGGCCGCCGCGATCCTGTGGATCGTCGTGGTCGCCAGGCGGCGGCCGGTCCCCCGCGGTGCGCCGGCCCGTCAGGCGCTGTTGGGCACGTTGTCGCAGGCCCTCTACCTCGGCGGGGTGGTGACGGGGGTGGGGCTCGGCGTCCCCGCCGGGACCGCCGCGCTCGTCGCGGCACTGCAGCCCCTGGTCGTCGCGATCGCGGCGGGGCCGGTCCTGGGTGAGCGGACCTCGCCGCGGCAGCGCTGGGGGCTGGCCGTGGGGCTGGTCGGCGTGGCGCTGGTCGTCGCGGGTGACATCGGCCCCGGCAACGCCCCGGCCTGGGCCTTCCTGCTCCCCTTCGGCGGGATGCTGGCGCTGTCCGCCGGGACGCTGCTGGAGCGCAGGCTGGGCCCGCCGGAGAGCCCGCTCGTGTCCATGGCCCTCCAGACGACGACGGCGGCGGTGCTGTTCACGGCCGTCACCGCGCTGGTCGGGGACCTGCGACCGCCCACGGAGCCGGGGTTCTGGGCCGCGGTCGCGTGGACCGTGGTGCTGTCCTCCTTCGGCGGGTACGGCACCTACCTGCTGGTCCTGCGCCGCAAGGGCGCGACCCGGGTCTCGGCGCTGCTCTACCTGACCCCGCCGACGACGATGGTGTGGGCCTACCTGATGTTCGGCGAGGTGCCGGTGCTCCTGGCCGTGCCCGGGGTGGCGTTGTGCGCGGTCGGGGTGTGGCTGGTCCTCGGCGCGAGAACTGTCGGTGGATCGGGTCATGATGGGTCCCGTGAGCGCACTCGACGGCTTCTCCCCCGCCACCCGGGGCTGGTTCCGGGGCGCCTTCGCCGCGCCCACGGCCGCCCAGGAGGGCGCGTGGAGTGCCGCGCAGGCGGGGCGGAACGCGCTGGTCGTGGCGCCGACCGGATCGGGTAAGACGCTCGCGGCGTTCCTCTGGGCGCTGGACCGGCTGGCGTCGGAGCCGCCCGCACCGGTGAAGCAGCGCTGCCGGGTGCTCTACGTGTCGCCGCTCAAGGCCCTCGCGGTGGACGTGCAGCGGAACCTGCGGGCGCCGCTGACCGGGATCCGACAGGAGGCCCAGCGGCTCGGTGCGGCACCGCCGGACATCACGGTCGGGATGCGGACCGGGGACACCCCGGCGGACGAGCGGCGTCGGTTCGCCCGCACCCCGCCGGACGTGCTGGTCACCACCCCGGAGTCGCTGTTCCTCATCCTCACCTCGGCGGCCAGGGACTCCCTGCGCGGGGTCGAGACGGTGATCGTCGACGAGGTGCACGCCGTCGCAGGCACCAAGCGCGGCGCACACCTCGCGCTGTCGCTCGAGCGGTTGGACGAGCTGCTGGAGAGGCCCGCCCAGCGGATCGGGCTGTCGGCCACCGTCCGCCCGCTGGACGAGGTGAGCACGTTCCTCTCCGGCGCGCGGCCCGTCGAGATCGTGCAGCCGAGGACACCGAAGACCATCGAGGTGCGGGTCGAGGTGCCCGTACCCGATCTCGCCGCGCTGGACGAGCGGCCCGCGCCCGGCAGCGCGGACGAGGAGGTCATCGGGTCGGCGGCGGGCGGGGCGCAGCGGCCGTCGATCTGGCCCGCGGTGGAGCGGCGGCTGTTGGACCTGGTGCGGGAGCACCGGTCCACGATCGTCTTCTCCAACTCGAGG
>Ga0268264_10005277_pt1 | contig 10944 bp, 7 predicted proteins | sample KBSSwiS32_FD_190357 | JGI IMG/M metagenome (GOLD analysis project Ga0268264, IMG submission 190357) | Switchgrass rhizosphere microbial communities from Kellogg Biological Station, Michigan, USA - KBS Switchgrass S3-2 (SPAdes) (version 2) | ecosystem: Host-associated > Plants > Roots >... | reverse complement strand
AGTCCAAGACTGCGACAAACCCGCCGCCCACATCCACCACGAAACCCGCTGGACCGACGGCGGCCACACCGACCTGGCAGACCTCATCGCCATCTGCGGCTGGCACCACACCCGCGCCCGCGACCCCACCTACACGATGAAGAAGCTCCCCACCGGCAAGTACGGCTTCCACCGGCGAACGTGAGTGCGCCCCTACGCGCCGGCGAGGCCCTCCCAGACCGCCGCCGTCACCACACCGGTCGCCGGCAGGCCGGTCTTCCGCTGGTAGCGCTTCACCGCCTTCTCGGTCTTCTTGGTGAAGACGCCGTCAACCTCGGTCCGCTTGCCCAGGGCGGCGGTGAGCGCACGCTCGAGCCGGCGAACGGCGTCGCCGGTCGAACCCACCTTGAGCACCGGCTCGGAGCCACGGGCCAGGAGCGCGGTCCAGGTGCGACGGTCGAGCCGGCCGGTCGACCGGAGGTCGAGCTTGCGCTGCGCCTTCTCGACCGCAGTGGCGGTCGGCTTGTCGTAGCGGCCGGTCGGGCTGCGCTTGATGAAACCCTGCCGGCGCAGCAGGCACTGCGCCGCGCTGACGGCCGGACCTCGCGCGCCGCCGGCGAGGGCCGGATAGCGTCCCAGGTCGACCGTGATGCCGCGGCACAGCTGCTTGGCGGGGGCCGCGACAGAGCCCCGCCCGACGTCGAGCCAGTTGCGGTCGATGGTGAGCGGGTAGCCGCCGTAGCTCTCCACCTCGTCGACGGCGTACTGGTGCACGCGGGCGTGGTTGTTCCACGCGTCGGTCTGGACGCGAGTGTCGGTGACGGTGTTCGCCTGCCCGTTGGCCCACGCGAACCAGATGTCGTCCGGCATGGTGTAGACGCCCGGAGCCTTCAGGTTCGCGTAGTCGAGCGAGGTGATGGCGGCGGCGATGTTGGAGTAGACGCCCGAGTCGTAGCCCCGGTCATCAAGCTGCTTGGCCCACCCCGAGACGAAGGCCTGCGCGGCCTGGCGGCAGTCGTCCGGCGCGATGTCGTAGTCCTCGAGGTCGTAGTAGAGCGTGCTGCCCTTCCCGATCCCGAGCCCCTGCGCCGCCGCCACCGCGGCGTCGGCCTGCGCCCGCCCCTGCTGCTCGGCGGTCGTCCGGTCCGACGACATCTTGTCGGGATAGCCCGAGCAGCTCGCCTGCGGGCCGACGTACGCCGGGAGCAGGTGCCAGCCGCGCTTGTGCTGGGTGCGCACCCACGAGGCGGTGAGCTCGGGCTGGTCGCAGAGTCGGTTGCTGCCGCCGATGTAGATGCCGACGGCCGAGTACCGCGACTCCTGCCACCACGCGTCCATCACCGACTGGGCGGGAGCCGAGCAGGTGTCGAACCCGTAGCCGGTCAGGGAGCCGGGTGCGGCCGGGTCGTGCGAGCCCCGGCCGGCCGCGTCCGCGGGCGTCGGCCCGAGGACCAGGCTCAGCGCCACCAGGACCGAGCTGAGGAGCCCGACCAGCCGTGCCGTCCCGAGAGTCTTCGCGCGCACGATCGAGCCCTTTCCCGCGGGCGGCTCCTCCGAGCGGGCCGCCGTCCGTCAGGTGCAGTCTGACATTGTCGGTGTCAGCCCACGGGCACCGGGTCCGCGGTCGCCCTGTTGGGCTCCGGGCCGGAGGGCGACGGTGCGGACCGACGTGCGCCGGCCCGTTCCGCGCCGATTCCCGCGGCGACCACCAGCCCCACGCCAGCCACCGCGGTCGCGGTCAGCCCCTGGCGCAGGGCCACGAAGCCGATGGCGAGGGCGAAGGCCGGCTCGAGCGCCATCAGGGTGCCGAACGCGCCGGCCTCCAGGCGGCGCAGGGCGAGCATCTCGAGCATGAACGGGACGACCGGCAACAGGACCGCCAGCCCGACCCCGATGAGCATCAGCTCGGGGGTGAGCCGCCCGAAGACCCGCCAGCCCACGGTCGCCGTGGCGACCAGCGCGGCCGTCGGCATCGAGATGGCGAGACCAGCGATGCCGGACACCGAGTCGCCGACGTGCTGGGTGAGCAGGATGTAGACCGCCCAGCAGCAGGCCGCGCCCAGCGCGAACGCCACGCCGGTCAGGTCGACGGTGCCGGTCCAGGGGTGGGTCAGGAGCAGCACACCGCCGGCCGCGGCCAGCGCCCAGAGCCGCCCGACGCCACGGCTGCGGGTGACGGCGACGCCCAGCGGACCGAGGAACTCGATCGCGCTCGCCGGACCGAGCGGCAGCCGGCTGACGGCCGCCATGAAGAGCAGGGTGACCCCGGCGGTGACGACGCCGAGGGCGATGCCGGCACGAAGCGCGGGCCGGCTGAACTGCGAGGGACGTGGCCGCACCACGGCCAGCAGGATGACGCCCGCCCAGAAGAGCCGCAGCCAGGCCGCGCCGGTCGCGCCGACCTGGTCGACCAGGCCGACCGACACCGCCAGCCCCAGCTGGACCAGGAGCATGGAGGCCATCGCCATCGAAGCGCCGACCCGGGCGGGCGAGGTGGACGTGGGCTTGGACGTGGACATGGCTCCAGTGAACGCCGCAGAACCGTTCGCGTCCACGTGACTTTCCTGGACGTAATGTTCAAGGAAGCGCAACAATCGGACCGTGGATGTACGCCGCCTGCAGATACTGCTCGAGCTCTCCCGGCTCGGCTCGATGCACCGGGTCGCGGCCGAGCTGTCCACCACCACCTCGGCCGTCTCCCAGGCGATCGCGGCGCTCGCCCGCGACGCGGGGACCGCGCTGACCGAGCCCGACGGGCGCCGGGTCCGGCTGACACCCGCCGGCCACCGGCTCGCCGAGCACGCCGTCACGATCCTGGCAGCGGTCGAGGCCGCCCGCGTCGACCTCGACCCGGCGGCCGAGCCCGTCGGCGTCGTCCGGGTGGCCGGCTTCGCCACCGCCATCCGGCTCTCGCTGCTGCCCGCCCGGGCCGCGCTGGCGCAGGTCCACCCGGGCGTCGAGCTCCGCCTCCTCGAGCACGAGCCGCCGGAGGCTCTGGACCTGCTCGGCCGCGACGACGTCGACCTGGTCCTCACCTACGACTACAACCTCGCCCCCGCCTCCTGGCGCAGCGAGCAGGCCGTCGTCCCGCTCTGGGACGTCGAGTGGGGGCTGGGGGTGCCGTCCGCCGACCGGCGAGCTCCCCTCGCGTCGTACGCCGACCACGACTGGATCGTGAACTCGCGCCACTCCGCCGACGAGGATGTGCTGCGCACCCTCGCCTCGCTGAACGGGTTCACCCCGCGCGTCACCCACCGGGTGGACTCACTGGAGCTCGTCGACGACCTGATCGCCGACCGGCTCGGGGTCGCCCTGCTCCCTCGCGGCCGCACCTCCCGGCGCGGTGTGACGGTGCGGGCGCTGCGGGAGCCCAAGGTCTACCTGCGGGGCTTCGCGGTGTGGCGACGCGGACGCGACCGCTGGCCGCCGCTGCGGGCCGTCCTCGAGCAGCTCACCCGCGGGGACGCCGACAGCTGACGCGCGTGGACCGAATGGTTGCGCGTCCTGCTGCCGCCGAGTTGGGTGCTGACGTGCGGGGCACCGAGGCCGAGCTGCGGCTGCGCGACGGCCGAGTCGTGAGCGTGTGGGACGGCGGTGACCCCGACGGCCGGGCGGTGCTCTTCTTCCACGGCTGCCCCGACAGCCGGCGTGCCGCGCTGCCGGCGCACGAGCCAGCGGCCGCGCTCGGCGTGCGTCTGGTGGCGGCCAGCCGGCCCGGCTACTCCGCGAGCGAGCTTCCACACCAGGCAGGCCTGGCCACGGGCGACGAGCACCTCGCGGTCGCCCGCGACACGGTCGAGGTCGCGAACCTGCTGGGGATCGGCGAGCTCGCCGTGCTCGGCATGTCCGTGGGCGGCCCGTACGCCGTCGCGACGGCCGCGCTCGACCCGGACCGCGTGCGTGCCGCAGCCGTGGTCGAGGCACCGGCCGATGTCACGAAGCTGGGTCCCGACGGCCACCGCGACCACCTCGACGACGCGGGCCGCGCCTTCTTCGAGTCCCTGGCCACGACGCCCGCCGGCGAGGCGGCCGAGCAGCTGCGGCCGGAGTTCGAGAGCTACGTCGCCGGCATCGCTCCGGCGGACCCCGATGACGCTGCCGTCGCCTCCCGCTGGCTGGCGAGCCTCCCGCCGGTCGACGCGGCACTGGTCGAGACCGGCGGGAGTGCTGAGGTCGCCCGGGCCGCACGTGAGGCGCTGAGCAGGAGCGAGGGCTACCTCCGCGACGCAGCCGTCACGTTCCGGCCCTGGCAGTTCGACACCGGGGCCATCCGCTGCCCCGTCTTCGCCTGGTACGGCGACGGCGACGACACCTACTCGCCGCGGAACGGCGAGTGGTACGCCGAGGCCCTGGGCGCGACGTACACGCTCATCCCCGGCGCCTCGCACCTCGCGACGCTGCTCGACCACTGGCCCGACGTGCTGGCCGTGCTCACCACGGGTTAGACCCGACCGGCGCGCATGTCCATCAGCCGGCCCAGCACCCGCTCGGCGTCGATGCGCAGCCCGTCGTGCTCGAACTCGTTGGTGACCCAGGCCCGCACGTTGCCGACGCGGGCGGCGGTCTCGAGCTGAAGCCCTGCGTCGACGTACATGTCGTCGTGGTAGACCGCGGCGAGGACGGGCACCTCGTTGGCGGCCAGCCGGTCGAGGTCGTAGAGCGGCGTCCAGTCGTCATAGGCCGCCAGCAGCTCGGCCGCCCCACGGAACGGCCGCAGCACCCGGACCTCCTCGAACATCCAGCGGTAGAACATCTCGCCGGTGAACAGCAGCGGGTCGCGGTGCTCGTCGAACTCCGGGTGCTGCGCCATCGCCCGCTCGGCCGCCCAGGCGCTGGCGCCCGAGCCGGGCTGGCCGTAGAGGAACTCCTGCAGTGGGAACAACGGCCCGTCGAGGTGCCCGGTGAGCGACTGCACGCCGTGGAGGAACACGTCGCTCAGCTCGTGGCCGTGGAAGGCCTCCTCGAGCAGCCAGTGCACCCGCTCGAAGCCGTAGCTCATGCCGAACTCACCGCCCAGCCGCCGCAGCCTCCGCGTCGTGAGCCGGTCGCCGTCGGGGAGCTCGACCACGTGCGCCTCGAGGTGGTTGGCGATCCGGCGCACCAGCGCTGCGTCCCCGGGGTGGCGCGCATAGAACGCGGCGTTCTTGGCGGCCACGCGCGGGTAGGTGCGGGCATAGACGTCGTCGGCGGTCGCCGTCAGCCCGGGCAGCCCGCCGGTGACGTAGCAGGCGTCGAGCGCCTCGGGCGCCAGGGACAGGTAGGTCATCGTGATCCAGCCGCCGTAGCTCTGGCCCAGCGTCTCCCAGGTCCGGCCGCCGGCCACCCGCTCGCGCAGCACCTCGGCGTCGCGCACGATGCTGTCGGCGCGCATCAGGCGCAGGTACGCCGCGATGTCGGTGTCGGACCAGCCGGCCACCGTGCGCCTGGTCAGCGGGGTGCTCCGGCCGGTCCCCCGCTGGTCCAGCAGCAGCACCCGGTGCGTCCGCGTCACCTGCTTCAGCCAGTCGTCGCCCGCGCCTTCGCCCGGGCGCGGGGAGCTGCCGCCCGGCCCGCCCTGGAGGAAGAGCAGCCATGGGAGGTCGTCGCGTTCGCGACCGGGCGCGACCACCTCGCGAGCGAACACCTCGATCGTGCGCCCGTCGGGCGACGCGTGGTCGAGGGGCACCTCCACCACGTGGTCGGTCAGGACGAAGCCGGGGATCCGCGTCGTGGGCACGGACCGAGTCTGGCCCGTCGGTCAGGCGATCGCCACGACCCCCAGCTCGGCGACCGAGGTGAGCAGATCGTTGCGCGGGATCACCCGAACCGTGTAGCCGAACGCGCCGCCGCGGTCCAGGACGATCGACCCGTCGAACCGGTAGCGACCGCCGTCGTAGCTCTCGCCCAGCTCGAGGTCCTGCACGGTGACGTCGGTGAGCACGTCGTTGCTGTCGATCTTGCCGTGCAGCACCTGGACGTGGACGTCGTCGGGGGTGAGGTCACCCAGGCAGACGAACGCGCGGACGCTCAGCAGGGCACCCACCTCGGCCGCGTCGCCGACCCCGGAGGACTCGACGTGCTCGACCCGAACGCTGGGCCAGCCGGTCTTCACGCGCTTCTTCCAGGCCGCGAGCTTGGCCGCGCCGGCGTAGTCGGCGTTCAGCATCCGAGCGTTGCCGGCCGCGGGGGCATAGAGCTCACGCACGTAGTCGCGGACCATCCGGGTGGCCAGCACCTTGGGGCCGAGCGACTTGAGCGTGTGCCGCACCATCTCCAGCCACCGGCTCGGTACGCCGTCCTGGTCGTGGTCGTAGAAGCGGGGTGCCACGTCGTGCTCGATGAGGTCGTAGAGGGCCGCGGACTCCAGGTCGTCGCGGGTGTCGACGTCGACGACCCCGTCGGCAGTGGGGATCGCCCAGCCGTTGTCGCCGTCGTACCACTCGTCCCACCAGCCGTCGAGGACGGAGAGGTTGAGGCCACCGTTGAGCGCGGCCTTCATGCCCGAGGTGCCGCACGCCTCGTAGGGGCGCAGCGGGTTGTTCAGCCAGACGTCGCAGCCGGGGTAGAGCGGCTGGGCCATCGCGATGTCGTAGTTGGGCAGGAACACGATGCGGTGCCGGATCTCGGGGTCGTCGGAGAGCCGGACGATGTCCTGGATCAGCTTCTTGCCGCCGTCGTCGGCCGGGTGTGCCTTGCCCGCGATCACGAGCTGGATCGGCCGCTCGGGGTGCAGCAGCAGCTTCTTGAGCCGCTCGGGGTCGCGCATCATCAGCGTGAGCCGCTTGTAGGACGCGGCGCGGCGCGCGAACCCGATCGTCAGCACGTCGGGGTCGAGCGCGGTGTCGATCCAGGCGAGCTCGGCCTTCGCCGCGCCGCGGTTGCGCCAAGACTTGACGAGCCGACGGCGGGCGTCGAGGACCAGCCGCTCGCGCAGCTGGCGCTTGACCGCCCAGACCTCGTTGCCGGGGACCTTGTCGACCGCGGCCCAGAACGAGTCGGGGTCGTCGGAGTGGATGTCGGCGCCCTGCGCGGCGGCGAGGTCGAACATCTCGCGGGCCACCCAGGTGGGCGCGTGCACGCCGTTGGTGATCGAGCCGATCGGCACCTCGGCCTCGTCGAAGGCGGGCCACAGGCCGTTGAACATCTCCCGGCTCACGTGCCCGTGCAGCTGCGAGACGCCGTTGGCGCGCTGCGCCAGCCGGAAGCCCATCACGGCCATGTTGAAGACGGTCGGGTCGCCACCTGCGTAGTCCTCGTGCCCGAGGGCGAGCAGCTTGTCGATCGGCACGCCGGGCGTGGCGCCGCTCTCGCCGAAGTACTGCTCGACCAGGGTGCGCGGGAACCGGTCGATGCCGGCCGGCACCGGGGTGTGCGTCGTGAAGACCGTCGAGGCCCGGCCCATCTCGACCGCGGTGTCCCAGTCGACCTTCGGACCGTCCTCGGCGACCGTGAGCTCGCGGATCCGCTCGATACCGAGGAACCCGGCGTGGCCCTCGTTGGTGTGGAAGACCTCGGGCTTCGGGTGGCCGGTCAGCTCGCTGAACACGCGCAGCGCCCGGACCCCGCCGACCCCGAGCAGCAGCTCCTGGCGCAGCCGGTGCTCGCTGTTGCCGCCGTAGAGCCGGTCGGTCACGTCGACGTAGTGCTGGGGGTTGCCCTCGACGTCGGCGTCCAGCATCAGCAGCGGGACCCGGCCCACGCGGGCCACCCAGATCCGCGCGACCAGCGGCGGCCCGTCGGGCAGGTCGATCGAGACCGTCGCCCGGGTGCCGTCGGGCTCGCGGAGCAGCGTGATCGGCAGCTCGTCGGGGTCGAGGACCGGGTAGCTCTCCTGCTGCCACCCCTCGCTCGAGAGCGACTGCTTGAAGTAGCCGTGCCGGTAGAGCAGCCCGACGCCGACGATCGGCACCCCGAGGTCGCTGGCGGCCTTGAGGTGGTCGCCGGCGAGGATGCCGAGACCGCCGGAGTACTGCGGCAGTACGGCGGTGATGCCGAACTCGGGCGAGAAGTAGCCGATCGCGCGCGGCCCGTCCTGGACCCGGCGCTGGTACCAGCGGTCCTCGGTGAGGTACGCCGCGAGGTCGCGCTCGCACGCCGCCAGCCGCTCGCAGAACTCGCCGTCCGCGGCGAGCTCGTCGAAGCGGCCCTTCTCGACCTCGCCCAGCATCTTGACCGGGTCGCGACCGGTCGACTCCCAGAGCTTGGGGTCGACCGCGGCGAACACGTCCTGCGTCGGTGGGTGCCAGGACCACCGCAGGTTGTTGGCCAGATCCCCGAGGGCGGAGAGCGCCTCGGGCAGGACGGGGCGGACGGTGAACCGGCGGATAGCGCGCACCCGCCGACGTTAGCGCGTGTCCTTGGATCGTTCCAAGCCCCCGGGTGTGTCAACTCCCCTGGCCCGCTCGAGCGGACCCGGTCTAGTCCTTCTGGGCCGCCCGGCAGGCTGCATAACGCGAGCCGTCAAACCTCGTTGAGGAAGGACGCGGGTGGGTGCGACATGGGGACGCGCCCACCCGTCTGAATTGCGCTCGCTCCGCTCGCGCGCGCCGAGCGGTGCAAGCTACAGGGGTGCGAGCCAGCGTGACGGCGGCCCGTGGCCATCGCGAGCTCAGTCCATCTCTGCATCTGGACAGGTGAGGCCGCCTTGGCGTTCAGGCGGGGATGGAGGCGGGTACGGAGCGGAGGGGCTCCCGGTTTCGGGGGTCTACGGGGGCGGAGCCCCCGTAAGTCTCGCTAGGTTGGAGAAATGGTCGGACGCATCCCCGTCATGGACGTCATGCCCGTCGTCGACCTCGGACGACAGCCGGCGAAGGCCACCGTTGGGGAGCCGTTCCCCGTGCGGGCCACGGTCTTCCGCGAGGGCCACGACCGGCTCGGTGCCGAGGTGGTGCTGACCGCGCCGGACGGCACCAAGCGACCGCCGGTGCGGATGACCAAGCACGAGTCGGTCCCCGACCGTTACGACGCCTGGGTCACCCCCGACACGATGGGCGCCTGGACCTTCGAGATCCACGCCTGGTCCGATCCGATCGCGACCTGGGAGCACAACGCCGGGCTCAAGATCCCGGCGGGGGTCGACGTGGACCTGATGTTCGAGGAGGGCCGGCTGCTGTGCCAGAAGGTGCTGGCCCAGGTCGACCCCGCGAGCGCCGAGGGCAAGCTGCTCCAGGGCGCCATCGACGCGGCCGGCGACCCCGGCCGTCCCCCCGCCGCCCGGCTCGCGGCGCTGCAGGACCCGGCGCTCGTAGCGGCGATGGAGAAGCATCCGATCCGCGAGCTGGTCACCGTGGAGGGGCCCTACCCGGCGTACGCCGATCGCCCGCTGGCGCTGTTCGGCAGCTGGTATGAGTTCTTCCCCCGCTCGGAGGGCGCCGCCCTCGACGCCGACGGCAAGGTCGTCAGCGGCACCTTCCAGACGGCGGCCAAGCGGCTCGACGCGGTCGCCTCGATGGGCTTCGACGTCATCTACCTGCCGCCGATCCACCCGATCGGCGAGGTCAACCGCAAGGGTCCCAACAACACGCTCACCCCGGGACCCGACGACACCGGCTCGCCGTGGGCGATCGGCTCCAAGGACGGCGGGCACGACGCCATCCACCCCGACCTCGGGACCATCGAGGACTTCGACGCGTTCGTCGAGCGCGCCCGCGACCTCGGCCTCGAGGTCGCGCTCGACCTGGCGCTCCAGGTGGCGCCCGACCACCCCTGGGTGAAGACGCACCCCCAGTTCTTCACGACGCGGCTCGACGGGACCATCGCCTACGCCGAGAACCCACCGAAGAAGTACCAGGACATCTACCCGATGAACTTCGACAACGACCCGGTCGGCATCTGCCGCGAGGTGCTCCGCGTCGTCAAGCACTGGATGAGCCACGGGGTCCGGGTCTTCCGCGTCGACAACCCGCACACCAAGCCGGTGGCGTTCTGGGAGTGGCTGCTCAAGGAGATCCGGCGCACCGACCCCGACGTGGTCTTCCTGTCCGAGGCGTTCACGCGCCCGGCGATGATGCACGGCCTGGGCGCGATCGGCTTCCACCAGAGCTACACCTACTTCACCTGGCGCAACGCCAAGTGGGAGCTCGAGGACTACCTCCGCGAGGTCGCCCACGAGTCCGACCACGTGATGCGGCCCAACTTCTTCGTCAACACCCCCGACATCCTGCACGCCTACCTGCAGTACGGCGGGCCGGCGGCGTTCAAGATCCGCGCGGTGATCGCCGCGACCGGCTCGCCGAGCTGGGGGGTCTACGCCGGCTACGAGCTGTTCGAGCACGTGGCCGTGCGGCCCGGGAGCGAGGAGTACCTCGACAGCGAGAAGTACCAGATCCGGATCCGCGACTGGGACGGCGCGGCAGCCGAGGGACGCACGCTCGCGCCGTACCTCACCCGGCTCAACGACCTCCGCCGCGCCCACCCCGCGCTCCAGCTGCTGCGCAACACCGTCGTGCACAGCAGCGACGACGAGAACGTCCTGGTGTACTCCAAGTCGGCCGGCCCCGACACGGTCATCATCGTGGTCAACCTCGACCCGCACTCGACCCGCGAGACCACCGTCCATCTCGACCTGCCCGCGATGGGGCTCCACTGGGGCGATACGTTCGCGGTGCACGAGGAGCTCACCGGCGCCGACTGGAGCTGGGGCCAGCACAACTACGTCCGGCTCGACCCCGGATACGAGCCCGCACACGTGCTGACGGTGAGGAGCGACCGGTGAGCACCGAGACCCGGAGCAAGGCGCCGGCCACGGCGGCCGAGACCGACGAGCTGGTCGCCGAGTCGACCGAGGTCTCGACCAACGGCATCGAGCCGACCCACATCGAGACCGGCGCCCCGCCGGACAGCGACCCGTTCCCCGACCAGCAGGGCAGCACGCCCGACTGGTTCAAGACCGCGGTCTTCTACGAGGTGCTGGTCCGCTCCTTCCGCGACTCCAACGGCGACGGCACCGGTGACTTCAAGGGGCTGATCGAGAAGCTCGACTACCTG
>Ga0268264_10005271_pt1 | contig 10949 bp, 8 predicted proteins | sample KBSSwiS32_FD_190357 | JGI IMG/M metagenome (GOLD analysis project Ga0268264, IMG submission 190357) | Switchgrass rhizosphere microbial communities from Kellogg Biological Station, Michigan, USA - KBS Switchgrass S3-2 (SPAdes) (version 2) | ecosystem: Host-associated > Plants > Roots >... | reverse complement strand
AGGCCTTCTCCTGGAGGGAGGCGACCTTCTGCTGCAGCTTCTCCAGCTGCGCGCGCTCCTCGGCGCCGGCGGCCCGCGCCTCCTCCGCCTCCGCGGCCGCCTTCTTCGCCGCGCGCCGCGCCTCCGACTCCCCGGCCTGCGCCTTCTGGACCTGCGCCTCCAGCTCCTTGCGGTGGGCCTCCCGCTCCTTCCGCTCCTCGGCCGCCTTCTCCTGCGTCTGGGCGACCTTCTGCTGCAGCCGCTCCATCTGGGCGCGGTCCTCGGCCGCCGCCGCCTTGAGGGCCTCCGCCTCCGCCAGGGCGCGCTTCTGCGCCTTCTTGGCCTCCGTCTCCGCCTTCTCCGCCTCGGCGAGCTGCGCCTGGACCTCCCGGTCCCGCTCGGCGGCGCGGCGCGCGAAGGACGCCTTCGCCGCGACCTCCGCCTCCGCGGCCAGCTTCTCGCGGAGCTTGGCGATCTTGTCCTCCTGCACCTTCCGCGACTGCTCGGCGGCGCGCTGCTCCTCTTCGACCCGCCGCCGATGGGCCTGCTGCCGCAGCTCGGTGAGGTGGGCGGCGGCGGCGCGCAGCCGTTCGCTCCGGCCCAGCGGCTTGGCCTTCTCCACCAGCCATTCCAGCTCCTCCACCAGCTCCGCCTGCTCCGGCGCCTGCTCCAGCTGCTGGCGCAGCGCCTCGCCCAGCGCCTCCGCCACCGCCAGCTGGGGCTCGCCCGCCTCCCACGCCCTTCGCAGCACCGCCGCCGCGTCCGCGGGCCGCGACACCTCCGTGTAGTACGCGGCCAGCTCCAGCACCTTGTCCGCGGAGCGGGGCGAGCGCGCCACCGCCTCCTCCAGCTTCTTCACGTACTGCCGCTCGATGAACCCGCGGAGCTGCCCCAGCGCCTCCGGCTGGTCCAGCTCCAGCGCCACCACCACCGTCCCGTCGCCCTCCGGCCCCACCACCGTCCCCCGCAGGGCCAGCGCGTTCTCCCGCGTGCCCAGGGACAGGCTCAGCTCGAAGGGCTCGCCCTCGGGGAGGTTGGTGGCGCGCAGCACCAGGTCGCCCGCGCTGACCTGGGCGGTGTAGGCGAACGCCGGCCGGCCCCCCGGTCCGGGGTAGTCCACGCGGAGCATGGCCGGAAAGCGCTGGAAGGAACGCGCGTCCGGCTTCTTGTTCTTGGGTGGCCTCGCCACTTTTGCGGACCCTGGAATACCTGCCAGTCCCGCACTCTAGTTGGGAACGCGCGGCCCTCCGAGAGAGTGCGGCTAGAATCCCGCCGCGCTTGCCCCCGAAGACCCTCGGCGCCTACCAGCTCATCAAGAAGCTCGCCACCGGCGGGATGAGCGAGGTGTGGCTGGCCCGCCGCCGCGCGGGCGCCCAGGAGCCGCTGGTGGTGAAGTGGATCCTCCCCCACCTCTCCAACGACCCGTCCTTCGTGCAGATGCTGCTCAACGAGGCGCGGGTGGCGGCCCGGCTCAACCACCCGAACGTGGCGCGCATCCTCGACCTGGGCGAGGCGGACGGCACCTTCTACATCGCCATGGAGTACGTCCGCGGCGAGGACCTGGGCCAGCTGATGCGCCAGGCCTGGAAGGCCGGCCAGTGGATCTCCCACCCGGTCTCGATGCGGATCATGAGCGAGTGCTGCGCCGCGTTGGCCTACGCCCACTCGCGCACCGACGAGTCGGGCCGGCCGCTCAAGGTGGTGCACCGCGACATCTCGCCCCAGAACATCCTGCTGGGGCTGGACGGGTCCGTGAAGCTGGTGGACTTCGGCATCGCCAAGGCGGCGGACCTCATCTCCACCACCGAGCCCGGCGCCATCAAGGGCAAGTTCGCGTACATGTCCCCGGAGCACGCCGCGGGCAAGCCGGTGGACCACCGCGCGGACATCTTCTCCGCCGGGCTGGTGCTCTACGAGCTCCTCTCCGGCGTGCGCCCGCTGCAGCGCGGCACCGAGGCGGGCACGCACATCGCCGCGGTGCAGTGCCAGATCGAGCCGCCCTCCGCCGTCTCGGAGGTGCCGTCGGACCTGGACGACGTGGTGATGGGGGCGCTGGCCCGCGCGCCCGAGGACCGCTACGCCACCGCCGCCCAGCTCAAGCGCGCCATCGACCAGGCGGCGGAGCGCAACGGCTGGTTCGCCGGCCCGGACGAGATCGCCTCGCTGGTGGAGATCCTCGTCCCCGAGCGCCTGGAGGAGGACCGGAAGCTCGGCCTGCTGGAGGAGCCGGACGAGGAGACGCAGGTCGACCTCGGGAAGAAGTCGGCGGGCAAGGCGAAGGTGCCCGCGCTCACGCCCAAGCCCCAGCGCGCCGTGAGCGGCGACAGCGGGGACGAGGACTTCGAGCAGCGCGCGGTGGAGTACGCCGCCTCCGAGCGGCGCCCCGCGGCGCCGGAGAAGCCCGAGCGGGCGGAGAAGCCGCCCAAGGACGAGGAGGCCGCCATCACCGAGCCGCAGCCGGTGGCCGGCCGCCGCGGCCAGGAGCGCAAGCCCGAGCCCAGCGCGGAGCGGGCCGTGAAAGCCGAGAAGGCCGAGCGCGGCTCCGGGATGCAGAAGGCGAAGGTCGGGTACGGCGGGGAAGCGCCCTACCGCACCGGCCGCGACTACCCCGCCGCGCGCGCCCGGGCCGACTCCAAGCCGGAGTCGCCCAAGAACAAGGCGCGCCCGCCGCCGGACCGCGCCACCCGCGTCGCCTCGCCGCGGCGGCTGATGGTCCTGGACGGGGTGGACGGCGACAAGGGCAAGGTGATGCCCTTCCCCGGGGTGCAGATGGTGGTGGGCCGGGGCGACCAGTGCGAGATGCGGCTGATCGACCCCTCCGTGTCGCGGCGCCACCTGGAGCTGGTGATGGGTTCGCGCGGGACGTACCTGCGCGACCTGGCCTCGGACTCCGGGACGCGGGTCAACGGCAAGTGGGTCGACGAGCGGCTCCTCCGCCACGAGGACGTGATCGAGATCGGCGTCACCCGGATGCAGTTCATGGACGAGGAGGAGGCGGCGCGGCGGGCGGCGGAGGAGGCCGCGGTCAAGGCGGAGGAGGACAAGAAGCGGCAGGAGGAGGAGGAGAAGCAGCGCGCGGAGGAGGAGGCGGCGCGCCTGGCCGCGGAGGAGGCCGCGCGCAAGCAGGCCGAGGAGGAGAAGCAGCGCGCGGAGGAGGAGGCGGCGCGGCTGGCCGCCGAGGAGGAGGCCCGCAAGAAGGAGGAGGCGGAGGAGGCGGCCCGGAAGAAGGCCGAGGAGGAGGCGGAGAAGAACCGGCCCAAGCCGGCGCCGCCCGGCTTTTCGAGGCGGAACTGGTCGTCGCTCAGCGCGCAGCAGCGCCTGGCCACCATCCTCTTCGTGCCGGTGCAGATCGCCGTGCTGGTGGTGGTGCTGATGTGGGCGTTCCGCTCGCCGGAGCCGCCGCCGGACCCGAAGAAGGTGAACGCCGGGAAGATGTACGAGCAGGGGAAGGCGCTGCTCAAGGGCGGCCGGCTGTCGGAGGCGGTCTCCGCGCTGGAGGCGTCCGAGAAGATGTTTCCCGGCACGGACACCGACCACCTGCTGCCCATGGCGAAGAAGGAGCTGGACGCGCAGCTGGGCCTGAAGTCGGCGCGGGAGCTGGTCCGCTTCCAGCGCTTCGAGGAGGCGCGCCAGGCGGCCAGCGCCATCGCCCCGATGTCGAAGTCCCTGCAGCAGGAGCGCGACGGCTTCCTCACCGAGCTGGACGAGGCGGAGGCGGCGGCCGCCCAGGAGCTGCGCGCGCGGGACGCGCTGCTCTCCGGCGACATGGCGCGCGCCCGCGAGCTGATCAACCGCCTCCCCGACCAGGCGCGGATGCCGCTGCTCAAGAGGCTGATGGCCAAGGAAGACGAGCTGATCACCGACACCACCACGCCCAAGCAGAGGGCCGACCGCGCCACCTACCTGGCCGCGGCGTTCAAGACGGTGGAGCAGAAGTTCGAGGGCCGCGACTTCGACGGTTCGGTGAAGGAGTGCGACCACCTGATGGAGCTCACCCCGGGCGAGATGATGATCCACGCGCGGGTGGACGAGCTGAAGCGCCTCATCCCGGAGTTCAAGAAGAGCTTCGAGGAGGGCCTCCGCCGCACCGACGACCGGAACCAGGCCGCCTCCTACGCGCCCTTCCTCCGCGCCCGGCAGCTCTACCGGGAGATCGGCTTCTCCGGGCCGCTGGGCCCGGCGCTCGACGGCTACCTGCTGGAGGCGGCGCTGATCTCCGCTCGCGAGGCGATGATCCGCAACGACCTGGCCACCGCCGGGATGCGCTACCGCGACGCCGCCACCGTCGCCCCGCGAGACCCGCGGGTGATCGACGGGCTGGAGAAGGTGTCCCGCAAGTCGGGGAAGATCCTCTCGGACGCGTACACCCAGGACCGCCAGCGGGCGCCGCGGCTCTACGTGGAGAAGCTGGAGCTGGTGCGGGAGATCACCCCGAAGGACTCGGCGGAGAACCTCCGCGCCACCGAACAGCTGCGGCTGATCGAGGGCGGCGCGGCCCCGGTGATGCCCAAGCGCTGAAGGCTCACTCCCTGGGCTGCCGGGTGGCCAGGAGGGCGGCGCTCGGCGCGGTCTGCTGCCTGGCCAGCGGGCAGCGGCTGCAGGTGAAGTCTTCCCACCCGCTCTTCACCGCCACGTCGAGGCAGCCCTGGTAGAGCGGGCAGAAGACCAGCCGCTCCACCGCTCCCGCGGCGCCGGAAGACTTGGCGGCCGACGGGAGGGGCGTGGGGCAGGGGAGGAGGTCTGTGGTGTTGGTCTCTGGGAGGGACATCGGTTCCGGAAACGTGATCTCCCGTTCAGTAACGGGAGCCGCGTCCGGGCGCTACAGGTCGAAGTCCAGGTCGTCCAGCGCGTCCAGGTCCAGCTCCTCCACCTCGTCGGGCGGGAGCTCCTTCGCCAGCTTCTGCTTCAGCTTCCGCGCGCGCTCGTGCATCTGTTCGGTGAGCTGGCGGGCCTGCGCCTTCAGCCGCTCCGCCTCGGCGCGCAGCTTCTCGCCCTCCGCGGTCCACTGGCGGCGGGCCTCCTCGGCCTCGGCGCGGGCGCGCTCGCGGAGGCGCTCGTGGCGCGAGCTCTCGTCGGCGATCCGCTTCGCCTCCGCCGCCGCTTCCCGGCCCTGCCGCTCCGCCTCGCGGGCGGCGTCGCGGCTCTGGCGCTCCACGTCGCGCGCCATCCGCTCCGCGTCGCGCCGGATCTGGTTCACGTCCACGTCTCCGTGGACCTCCCCGTGGATGGTGACGCCGCCCGCGCGGATGTTCACCGCGGTCTTCCGGTCGTCGCCCTCGCAGTCGCGCGCGTTCTCCAACCGCTTCTTCGAGTCCGCCTGCAGGTCGCGGTCCCTCATCGCGGAGACGATCTGGAGGTAGCGGGCCTTCACCTGCGGATCCAGCCCCTGGTGGTCGGTCACCTCCACCAGCACGCGGTGCTTCGCCTCGTCCGACCGGAGGCGGGAGGCGGTCAGGTCCAGCGACCGCATCACGCCTTCGCGCGCCACCGCCTCGGGGTGCAGCAGCCAGACCAGCGCCCGGGTCATCCCGTCGTCGGAGCGGAGGCGCTCGGCGGCCTCCAGGTAGCTCATCACCAGCGGCCCGCGGACCAGGTCGGACTCGTTGATCTCCCGCATCGTCTTGAGCACGGCCAAAAGCTCGTCCTCGCCCTGGATGCCGCGGGCGCTGTTCAGCACGGCGCGCCCGGTCTCGGGGTCGATGGGGGCGGCCATCAGGAACGCCTTCAGCGCCCGCGCGCGCGCCTCGCCGGAGCGGAGCCGGTCGCAGGCGCGGAGGTACGCCTCGCGCGCGCCCGGGTCCTCCAGGCCGTCGTGCCCGGCCGCGCGCCGGAGCACGCCCAGCAGCTCGTCGTCGGAGCGGGCGGCGCCGGCGGCCTGGTTGATGGCGTCGCGCGCGCCACCGCGGGACTCCTGCTTCATGGCCTGCCCGTGGGCGTCCGCCGCCGCCGTCGCCGCGGCGGCGGCGCGGGCCGCGTCCACGTCCCCGTGCTCGCCCATGCGGTGCGCCGACGGGAAGCCGCTGGCCCGGTCCAGCTGCGCCAGCAGCGCGGCGACGAACATCCTCGCCTCCGCGTCCACCGGGCGCGCCTGGCCGTTCACCCGCCACTCGCGGGCCACCTTGCCGGCGCCGTCAGCGCGCATGTCGTAGGCGCGGGAGAGGTCGCCGTTCCGCTCCTCGGCGTGGAAGGCGGCGCCCGGCGACATCCCGGCGATGGCGGAGAGGTTGGGCGTGAAGAAGAGGGTGCCGGTGGCCTCCACCGCCACCTTGCACGCGCCGTTCGCGGAGGCCTTGGCGCGGAGGTGGTCGTCGCGCTGGGCGATCTTCCACTGGTCGGCGCGGGAGACGCAGCCCAGCCGGTACGGGTCATCGGCCGGCGCCGCCGGGACCGCTGGAACGGCGGGGGCCGAGGGCGGCGCCGGAGGAGCGGGAGGAACAGCGAGAGCGGGAGGAGCAGGTGGGGCCGGCGGCGCGGGCGGCACGGGGACGCCGGCGGGAGCGGGGGCCGGGTTCACCACCGGGACCGCGGCGGCGGCCGGCGCGGCGGACCCCGCGGGCGCGACGGTGGGCTCCGGGACGCTGGTGGACTGGCGGCGCTCGGCCTCCTTGTTGGAGAGGCGCGGCAGGTTCCCGCCCTGGGGCTGGGCGGCGGCGGTGGGCTGGAGCGCGGCCAGCGGCATCAGCACCATCAGGCCCATCGCGCCGATCGCCATGCCCGCGCGCGAGCCGAAGGCGCTCCGGCGCAGGTTCGGGTCCAGGATGGCCATCAGCCGGCCCTCGATCTGCGAGCGGCGCGCCATGGCCAGGGTGGCGGAGGCGGGCGCCAGCGGATCGCTCCGCAAAGAGCGCACCATCTCCAGCATCTCCCCCGCGTAGGCGGACGCGCGGGTGCCGGCGTTGAGCACGTGGTCGTCGCACGCGTACTCGCGCAGCGCGCGCATCCGCCGCGCGGCCAGCCACACCAGCGGGTGGAACCAGTACACCGCGCAGGCGACCTGGGCGACCAGCTGGGTGAGCGCGTCCAGGCGGCGGACGTGGGCCAGCTCGTGGAGCAGCACCACCTCCAGCCGGTCCAACGTCCAGGCGTGGGCGTCCGCCGGGAGCAGCACCACCGGGCGGAGCGTGCCCCACGTCATGGGCAGCGTGGCGCGGCCCGCCTGGAGCATCCGCACCGGGCGGGAGATGCCCATCCGCCGCCGCAGCCGCTCCAGCACCGCCAGCGCGTCCGGGTCGGTCACCGGCCTGGCGCGCCGGGCGAGGATCCGGACGCCGATCCGCCCGGCGGCGATCCGCAGGAAGGCGGCCGCGCAGCCCGCCACCCACAGGGCGGCCAGCCAGGAGCCGGCGGTCATCCACGGCGACGGCGCGCGGTGGGCGCGGGGCGCGCGGCGAGGCAGCTCGATGACCGGCACCGCCGCGCGCTCGTCGGACGCCAGCACCAGCGGCGCCTGCATCATCCTGGGCTGGAGCAGCTCACCGCGGAAGAGCGGCCGGTGGACGCGGCGGGCCGGAGCCGGCGCGGGCACGGCGATCTCCAGGTCCTCGACCGGGGCGATCTGAGCGCGCGGGAGCAGCAGCGACGCCCGCTCCACCTCGATGACCGGCGCGGGCTCCGGCGCCTCGGGCGGGGGCAGCACCGCCACCCGCCACGAGGGCAGGAACGCCGCCAGGAGCGGCAGCGCCAGCGTCCCCGCCGCGGCGAGGCTCCACACGAAGTGGCGCGAGGCCGCCGACGAGCGGCGGACCAGCAGCGTCGCCACCGCCGCGGCCAGCAGCAGCGCGGTCGCCTTCACGGTGGCGTCCGCCATCCCGGAGAGGAGGTGCTCGAGCGTCCAGGCCATGACCTTAGCGACCTTCTTTCTTCGCCCTGTCGATCAGCTCTTGGAGGTCATCCAGCTCGCCCTTGGAGAACTTCGCCTCCGGCATCTCCAGCAGCGCGGCGATCGCCTCGCGCGAGGAGCCGTCGAAGAACGTCTGCACCAGCGACTTGAGCGCCGTCTTCCGGGCGCGCTCGCGGGCCACCACCGGCAGGTAGACGTACTTGGCGCCCTCCTGCTCGTGGGTGAGGTGCCCCTTGTTCTCCAGGATCCCCAGCATGGCCCGCACCGCCGAGTAGCCGGGCGGGTCCGGGATGTTCTCCATCACGTCCGTGACGCTGGCGCGCCCCAACCGGTAGATGGCGTCCATGATCTGCCGCTCGCGGCGGCTGAGGCTCGATGGGGTCTCGTCTGACATGCTGCTTTTATAGCAGTCTGCTAGGGGATTAGCAATCCGGTCCGGACGGCCAGCCGGGCCCCTGCTCCGTACGGACCAGGACAGGGACGATTGCGAGGTGTTGCGAGGCCTACGGCGCGGAGGCGGCCGGGGGCGGGGGATCCACCGTGGTGGCGGGCTTCTTCTTCTGGAGGGTGCCGCCCAGGAGGAGGACCGCCGCGCCGGCCATGATCGCCACGTCGGCGACGTTGAAGACCCCGGTGCGGATGGAGCCGATGCCCAGGTTCATGAAGTCCACCACCGTGCCGCCGCGCATCACGCGGTCGATCCAGTTCCCCAGGCCCCCGCCCACCACCAGCGCGTAGGCCGCGGCCTGGGAGGGATCCACCTTGCGCCCGAGGAGGGCGTGGAACAGGAGCGCCACCAGCACCAGCGCGACACCGACGTTGAGCACCCAGAAGCGGGCCGTCTCCGGGAGCGCCGCGCCCAGCGAGAGGAACGCGCCCGGGTTCTCCGCGTAGGTCAGCCGGAAGGTGTCGCCCAGGAAGGTCTGGGTGGGGGTGGTGCGAAGCGAGGTCTTGGCGATGTGCTTGGTCGCCTGGTCGCACCCGATGGTGGTGGTGAGCAGCACCGCCACCATCAGCAGCCGTTGCCGTCCATTCATCGCGGGCGATTGTACGCGGAATCGTCCACGCTGATTGCGCGAGTCGTCAGCTCGCGCTCGGCGGCGCGTCGGTCCGCTCACCTGCTCGCCTTGCACATGACCGAGATCGCCGTCGAAGCGCATCCAGGTCCGGCGCGGTGGGCGCTGTTCGGCGCTGGGTGCGGACCACCGCGCTGATGGTCCTCGCCTCCACCGCCATGTTCCGCGCCGGGTTGCGGCGGTACGAGTCCGGCAACCTGCTCGCCGGGCGGCAGTAGCGAGCGCTCGCTGCCGCCCTGTCCGCCCGTACCCACCTCCCCTCGCAGGAGGGCTCACATGCGGACCATGCTGTGTGCCGCCGTCCTGGCCGGCCTCGCCGGCTGCGCGACGTCGCGAGCACCGTTGAACAAGATGGCCGACGCGCGCGGGGAGATCCGCGCCGCCGAGCAGCTCGACGCGGACCACGTCTCCACCGCTTCCAGCTACCTGTCGCTCGCCCGGGAGGAGGAGGACCGGGGGAGACGCCTCATCAACTCCGGCCAGCACCGGCGCGCCGCCTTCGTGCTGGAGCGCGCCCAGGCGGACGCCGAGCTGGCGCTCGCCCTGGCCACCGAGATCCCCGCCCGCGCCGAGGCGGAGCGCGCCATCGATCGGGTGAAGCAGCTGCAGTCGCAGGTCCCCGCCACCGGCGGGTCGGGGGTGACGCCATGAAGCGCGCCTTGCTCCCGTTGACCGCGGCCCTGGGGCTCCTGATGGGCTGCCTGGCGGCCGTCCCGCCCGAGCTGATCGACGCGCGGCTGGCGTTCGACCGCGCCAACAACTCCCAGACCCGCGTCCTGGCGCCCGGGGAGCTGGCCGTCGCCCAGCGCGCGCTCAACCGCGCCGAATCCGAGTACCAGCGCAACCCCTGGTCCCTGAACGCGCGCGACACGGCGTACGTCGCCCAGCGCCGCGTGCAGATCGCCGAGAGCCGCGCCCGCCTGGAGCTGGCCCGGCGCGACAAGGCGAACGCCGACCAGCAGCTCGCCGCCACCCAGGCGCAGGCCGCCGGGGAGCTCTCGCAGGCCCGCGCCAAGCTCCAGGCCGAAGAGGACGCCAAGCGCCAGGCGGAGGCGGCGCGGCAGCGCGACGCGGCGGACCAGGCGGAGCGCGCCCGCCAGGTGGAGGCGGACCGGGTGGCGCGCGAGGCCCAGGCGCAGCGCGACCAGCTGGCCCGCACCCAGGCCCAGCTGGACGAGCAGCGCGCCCAGCTCCAGGCCCGGAACCAGGAGCTGGAGGAGGCCCGCAAGCAGCAGGCGCAGGCCGAGGCGGACCGCCAGGCGGCGATGCAGGAGGTGCAGCGCTTCGCCAAGGTGCAGGAAGAGCAGCGCGGGACCGTGATCACACTCCCGGGCGGGCTGCTCTTCGCTCCGGGTCGCTCCGACCTCTCCGCCGACGCGCAGCGCGCCCTGGAGCAGGTCGCCACGGCCCTCAAGACCGTCTCCGACCAGCACGTGGTGATCGAGGGTCACACCGACGCCAAGGGCTCCGAGGACACCAACTACGAGCTGTCCGTCCTCCGCGCCAACGCGGTGAGGGACTTCCTGTCGTCCCGCGGCGTGGAGCGCGACCGCATCGAGGCCGTCGGCTTCGGGGAGACCCGGCCCGTGGCGTCCAACGCGTCCGCCGAGGGCCGCGCCACCAACCGCCGCGTGGAGATCGTGGTGCAGCGCGGCGTGGGGGGCTCCGGGACCCAGCAGCGTCGCTGACCCTGGGTGCCGCGGCACCTCATTGGTCAGTGATGACCCAGCGGCCAGGCCGACCCTCCCGAGGGAGAGCGGCCTGGCACCGCGGTTGCTGAACCCCGGGGATGCCCTTCCAGGTCAGCCTGTCGACGCCCCGCCCCGCCGCCTCGCTCTCGGACATCACCAGCTACCTCACCGACATCCGGCGGCACCCGGTCCTGTCGCGGGCGGACGAGCAGGTGCTGTCGCGCCGCGCCCAGTCCGGGGACGAGGCGGCCGTCCGCACCCTGGTGTCGGCAAACCTGCGCTTCGTGGTGAAGATCGCCTGCGGCTACCGCCGCTACGGCCTGCCCATCGAGGACCTGGTGCAGGAGGGCAACATCGGCCTCA